>JACLAC010019074.1_pt1 | contig 12433 bp, 7 predicted proteins | sample 8027881 | NCBI WGS metagenome assembly JACLAC01 (sample SAMN15725517, study PRJNA655200) | protist metagenome | isolation source: fluorescence activated cell sorting (FACS) single amplified genomes of... | place: Spain: Blaines Bay Microbial Observatory, Mediterranean Sea | collected 2016-01-19 | reverse complement strand
TGAAAGATTGTTGCTTTTAGAGCTTTAGTTCTCGATTTCCACAGAGCTACATTTGTCTACGCGAAGACTGTGCGTGCACGATTTTGCACGCCGTGGGACCTTTAAACTTTTATGTTTTTTGTTAGTTGTCAAGACATATTTTTTTCGTAGCGTCTGCGAACTGATGAAGCAAATCAAGAGAATTTTCGACGCACTTTGAAACATTTGAGCGTAATAATCACTATCGAGCGGCTGAGTGCTAACGACTTGAAAAGACCTGTGCTTGTGTCTTGACGGGGCAAAAAAGAGACGACTTCAGAAAACTGATTGCTCTCTGCGCATCAAATTTGATCACGTGCACCTGACTTAAACACGTGAGTAGCGGAGGGCTCGATGGAAGTTTATGATAACGAACGTACACACGGAAAGACCTCGAGCATCGCGACATTGTATGACGTGACGCTACATGTGTGCGCACGTTAGTTGGAATGCCGAGTGAACATGACCGGTTGAAGCTTTTATCATTGACGTTTCTATGCAACAGACAGATTCTTCTGCGTCGATGCATTTTTGCGCGAAGCATTACCAGAGCGCAGACGAGAAGTTCTATAGCGGTATCAGCAGATGACTATTGAAAAACATCTCGACACAGAAATACCGACAACGATCTTTTTCCTCGGCTTCGCACAATACAAAACCATTTGAACTCGAAAACAAAATTGTCGATCACATTTTGCTGAGCAATGCTTCTCATAGTCAACCTAAACTTCAGCCTAAACTGCCTTTGAGATACTCGGGCATGAGTGTGATGGCAAAGCCACATTTGAGCCGAAAATCACCGCGCATGTCGCAGTATAGGTTAGCCGTGGTTTTCATGTTTGGGGTGTCTTCTAAATTCTCTTCAGCATGTTTCACGACCAGTAGCTGCAGTCAGCCGAAACCGGCTCGAAAATAATGCACCTAAACTACATTTTGCTCTGTTTGGGTTAGACCTAAACTGCAGTTTAGCGTCACCCTAACCTAACGAAACCCAAACTGTGACATTCACACGTTACTGTCACGCTCCATTGCAGCGCGCCGTATCGTCGAGCGGTTGGGGCCGGGACAGCAGCGCCTGCACGCAGTCAAGCGCCTGCACGGGGTGTGCAGCAAATCGGGAACCCGAATGCAGCACCAGCGCAATGGCAGCCTCCTCTGGCTGCTGCAGCAATGGCCATGCCGAGTCGACATGCCGAAGCGCCGGCGTCAGGGTATAAGGCGCGCGAAAGCAATAATACCAGTAGCCATCACCCCTCAGCAAGATCGCAGCAGTCGTCGGGTATCGGACACGTGAACTTGATGGGCCCTGCGGGCGCGACGCCGCATCACGGCATGATGCCTTTGCCTAGCATGCGCAGTAGTGTGGGTGACCACGCGAGTGGGCGGCCAGTTTCGGAAACCGACCACGAGCCGACCGCCGTGGTATCGAGAGCCTTCGGTGGTGGTGGCGGAGATTTGACGCCCGCGGGCCCACCTTCGGTGTCTTCGAGGTGGCAAGGCGGAATACCAGGGCTGAGGTGCTTCTTACGAAATGTTTTTTTCGAATTTTTTCGTTTTGCAATAGTAGCCGTTGGTGTACTGACTCTGAGATAGCAAGCACGTGATTGACACTCTGGGTTCCCAGTCGACTGAGTGTTTCCCACTGTGCATCAGGAGTGGTCGAGTGAGGATAGTTTCGTCTGCCACGGCTTAAGAATGCAAGTGATGAGTGCAAGTTCTCAACCTGCAGTTTGCCTGGAGGCGGTCCAGTAGCCACGCCCGCGGGCCCTGAGCGGACGAGAAGCGATCCATGGGCGGGCGGCGAAGCTCAAACACGCCAGAACGAGCGCAAAAGCGACTACGGGCGCGAGCTGCAGATGCAGATTGAGGAGAAGGTGTTAATGACAGAATAATGTTTCCTGATCGGTACCCTACTCACAACTGTCTGGAATGCACGTTGTGTGGAAGTGTAGTGAAAACTTGAATGACTCATCGCCTGGGAAAAAAAAATTTCTGCAAACTGCGATATATACTGGCATGTGTTGCTGTGGACCTTCGTTGCTGAGTTGAGAAAAAGACGAAACAGGCGCGGCTGAAGCGAGAAGAGATGGAATCGCGGAAGCAGCGCGAACGCGCAGATGACTTGCGTGTCCAGCGGGCGATCGATGAAGACGAGCGGTTTTGTTCTGTTTCAGGAAAAGGCGAATACTACTAACATATGGAAGAAGATACGTGGTTTCACCAAGCTCGTTCTGGCATGGTCGTCTCATGATGAAAGTCTAGTGGCTAGGCAGTGTCGAGTCGGGCCCGGCAACAGCGCGTTGCTTTCGTTGGCATGGCTTCGTGGTCTTGCCATCGACGGCTCAAAGTCATAGTGACAGTCGATACAACTGTCGTATTGCCTGCAGCATGGCGGCAGTGCTGTGTATGTGCTGCTGTGTCCAGCATATTTGGAAACTTTCATGCGCACAGGTTGGAGAAGGAGAGAGTGCAAAAGCGAATCGCTGACGAGCGCGAAGCACGGGAAGCTAACGGTCGTCATTTAGCGAACAACAACGCTCGTGGGGCCGGCTCGATGCACACGAGAGCGCCGCAGGGAGGGTATAAATGAAACCATGACCATTGATGAAGCGAGCGGGTGCTTGGTTGAAGAGGGAGTGTGTCTGGTATGTCGGACAAAAGTGGTCAATACACTTGAAGCAGAAACTTTGTTTCGCGGCGGCGCGGCATGACCAGTGATCACAGTCATGGGAGAATGCATGTTAATCAACAGGATACCTGGTCTCGGTGGACTTGGGCAGCCGCAAGGTCAGCAGTTCAGCGGCAGGCGCGGCGGAGATCTGGGCCGCGAGCCGGGAACACCGAGCACCCCGCCATTTAGTGGAGGTAAATTGTCATACGGGATCAGTGTGTTGCGTGCGAGGTAAACTTTTTTCGAGTGCCACAGGCCCGGCACTCGGCCCTGGCGAACATGATAATGCGACACTGGCGACATTGCAGTCCAGTGCCTGTTGTCGACAATTGTCCACAGCGCCATGGTGCCATGGGCAATTTTGCATCGGGGGACGTGTATTCAGTTTGCTAGCGGTCTCAAAGTGACAGTTTTTTTATCGTAAGAGTGATATTGTTCCTTCGAAGGTGGAAACCGTGGAGCTGCAGGCGGGGGGTACGATGGAGGATACATCAACTCGTCGGCGATGCAAGGCGATCAGCCTCGGTCGTTTGTCTCGCAACAGCGGCCTCCGAGTGGCAATAACCGGAGCCGTCCAAGTAGCCACCGGAGCTACGTAATTCTTCTGGCATGCATTTCTTTTGGAGTAGATGACGTTGTACTTGCGCTAGACGACGCTGTGCAGCTGCGAGCACGATTAAAATGATACGGAAAAATGAAAACATGCAGGCGAAGCCAGTGACCCATGCGATGCAAGACGCTTCACAGAGCATCCAAGGGAGCAGCAGCTATCCGTAATGAAAGTTTTTTTGTCACTTCATCTGGCATGTGCTCAGATTGTACGACGTGGCAAATATTTGATATCTTGAGTGATACCGCACCTCGCAACGGCTCAAGGGAATCATAGTACTTACTGTAGTTGCATCGTGACGGATGTGTCGTTGATCAGTGTACGTTGAGTGAGAAGAAAAACGACATTCGCTGCAGCATTAGCAAGAGATGCGTTGTGAGCGACACGACTCTGACCCCCTCTTAGGAGCAGCAATCCAACGCCCGAGCCGACGCCTTTCGACGCGATGCCAACGGCAGGGCGACGCGCTCCACGGAGTGGTATTTTTCCCACTGTTTCTATGTCAGTGCCACGACGGATCGTGGCATTGCATCGTGGGCCGGGCTCTGTCCGACTGTGTGCCTTCATGATGTTATGAATGTCATGAGTCGGTGAGAAACCGTGTGCGGCCCCAGACTGATGGGAAGATTGTGGGTGCGTGTCACAGATATGACGAGTTGGAACGGCTTCTGTTGATGAAAATTGAGATGCATCGTCGTACGGCTCTGGACATCATCCATCGACGTCGAGCGTAGCGAATGCGACCCCTCTTGCACCGTGGGAAGGTAGTATTTTGGTTTGCATATTGAGAGAACTTCGTTCTGTGGTCTTTCGTTGCTTGCACGTGGTGCGTAAAGCACCGTGAGTCGACAGTACTGGAGACGTCCGGAGCGATGACATCTGCAGAATAGTCAAGATGGGGACATGCATGGTGATGGGGGCATGGTGTGGAGTCTTGGGCGGAAGCGCAGACATGTCACAGGTCCTGCACGAGTAAGCAGCAGCAGTAGCGGACGCAGCAACTCTGTAATCCTGGAGCGCCGCAAACGGATGAGCAGCGATCAACACTTGGTACTCATTTTGCAAAAGATAGCACACTGACCGCTGGGAGTAGCGTTGCATGTCGTTCATGCATGAAAATGTTTTCCCGTGCATGCTTGGCTTTCACGAAAATGCAGCAGAGGAGTGTTTGTGGAAAATGCCACGTAGCGCGTGTATTTGAAAAGTGTTGAAAAACATTAGACAAAAATCACGGGCTGGGGAGAGGACCAGAGGGATCAGCGTAGCGAGGTTGATTTTTAAAGTGATAGTTTTTGTGAAATATCGCAGCGTTGATGGGGCAGATGCTGTCGTTACTGCTGGTGTAGTGGTCCAGACTTCTGTCTGAGCCATAACCCATCCGCTAGCGGCGGATTGGGTCATCCATCCATCCATCCAGCGTAACAGTCGATGGTGGTAATAAAGTTGATCCACTGAAGAGTGATGCTGCGAGGGCGCGTCTTGTTATGTTGGTGTCGATTCTATCGTTGATTGACGAGATTGGAATGCTCTTCGACACGTCTGCGTTGTGCGAAAAGCAGAGGTCTCGAAATCTGACGCGGCCAAATCTCTCCAGATGCCGGAGCCACAGCAAGCAGCACAACACGCGATGCAGCAGCAGCGACGCGGGTCGAATTCTGGAGGTTCCTGTAGTGTGAGACTCTGTTTAGAATTTCAATATTGCACTCGAATGCAAGAACCGGTTCCTGTGATTGCGACAACGGTGTTGATATAATTTTTTGCAGCGTTGTCCAATGGAGTATGGACAGTTTTAATGAGAAAAGTATTGCGGGTGGCTGCTGTTCCTACACACCACGCAACGAAAATGTGGTCGTCGCGACATCTGCACAATAATATCTACACAGGTGGCGAGGGCGGCTTCTACTCTGGTGGCATGCCGACGAGCTCGAACCAGTTTGCTACGGGAAGTTCGCAGAACGTATCAGCTATCTTTACACTGTTTCGTTGTATCACAAATTGTAGCAGTACTTGGAAATACGCGACGCGTCGACAGCTTCGTCTGTTGCAGCAGAGGGATGGCAGTACGGCGCGCACTGATCTGTGCATCAAACAACGGGAGAAGTTCTGGTGTGTCAGAGCAGTCGAAGGGAATCGCGGCGTCTTCGAAAACAGGTCGGAAACTTCATCACGGATCGGAGCACGACGCGCGTCGCGAAGCCGCCTGGGGGTCACACGAGCATCTTCCTTGGATGAGTGGTCGTCTTGCTATTCGAGTATGATCCTTTTGGTGTCACGTACGGTGAGCTTGCGCGCTGCAGTTGTGACAAAGGAGCTGATCTGTATTGTTGGAAAAGGTTCTTGGTACACATCTGCAGCATTTGGGCTGTGCAATGGCAGAGTTTGTCTTCAGGCAGGTTTTCTCTCTGGACGTCGCTGCAATCGCTAAGACAAACTCGTACCATGAACTGTGACTCTGGGGTGTGGTTTGCTATATTATGCTTCCTCTCGTTTGTCGACATGAAAATGTGAGAGTCTCGTGTTCGCTGACGGGTCAAGTTGTGACGAATCTTTGCGTCTTCATCTTTTGACAAAGGGGGGTTGGCTCAGCAATTAAAATGGGTGTGTATTTGGAATTCGGAATCCTTGTGTCGAAGTTGAAAGCAAGTATTGAAGCGAAACGCACATCAGAGTGATCGAAAGCATTTGTATGATGGTCCGCCCGTGTCCTGTGAGCACGTCAGTGCTGCTACATACGACTGCTAAATTCTAAAACGCAGGGGGGGCTTTCTGGTTTTTGGGGATCACGTGGTTTGGCGCGCGCGATGGTCGATCGGGCGTAGACGGGGCCGGCGCTTGTCGGTGTTATGGGGGGAGAAATGGTCATTGCCGCAGGGCGTCGGCCCTGGGGCATCATTGTTGGGCCGGGTGCGCCTCACCGACATGCGCGGCGGGGTTATGGATATGTTGGGCCACGGGACGCAGCCGCCTGGGCGTCTCGAGCGGTATTGAACTCAGCCCGCGCGCGCCGGCAATTGAATGCGAGCGGCGGCGGCCGACGCGTCGGCAGGTCAGCTCAGATTAAGATGGCGTAGGGCAATTTCCCGGCAACGTTGATAGCGAATGCGCAACGCGACGCCGGGCATCGTGTGTGCCGTGGCGTGCAGTCATCTTCAGAGAGAGATAGCGCAACGCAAATTAATGCGAGACGGGCCCGAGGAATGCTTGCGTTGCGTTGTTTGTTCGAAGGTGGCTCAGGCTCGGTTCGGGGTCATGATTCATTCTCTCAGGGGCGTGTTATTTATTGTGTACTCCCTTTAATCTCAATCGGGCGTAATATTCATGGTACGTCGCATTCAGTGGGTTATTTCGTGGTTTTCGATGGTTGTGTTTGTTGTGTGAGGTCGTTCTGCAGTTAATTTGTGTCGGAGTCGATTGTGTGGTTGCGGACTGTGTGATCAGATGTCGATGGAAAAGAGTTAGCGCAGCGCAGGGCAGTGTTGTATTGAGTGGTGGAAGATCAACGGCGGAAGACAGGATCAGAAGTCGAGTCGAACTCCATTGCATGATTGAGGGGCTTCTGCCATGTAACCAAGAAAAAACCCTTACGTGCATCGAAGTGATTAATATCGGGGTGGCCCAGGTTTTTTGTGAACTGTTTTTTAGATCAAAACCCCGCGCCCCATAGAATCTTGCTGAACTTGATTTGTGAAACCCCGCGCCCCATAGAATCTTGGACAACATCGCGACCGAAAATTTTTTGCGATGTGTTTCTTTCGTTTGAGATTCTATGGGGCGCGGGGTTTCGAGTTCTTCGTTTGTTATAAGATTCTATGGGGCGTGGGGTTTGCCAAATTTCGTAGCGTTTCTTCACAAAAAACCTGGGCAACCCCGGTATGTCAATGCTATTTGACGTTTCGTTGACTTGAGTCCGTCAGGCTATTGCGTTGCGCAAGAACAGGAATTGAAAACTAAAGTCCATATAAAATCAGACAGTGTTTCGCGCGATAGATTCGTGGCATTGATTCCGTTGCATCCAGGTTGATGCATGTCGATCGATGGGTCGATTCGTGGATTGCTTAAAGTATTCAGATTGCGAGTCTGTAATTTTATGGTAAAAAGTGAAGTTGTCAGCAGTCTCGGGTTGCGCAAAAAGATTTAGTCTTTCTGACTTTCAGTTTCTCTCCGACAAGATCAACTGGAAAAAAAAACAGGAAAAAAATGTAAGTGCGGCGGGCTTCGTCGGCACAAGCAGAAGTAAAGTTTGCACGATTTGTAGCAACTTACTTGAGTCGCAATTAAACAGGGAGCCGAGTTCCCTGCTCTCGACTCAGAGCAGATTCTCAGGTTTCATTCATTTGTGTTCTTCGTTGTGCGTTGGGACCCCACAAGATCAAAAGTTAGATCGTCAGCGTGACAGATTTAGATTTTAGATTTCTTTGTCCAATCGATTAAGTAGGCATGTGCGGGATACTCATGGGCTATTAGTTGTAATTGCATGAGGTGGTAGGATCATGGGTTGTTGGATCATGTATAATTGCATTAGGCTCATGGGTTGTTGGATCGGGGATCTACATTATCATCTGCGCCCCATCCATCATCTTCAGCATCTTCTACCATCATAACGACAAGTCCAAGACAACCCAAACCAACCGAGGGCTTCCCCGTCAAAGAGGAAGATCCATCTCTACAGGAGGTACAAGCGAAGTAGCGATCGCTCGAAGCCTAGCATACAATTGCGTTTGAAATTTTTATGCAAGGCATCCACATTCTCCCAGACTCTAGTCTTGCTTAGAATGCGTTTAATCAGTGCAGGTAAGGCTCATCGAAGAGTTGAGTCTCATGTTTGGAATGGGTCAGTCTGCGCAGGCATAACTAAGACCTTCGGGATGGGTAGTCTTCATCAACAAGCAAGTTTAGCGGGAAGTCGTCTGGGATGTGGACTTCATAAGAGAACAGTAGTAGGCAGTCCCTGATGTGCCAAATGTGCGAACATATTGGTTTTAAGGGTGAACAGGCTTGTGCGAGTCTTGGAAAAGAGTCACCCCGGGACGGCTGTCATGTGTCTGGAGTCAGTGGCTTAGTTAGGTCTTTCGAAAGAAGCAGCACATCATGATGAAACACGTGAAAAATTTCATTCGGGAACCATCGCCCTTTACTGGGAGCTTCATAGTTTCCCAAAAATCATCTTACACCGTCCCCTCCCATCAGATTTCACATCCTCCCCTCTCACCAGATTCTGTATTATTTCAGTACCTCTCTTGATTCATTAAACATCCCATCAAGCTCCGTTTTTGTGGATACCTCAACACCCATCAATCGTCGAGCTCTAGCAGCAACTTATTTAGCTTCAAGCCTTATCGGACGGAAACAGACTGGAGAACTGAAGATGGCATCTTTGGGTGACAACATGGCTTTTGGAGCGACGCACGCAGGTTTGCAACTAAAGTCTCGGTTTTGACATGCAGACTATTTCGACTATGTGCAGTAGATTTCATTGCAGCAGTTTCGCACTCAAAAGGGATTTCAGCCACGCATCTCCTTGTTTGCCGAACATCGTCGCGGCGTGTCATGTTGCGATCCCGTTGCCGGGCGGGCGGCAAAATTTGAAAGCCACTCACTGAATGAGCACTGAGGTGTGAAGAGTAATCCGACTTCATCGGAATTAAGTTCCCTCCACGCTTTTGGGTCTCGGGAAAGAAAGCATGCTCACACATCACATTGCGTCTCAAAAACTTTACTTCATTGGAATGGAAGTCAGTGATTTGTCACTCGCAGGCGTAGCGGACTCGTTCTTCGACGATGTGGACGCGCCTGTGATGCCGTTTCCTGCCGTGGCCCCGGCTGCCTTTAACGACTGCAACGCCAACAACCACAACGTACACACACAGTTGAGTTGCATTGCATATGTTTATGAGTGTTGTCTTGATTTCTACAAATGATGCGGTGATTTGGACAGATCTCCATCACAAAATCTCCCGACCTTTGTGGTGGAGATCTGTCCCGTGACCGAGTGAGTTGCATAATTGGACTTCATGCAATGGACATGCAAGCAGCTCGAATATACTTATCCCCGTGTTTCACAGTCACCGCAAACTTCTATCAAAGTCGGCAATTAAAAAAACAGGACATGTTCGACGTCACGGTGAAGTCGGCGAGCGAGAGCGGCGCTATGCCCCAGGATACGGTTCATAATGCAACTTTTTCTTCTTCATGGCGTCACAGATACATTTTCCAGCGTGTCTTGCGTCGTTTTAAAAGAAGCTGCGCGATGCCGTGATTCATATTAAAGATTCCATCTGTCGCATGCTTGGCATCATCTGTCGCCGATTATCATCTGTCGCAGCATCTGGCGCGGTATCATCTGTCGCAGCATCTGGCGCGGTATCATCTGTCGCAGCAACTGAGTCGCATGTGAAAATGATTGTCGTATGGCACTTCAGCGCGTACGTCACTTCAGGATGTCTCCTTGATCTCATTTTCCCCGTATACTGCTTCTGCATTGTTCAGTGTTGTCCACTCTCACGCACGACTCGTCCTTTCAGGAGTTCAGCTATGGATTGGCGAATGGCGATGCCGCGGCGCAACCGCGCATCACGGCGTCGCAGACGGTACCCGGGAAGAGTCGACAGAACGAAGCTGACTTGCTCGATGGGTACTTTTGTATTATGTCTGCAGTACTAGTAGAAGATTCGTTTTCAAGTGCTTCTTCTTCGCAGAGTTCCGTTACCGTAGCTTTGCTTCCGTTTCTTGATAGTTCATCGCCATTACCGCAGCACACGCATGTGTAAGTCGTGTAGCACCTGCACTGCGACAGCACGTTCATTGCGACAGTGGAGCTGCGTGCGCAATTAACAGCTAACGGTTCAAAAAAATTGTTCGAAGTTCTGACGACGAGTACCAAGACATCATGACCACGGCGATGCCGCGCAGCGTAGGAGATGCGAAAGCTGCCCGATACGTAACCCGTCTGGGATACCGGTTTGCGATCTGCGTCGCCGTATGGTATCATGCAATTTTCTTCGTTTTCAACGTAATGGTGTAGTTCAAGACGTTGGTTTCAAAGTAGTGCTCGGTTGGTGCGATATTATTATGCAAGGCTGACTTGTGGACGTACGGTGTGCACGGAGCGGATTTCAAAAAAAAGTTTGTAAAACAGAGCTCTTCGCACGAAAAGTTGAAATTGGTCAGAGTGACGCGCATCACATGGATGTTTTCGGCACACTGGTGCACTAGCTGGCGAAAGTGCTAGCTAGCTGCTACTGTTGCCGCATAAAACCCCGAACACTTTCTACACTAAAAGCATAAAAACATTCAGATCACCCATCTCAGGTGACATTGCAATAACGAAGGCAATGTCGTGCGTCGCGAGCGAGCGCACCTACTTTTTTCGTTCGAATGTCGCTAAAACAGAAAATTGTCCTGGGTCAGTCTCACAGGTGGGCCCAGGGAGGAGGAGCATAAGCGGCCCCTGCGCACCCTCCTCTCCCGCCATTAGTGTCATGGACCTGCGTTCCGCTGTTTTTCACGACAGACATGTGAACATTTTTTAGTTTTTTTGGTTTTTTCAGAGGGTTTTTTCCGGCACCGTTTATACGCAAGATTTTGGGCGCCAATTTGCTTCAGAACTGAAGGGCAACATACGCATTCGCTGGTGGGAAGATTGACACGTGTATACATTAGGTTCATTTGACTTGGTGTTGGGCGACGAAGAGATGTTCATTTGAGTTGGAACACGACAACAACGAGCTTTTTGAACTGAAAGAAGACCCAAAACCAGGGGGACAGCATCTTACCAGAAGGGCAAGAAAACTGTAGGCGATGATACACTAGGGGGAGGACATCAGTCCGACGTGATGTATGCGAGGATCGTGCTGACACGCAGCGCTTTCTTCATCGCTGCTTTGATTTCCACACCGACGTGCTCCCCCACGGTCTCCAACTGCTTGTTGGTGAGTTGCCCCAGGCGGTGGGCGACGTTTTTCTGCGTCAACCCCTCTTCGGAAGTCAGCATGGAGACGATTTCGTGCGGGATGTGTCCGTGCGTCAGCTTATCCAGGTCGTACTCGTCCACCTCCTGCTGGATGTTTTGGCCCGCCACCACCTGGCTCATCATCTGCTTCAGCTCAGCAAACTGCGTCGTCATGTTTTGCTGCATATCGCCAATAATCTTGTTCGTCGTCTCGTCGCGTTTCTTCAACTCCCCCATCAGCTCATTGCGCAGTGCGTTAATTTTTCGGTCGATGGCGCCGTCGTCAGTCCCGGAAGCGACCGTACTACTGCTCGCCGCAGCTGCATCGCCGCCCGTTTTAGCTGTGACTACCATCGACATCGAAGCAGCGAGCTTCGTCCACATTTGCTCGTTCTTTTTCGCTTCCTCGGCCTCGCGCAGTTCCTCGCGGTATTCGCAAAACTTATACCACTCCATCTGATGCTTGTATTGCTCGTAACTACCAAACGCAGGGCCATGCTGTGCGACGTAAGGGGTCTGCGGACGTGGCTGCCGCGTGCCACGTGCTTCAGCCCCCTGAGCTTTCCCTTTCCCCATTGTGGAGAGGAGGCGAAGCCCAGTCTTGAACAAACCGTGGACCTTCGAGCTGCTTCTAATTCGATTCAAAAATGCTCGGATGGTCTCAAACCTCCATCCCTTTCCCACCCACTTACTGATCTCGCTGATGTACGAATGTATCATGTTGCCAACACTGTTATTCGTTGCTAGCACACGTCCGATTCGCGCACGGAAAACCGACAAGCTGTAGTCCTCGTCAGTTGTGCTCTCAGGTATGTTGCACTTACTGAAAGTCCGAATACTCACCCAACTCCCCTCAGCTTCTATTACAGTATCAAGCCATCGGACGCAACTCTCGTCGTCGTTCGATCTCTCAAGCTCGAAAGGCACTGCATAGCACTCGTTCACGTAACTCGTGATGCACACACTGCACCAGGTTCGAGAACAGCTGGCAAGATCATCAACATACCGCATTCCAGCGAGGTGGTTCTTGCGAACCTTAGATGACTCGCTTTCAGATCGGCACAGGACTATAGTAGCAGCAGTTTTGGAAACAGGACCACCTATCGGCACACCCAGCACTGGGTTTGACCGGTAGATAGCGTTAGAGCCGACCTTCGCTACCTTGAATATCCTACAGAAACCGATA
>JACLAC010000816.1_pt1 | contig 12442 bp, 9 predicted proteins | sample 8027881 | NCBI WGS metagenome assembly JACLAC01 (sample SAMN15725517, study PRJNA655200) | protist metagenome | isolation source: fluorescence activated cell sorting (FACS) single amplified genomes of... | place: Spain: Blaines Bay Microbial Observatory, Mediterranean Sea | collected 2016-01-19 | reverse complement strand
GATGTTAAAAACTGCCTCCGCTTTTACAACGATGCCCTAAGGAATCCAAGTGGTTCTGAAATGGCAAAGGTTTTCCTTTTGGGGGTAATTCGTCAGCTACGCTACTGGAGTCAGACACAAACCCCTCAGACAGATATCCCAGAAGGGAATACAGCAATTGACTGGGTCATGGGTACGCTTGTTCCCCTTATTGAAGCAGACATGTCAATTTTATCGAAACACTTCACACCAGAGATAGATAAAGTCTATTTTCGTCGTTGGAAACTGGAACTTTCAATATTACAAAATGAATTAAATTTAAGGAAAGAAATAAGTGATCAAGCTAGCCAAGAAATCCGTGATGGTGGTTTTGATCCTTTGGATCCCAATGCGGTTCAGCAAATTGAATTACCCGATGAAAATATATTGGAGTGGATAAAAGAAAACCCTGAAGAAGCTCAGATTGTATTTGATGATGAAGAACAATGTCAGACCTTAATATCACTGGCTTGGTCTGAAATATTTAATGACGACTCAAATATTGAATTTCTAACGACGCTGGATACGCTCAATGTTCAATCACAGATGGACTTTCAACAACAGCAACAGCTATCAGCATTAATTGAAACGCTTCAAAACGGAACCAGTTCTGATGTAACGGGATTGTTGTCAGATAGTCAATTTTCTTCCATATTTATGGAAATTCAAAACTCATCCACTGTACTAGAACAAACTAAGGCACTTAGTATACTTCAGTCTTTGTTAAAAGCCTATGGGGGAGCAGCTCAAGATCTTGCTTCTAAAGCGATCGATGATAGCGACCCCTTCAAAACTGTTCTAGCCTCGATTGGAGGTAAGTAAATGTTCTCCCTTAGTGATGTCGCTACGGCTTTTTTAACCTACAAAGAATGGCCTTTGTTTTCTACCCAAGATCCCAACCTACTCTGCACTCAATTTGCAGGTAACAACGGCACTTGGAATCTGTTTGTTCAATGTCATCCTGAACAACCAATTATGCTTGTCTATTCACTCTTCCCTTTGAAGTGCCCGTTAGACCGACAAGACGAGGTTATGATACTACTGACCCGTCTAAATGATGGCCTTTTGATTGGAAACTTTGAATATGTTTACTCTCATTCAGAAATACGTTTCAAAACGTCCATAAACGCCACCCATATGGAAATGAAATTGGAGATTTGCGACTCCCCTTTTTACTACAACCTTCTATCGATGGACCGATATTTCAAAATTATTGAGCAGTGCATCGAGGGTAAATCCGTTGAGGAATTACTCAAATAAAAGTTAGCCTATACTGGTAATCGCACCTTTAACAGAAACCTTTGCGCCACCTTTAATATCAACACCAACACCGCCTTCGATGGCAACCTTCATCCCACCTTTGATCTTTGTGTTCATATCGGACTTGATACTGATGTCTTTTCCTTTAATGTCGACACCCATAGCACCTTTGATGGAGATCTTTTTGGCATCAATAACGATTTTATCATCAGCCTTAATGGTAATCGTTTTCTTCTTACCATCCATCTCAAAAAGTAATCCCTTAATTTTTAGATGAATTTTAGATGCCTTGTCATCAAACACCATCAAAGCACCCTTTCCAGTTTTTAGGGTGATCTTCTCTTTTCCTTTCTCATCAGAGATTTCAATGATGTGTTTTGATCTGGTCTGGAACTGCTTAATATTGTTCTTACCATCTTTATCTTTCAAAGCCGGTTTATTCTTTTTGTCATGAACCGATCCAAGAATATACATACTGCTGATTCTTTCTCCGTTACCTCTCAAAACGGCAACCATATCTCCAACTTCCGGCAACATTATCGTTCCAAAACCTTTCGATGCATGAGAGTGGATCATTCGTATCCACGGCATCTCAACAGGCTTATCTAAATCTTTCAACGATACCTGAACGCGCCCCAGACCCATCGGGTCCTTTGTACTCGTAACAGTGGCAATAAAAACTATCGGTTTTTGAGAAGTGGAATTCATCAGTTATCTCATTGAAAATAATTACAATAAATGTAAAATAATGATACCTTAATATATAACAAGTATAGTGACTTTGGATGGAAAAGATGAAAAATCATGTATTAAAACCAAATCGAACAAACGTCTCTGGTGAAGATGTTCTACGATCAGTATCTACAAACCATACAAATGCTGCCCTATTGGAAGAAGATCAAATAAGCGGAGAACTCACCCATCATTTCCCTACCGGACATAAAATTCAAATCGATTTAGATGGTCAGATGATCGATGTGAGAGATATTAATGGAGAACTTCAAGTTCAAATCAACATCACCAAAGATGGACCTCAAATTCAGTTAAATGGCGGACAGTTGGATCTCCAAAGCCCTGAAAATATTTCAATGGATTGCAATTCATTTCGATTAACAACCAAAGAAGACACTGAAATCTTTGCCAAGGGTCAAGTAAAGATTGACTCTCGAGATGAAATGAGAATCACCTGTGAAGACGATGTTTATATTCGTGCCAGAGTAATCTGGCTTAATTAGATAAGGAGTCCCTATGCCACCAGCCGTCTGTATGGGCGATATGATGAAACAAGATGCTCCCCACTGTCATGCACCGATTCATCCCCCAGGTCCAGTTCCAACACCAGTCCCCCACCCCGGACTACCGTTGGCCCTAATTGAGGGAAAACCAACGGTAATGATTGGAAATAAGCCTGCCGCTACTGCACTGTGTAAATCTGCCCCCTGCATGCTTCCTGGTTGTGTTCCCGGTGGACCTGGGATGATTACAAAGGCTTCAATGACTGTAAAGATACAGATGATGCCAGCAGCGAGAATTAATGACATGACCGCTCATCCATCTTGTGTAGCTCCAATCCCCAGTCCAGTCGGTAAGATCATGCCTCCTGGAAACCCCACAGTAATGATCGGAGGCTAGGCTCTTTGCGCTACAATCACTTTGAGTATTTTGCTCCTATTTGTCCCCTATGTAAAAGAGACAGGCAGCGGACCCAATCTTTGAATCTTCACGTCGCAAAAGGAACAACTGAATGGATTGAAGAAGGTCACTTGCGTTGCGATTCCTGTACAGCGATGTATCCCATACTGCGAGGAATTCCGATCATCGTTCCCAATGTGGGGAAATACATTCAGCAATCTTTGATTCACACACTGTGGAGCACAGACTTAACCCCACACCATCTACAATGGCTTAGTGAAGCTGGTGGACCATCTTCTTCTGTTGAAATCACCAGAAATTATTTATCTTCATATATGTGGTCTCACTATGGGGACCTAGACCCTGATCCCCCAGAAGATACATCTGGAATTTTAGATTTATTCGCCCAAACACAGCAATCAAACCTGCAGGAAGGACCTTTGTTGGATGTCGGCTGTTCAGTTGGTCGTGGGTCATTTTGGCTTGCTAAACAATACAACCGCCCAGTACTTGGGATTGATTTAAATTTCTCTATGATTCTTCACGCCCTTGAAGTGTTAAGAAATGATCGTGTTGTCTATGGGCAACGGGTAAATGGCTGTGTCTATCGCTGGAAAGATTACCCTGCCTTTTTTGAAAACAGAGACCAAGTTGATTTCTGGGTTGCCGATGCAACGTGCCTGCCTTTCGCAGATCAATTCATTTCTTCGGCCAATAGTTTAAACATACTCGATTGTACAGTATCCCCAATGATGGCTCTCGCAGAACTCGTAAGGGTATCAACTGAATTTCATCATTTCTGTCCCTACGATTGGTCTATCAATGTTACCGACTACAACCAATGGATTGGTGGACATGGTTCTTTTGCATCTTGGAAAGGAGACCCGGAAGAGCTTATTCGATATTTACTTTCCGAGGAGAGTCCTGATTCCGTTCTAAAGCTTGCCAGAATAAAAAATGAAAAAAGCCAACTTCCTTGGCGGGTTAGATCCCACGATCGAGCACTTATGCACTATAAACTTCACTATTTTCATGCCAAAGTAGTTTCTGCCGAGGAGTAGATCATGAATTTTCAAAATCATGTAGAAGCTAGATTACAAAACACAACCCTGCGTTTGGGACTTAGCCCACTAACTTCAGAGATTCTTAAAATCCTTGCCATGGTCGATTGTAGAGATGAGTTGGCTGAAGAATTAAGAAAGGCTGATGCCTTTGATAGACCAGGTGTTTTGTCGTGGAAAACACTTGCCGAGCAAGTTCCAGCGACACAAAACTCCCTTCAACCCCTGGAGAAAGCAGTATTATCACTCGCTGACTGGGGACTGGTTCAGATTGTAGGGCGATCGGTCAGTGATCCGATTGCACCAGGCCCATCTGCGCTCCGCTTAACCTATGCAGGTCGAGTTTGTATTGGTCTGTCACCTGCTTTTGGTCTACCAAAGAATGCTGAAATTACTGAAAAACAATCCTGGAAAATTCTGCACTCCGCTTCTCGGGAAAGACTATTGCAGCATTGTGTGAATTTACATCCCTCCACAGAAGAATTTCATTTGGTTGCCCTCAAAGGGAATGATCAAGAATTGGAACGTCTTTGCGGAATGATCGCTGTACATATTTGTACAATGGGCGTTGTTGTCTTAGACGGGTTTCAAATGAACGATCCGGCATCAGCAAGTGTTCTTCACCAAATTCTTCGTCGAACAAAGTCAGCATTTGCGCCCCGGTACCTTTTACTTCCAGAACCTACCTTTGTGCGTACAAGCGCATTAGCCCTCGATATCCAACTACAGTGGGTGGAACCAACTCCACACGTTAGGCGGGAGAGAGAAGTGCTAGATATGAGCGTATCAAAGGCACTGCTTGAAACTACAAAAGAGGAACGAGATATTTGTGGGGTCCCCGACTCAGATTTAGCTCAACCAATGCGGTGCAATACCGAGTGGACAGATTTAATCCTACCCAGCAACGTACAATTCCAACTCCAACAAGCCATGAAGCATGCAAAATACCGCTTGGAGATTCTTCCTAAAACACCAGGTTTCAAAGATCGACAAATGGGGTACCGATTATTGTTATCCGGACTTCCTGGTACTGGAAAGTCAATGACCGCTGAAGCACTTGCTACCGCTTTGGACAGACCACTTGTAAAATTGGACCTCTCCACAGTACTTTCAAAATGGCTCGGGGAAACTGAAAAGCTGATCGGGCAGGTTTTTGATGTGGCAGAAGCTGCCGGTTCAGTTCTTGTATTGGATGAAGCAGAAGCAATTTTACGTCAAAGAAGCAATTCACAAGGCGGTTCTGGTTTAAGTACTGGAGTTGCCTATATGTTGACACGTTTTGATAGATACAAAGGTGTATTGGTCGCCACGACAAATCGAATCGAAGATCTAGATGAAGCATTCTTTCGTCGCTTTGATGATTATGCCGTTTTGCCAATCCCAGATCGAGATACTCGAGAAGCCATGTGGCGAAAGATGCTAAACTGCGAGAACACTGAAATTGATTATCAGATGCTTGGCCGAAACTTTGCAATCTCAGGTGGACTAATAAAAGGTGCTGCCATACGTGCTCAAGCTTGGGCAATTGGTTTAGACAAACCCCTCAGCACACCATTTGTACTCGCCTCACTGGCTAGAGAATTGGAAAAGAATAACCGTTCGACGAAAGAAGCCTACCTTCCAGAATATAGAAGAAAAGTTAAGCTATTGCTAGATGGAGGAGACCTGTCAAAGGTTTAATCAACCATCATCAGCTTCAGTTTGAGCCTCAAAATCGATAAAATGAGCCATATTTGCAACGGATTGTATTGCCGCATTGGCTGACTTCATAAAGACATCGGAGGGCCAGGGGCAACTCGGGGATGGTGATACACCGATTTTCTTTTCGCCAGAAGCAACCAGCACCAAATCAGGAAGAACAGGAGAACCAGGAATTGATGGGTCCGGTGACATTACCAAAGAATTCATAACTTCATCGACACAAAAGCCTACCGGTTTATCCATAACACCACTCGCTGGAGAAGGTAAACGGTTGTAAGCATCCCATAAAGCCAAAGACCAAATATGAGCTTGACTGGGCGCCACAGGCGGCCTCGGGCCAGTGTCTGCAGTTAGCAACGTAAATTGAACCTCTCGAAGTCCAATCGCCAAAGTCGTTGCCGACCAGCGAGGCGCCATTCGAGGATCCCCCAATTGCTCGACCAGTTGTTCGGACCCGCCCTCTCCTCCTTCAGAAAGGTTCTGTGCCCCAAATTCTTTGGCGACCCTTGAGCTTAGTCCCCAAGAACCCATTCGGTTAATACCTTCATCAATGGTACTGTATTGTAGAGGACATACCAACTCAGTATTTGGATGCCAAGTTAGAACATATCTCGGCAGATCAACCCCAAGAATACTCGATTGCTCAACACAAAAACTCATCTCTGACGGATCTGCCCGGACACTATCCATAGCAACCATAACTGTTTTCTGTAGAGTGGCTTGGTATTGTTCATCAAAGGGGAGAACCGGATCAGCCATCATTCGACCACCACCATTCTCAACAGACATTGATTGAGTAAAGCTGTAATTTAACGCTTGAGAAACAAGAAGCTTCTTCTGTTCATCTATATCCTTCAGTCTTGATGCGAGGGCTTGCCTTTCCGCTAAACAAGCCATCTCATTTTCTAATGCATTCGCTCGAGCAGCTTCAAGATTCTCCTGACTTTCTTGTAACGTGGCGACTTGATTTTCCGCTTCATCGGCTGCTTTATTCCGATTGTATGCCGCATATAAAGCCAAACCAATAACAGCTAAAATACTCATCAAAACGACAACAACCCAAGGATGAATTCCAATTCTACGAGCTGCTTTTTCCATCCAAGACTTGATTAGTACCCAATTAAGAGTCAACAAGGATGCTAGTCCATAATACAAGAACCAACCCGCCGAGACATCTTGCGCCGCTTTGTGACGCATTGAACCACCACCAATGGCATCGGTTCTTCGCATTAGATCAGTTTCCATCTGCATGGTTATCAAAACTCTTCGAGTATCTTGCAGCATCGCCTCTATTCTAGAACCACTTGGAATCTCACCACCTTCTCGGAGACGTGATCGAACATTGGGTCGAACAACATCCACAAAGCAACGAGAACCCATTCTACGTGCTCTAAAGAGTGGAGGATCTCCTGCTCCTGGATCATAGACATCCAATTCCATAATTAAAATAGCTTCCGGTGGCGGATCTTCTTCCGAATTCAGTAATATGGTAGCCCGCAATGAAGAACCACTTGAATGGCGAACATCACTGAGAACATACAAGCGAAAACGTTCAAGAAGACGGACTTCAAGAATAGCAACAAGCGGTAATGAATCAGGTTCTATGCATTGAACTGTAATCATAATTATCTACCTTTCTTCCGTCTTTCTTTCTGCTCACTCCTAACATCGGCATTGATACCCGGTGCAAAGATAGGTGCGCCACCCACATTTAATTGAACAGAAAGATGCAACGTCGGTTGCAGAGGACGTTGTAAAGCTTGCATTAAAGAAGTAAAGTCCGAATTGGTTAAGGAGGTACTCGGCAGTAATGTAACCGGAAGATACGTGTCCTCATCTACATCATCTAACTGATTCAATACATCTTTTAAGTCAGGATCATCAAATGTCTCAACGACTGCTTCGGCATAAGAGATGATATCACGGTCAAAAGGAGGCGCAGGAATACGAACACTAACTCGTCTTTGCATCTGTACACCCGCGGCTAAAACACTTAAGGCCTGTATCGCGACAGGTGCTTCCCTCTCTGATGTTCCTCGAGCACCCTCACCAACAACAATAAGGTAGGACAACTTTAATGAGGCACCCGGAACCCAAACCAATGAAGGAAGCCGAGCATATTTGGACCCTCCAAGATCGGTTAGCCAAGAGTCTACCTGTCCACTATCGCCTTGTTTGGTGTACCATTTTTTTAACGGTTCAGGTAATGTCTCCAATCTTGGAGCAGGATGAGGTCTACCGGTATGAGGACCTTTCGTAACCCTTGGATATTTCTCCATAATGCAATTGGTGAAGAGCAATCCCAATTCACTCCAGACATTTGGCATTCCAGCAATGCCTCCCTTCGCTCCCTTTGTAGTCATTAATGAGATTTCTTGATAAGGGGTGGAGAGTTGCTTATCTGGACCACCCAATCGGTATGGGAAGAGAACTATATGGCTCGCTACTGAACCCTCAGGTGGAAATTGACCGTACACTTCAGTGGTTTCAATACCGGCACTTCTTAATAAGTTCCTAGCCCATCCTTCAATTGCTTCGTGAACATTACTCATCACTAGACTGACATATTCATATTGATTCATAATTATTCAGGCCTCTCTTCGGGGAGACGAAAATGGGTTCGCCAACCAATTACATATGTTTCGCTATACAACAGTTCAAACATCCTGGTTGTTTCAGGAGGTAACAAAACTCCTCCTCGTTGATAACGAAAGAACAATCCCCCATTCCATATCGGATGATAAGGTGAGAAATAAGCCCAGTCACTTCTCGGATTACGAATAGATTGGGCAACCCAAGTTTCAGCGACCAGTGTTCCTTCCATACCATTGTATGTCGGCCCTACGAGGAATGCCCCACGGACACCCCACTCCGTTCGTCCCACCCAAGTACTTCCTGAAGATGACATCGCACCCCAAGTTGCTGATGATCGAAACTCTCGAAAAAGTGGCATTTGATCTGGGGAATGACGAATACCAAAAGAGGCACCCGTTTGTGGTCTAAAGGACCAAACATAAGTCGGTGTAATATTGGACTGTTGTTCTGGTGAGCCATTTAACCGCTCAGCTATAATATCAACATCATTTGGCTGTTCACGATGAAACCATGTCTTCCCACCATGCAATACGTCCAGATGCATCTCTAATCCCAGTTCGTAGGCCAATCTGGGATCGTCTCTGAACCACTTGGTTTGGTAAGATCCGAAACCAAAAGAGAGCCCTTCAGTTAAAGACATATACTCACGTCCTGGATCACAGGTTTCTACCGAATATAAGGAGGTTACATTAATGTTTTCATTACAGGTGTAAAAGCTTTTACGACTCGGAAAAAGGGCAACATCCCCAACAAATGTGGTATCGGTTGTTCTATTCCTATTCCATACAGGAACGACTGAGCCAGCTAGATAATTCGGACGAGGAACATATGCTGGCGCCGCTTTGGTCACAGCGTCAGAGGCCGGGTCTTTGTCAAAATAAAGGGCCCAAGAAGCTCCTTGAATACTATTTAAACCATAGAGTTTGTGAGCTCGAGCGTATGGAGTATGAGAAATAACATCTCGCAAAAATTCAGCCCGATGTGGTTCTTGAAAATCATTGACCATCAAGATCAATCCCTCATCTTTACTCAAATCTTCAAGTGGTGTTCTAACTATTCGGCGGAAATAATTTACACTTTCCCCCGTTTCAATGACAACAGGTGATCTGTTCTTAGGAGACTTTTCAAAACCCAACCCTCTTTTCGCCAAGTCACTATCGGCAGCTCGTTCAATCTCTATGTCAGTAAGAACAGGGTTTTCCATCCTATCTGACAACCCTTCAAAGTCACTCTTGGTTTCCTTAACTGAGTAATTCTTCTTGGTTATTTCACTGAGAACAGCATCTCTATCAATCGCTGATTTATTCTTCTGGTTCTTTCTACGACGTTCTTGTCTTTCCTGCGCCGAGGGGTAATCATCACGTCCTTTCATGTCTCTATACTTAGGCGGAACCGTTGGGTAAAACTGATCTTCTAGCAAACCAGCACGAACCAATGTGGCCACCAAATCAGGTGGGGCTAAAACAATATTTTCGCAAAGCGCACCAGTCTTGAGAACCAATCGTTCCTTACCAGCGAATTGCTCTATTCCCCACATCAAATGCCAGCCAGTCCAAACGGACCAACGCGCTCGGTACAATGCATCCCCATCCGGTAAACCAACCAATCTTTCAATACTTGGTAGACTGGCATCCGGATTATCAAACATCAGGAATGGAAGCTCATATTTCGCATTCCACAACAATTGATCATTGGTTAAGTTTGGATTTTTTAAGGTATCCTTTCCTGCAAATATTTGATCAACATAAATCGCACCAATCGTTGGCTCACTAAGAGCATCTAGTCTATCCTTGGTTGTACAAACAGCTGTTGGATCAATCGCACCCAATCCTTGACTAATCTTTTGGGTGCTGTAAAAGTGATCGGTTAGAACAGTCTCCCATTTTTCAGATACTAAGCCAGTGACATCTGTGGGGGCTACACGTATTCCAAGCGTCGAGTCCAAATTACTGATCACTTCATAATTGAAATGGTCTAAAAGAAGCCAGGTTTCTTCAACATCTCGATCACCTTCTGATAAGGTTCCCATCAAATGCTGTAACGCCATCTCACGCAACGGCTCGATAATAATATTCCCATCAACCCCTGGAGCTGAATTATCTCCAATCCATTTGACTAAATCTTGATCACTAAGCCCTTTGATAAGCGTTGGTCTTCCAGAGGTTAGTAGCTCTTGAAATACATTTTTCGCATCGTAGGTTAAATCCATATAGAAGTCGCTGGTCGGTGGATACGCTACACTCAAACGCTCTAACCACTGAACGATTAATATCTCAGGAAGTTTATTAAAACTCAGCTTAAACCCACCCGGAACAGCATAGGCATCACGGTTAACCTTTGATTCTAGTAATTCGGAAGAGTCAGTTTGTCCTTGAGCAGAAGCGTTGAGATTACGGGCAATACCAGAAGCTTCTTCCAATGAACCAGGAGGTGACCTCATCGTCGTTAACGTCGCCATGATCCGCATGTGGTTATCTGTGTAATCTTGCATTGCAAATTGCATTACTTGGGTAGCAACCAGCCGGTAAAATCTATTAAATTGAATTACAGCCTGTTGCTGAGCATCCTCAATCGAGTTCACAGTAACGATATTTTTAACAGCCGAGGGGTCACGAATTTCAACGGTAGGATAACGGAAGTCGGCCAATGGGATATACGTTTCATCATCCTTCTGATAGATGGTGTCATAAGGGTATATTTGTTCAAAAAATGGTCCGCTACTATTGGGATCTCCATCCATCAGATTGTAATCATGAATACGGTTGTTATATCCCAAACGCTCGGCAAATCGCCCACTCATCAAAACGGCTGGGGTTGGCTCGACAAAGTGTCCTCTGGGAATAGCTTGTTTGACCCTTGGATAAAATGCTGGACGCCCTCTTAAGTTCTGTAAAACTGCATCTTCACCAGTAGTTATTGGTAATGTCGGTTGATACCAGTCTTGAGCCTTAAGAAAGAAAGTTGGATTTACTTCTGCATATGCGCTTTTCCTAGACAGCGTGAGGTATCCCCACTGGCTTCGAGGATCAGGAGTTACTTTAAATCCATCCTGCTGTATTATTGTGCTTCCAGGATCAGTATCCTCTTTCCAGCGATAAACTATATCTTCCCAAGTTTGAGCATAAAGGTCAGACATTAACCTTAACGTTGCCTTATCTCTCTTGCGAACTGACTTTTTATCCTCTTCGGAAGAAGAGACCCATTCCTCAAAAGAAGGGTAAAGATAAAGTAGTTTACTTTGATCAAACTTACTTAGCTCTTGGTAACGATCGGCATAATACCATATTGGGGTTGGCTCGTAAAAATCGACCAACTCGATACAGCGTCCATACCGAGCATCAATAGAATCGCAGTCTCCGGAAGACAGGCGATCTTGAAAGCCAGTAACTCGGAATGGTGGTACCCAACCTAATTCCTCAAACGTGGCTACTTTTTCTTCACCTTCTTCTTCGGCAATACCGAACGCGATTAGTTGTAATATTATTAAAAACTGCATGCTTAACCATTAGTACTAAATTTTTCGAAATTTTTCGAAATCGAAATATTCTTCTACCCTTATTTGAACTTCCCTTAACAGTTCTTGTGCTTGGGGACTACTGGAAGACAACTCTACTAAAATTGTAAAAAGTTCTTCTTCAGTTAGCTCAGTGATTGACTGCCGGCGCAGTTCCCTTTTCTGCGAACGTTTTACGACTTTTTGCTGGGTTTCTTTTTGTAACTTTTGGGTTCCTTTAACGATTTCTTGCATTACCTCTGGTGACGCTTCCCACTTGAAAGTTGAACCAGATCCTTTGGTTGGTTTTTTCTTGGCAGCCTCTTTTTTCTTGTACCCCATCTCCTCCAGCTTTTTCTTCGCCGCCTGTCCTGTTAATAAATTCCCTTTAGCATCGATCATATAAGCATCAGCTTCCCCATCAATCTGATTGGGTTTCTGAGGAGTACTGTTGTCTTTCTCTGGTTCAGGAACCTGCTCGGGGGTTGATAATTTTTTCTTAAGAAACGTTCCTGTGCTACCAGCCGCTCCCAGAAACATTGGGGAACTGGGTCTTCCAGATCTCTTTCCAGTCTTCTTCCACAAATTTCCTTTGGGAACAGACATTTTTCTCTGAGGCTGCTCATTATTGCCAACCGTAGCACCAAAGTCATCTACAAATTGTTGTTGAACAGCTTGCGGC
>JACLAC010026174.1_pt1 | contig 12445 bp, 14 predicted proteins | sample 8027881 | NCBI WGS metagenome assembly JACLAC01 (sample SAMN15725517, study PRJNA655200) | protist metagenome | isolation source: fluorescence activated cell sorting (FACS) single amplified genomes of... | place: Spain: Blaines Bay Microbial Observatory, Mediterranean Sea | collected 2016-01-19 | reverse complement strand
GCGGGCGCGCCGTCGACGCTCTCCCCGGTCTTCACCAGCGTATGCAGCAGTATAGAATTCAGCGCGACGCAGGCCGCCGCCGCGCCACGCCATTCGTCGGCCAGCCCGCCGACCAGCACTCTTGCGGCGGCGCGGAGGGCGGGCGGCGGCAGCAACGCGCAGAGCGCCGGCGAGAGCCGCCGTTGGGCCTCCAAACGAGGCTGGAGCTCCGAAGCGGCGCAACAGAGCTGAAGGGAAGCGACGGCTTCGGTGTGTGCGGCTTCCTCGGTCTCGTTCGCCGCGGAGGAGCGCGGACGGAGGTGGAGCAGGGCGAGGAGAGAGCCGGCGGCGTGCCGTCGCACTTGCGGGTGGGGATCCGCCGTCCGAGGCAGCAACGACCCGACCAGAGACCCGAGGGCGTCCGGCGGCGAGGCGCCATCCGAGACCGCAGAGGTGACCGCCTGCCCCGGAGGCGTCACGAAGGCACTCCAAGCCGCTGATATCGTCGCCGGTGCCGGCGCGGCCGCGCTCGCCGCCGCCGCCGTCCGGGCTGCCCGCTCGGCCCGCGCGCTCGGCGGCCCGTTGTTCGACGGCGGCCCCTCGCACGCCCGCGCCAGCAGCCGGGCGGTCACATCTAGAGCGAGGAGGCGGCGCGGCGTCGCGGGAGATCGCGCGAGATCGAGCGACGGCGCGAGCAGCGCGGGGAGGGCGGCGGGGCCGTCGTGGAGATGCGAGGCGTTGCCGGTATCGTGTCCGAGGAGAGAGATGAGGAGGGCAGCGGCGCCCACACCGAGCTCGGTGGCGGTCTCGTCCAAACCTTCGTCGGGTAAGTCTTCGACCTCCACGTCCGATTCCGCCACCTCCGCCGCCGCTTCCGCCTCCAACTGCTCGCCCAAAGCGGTCACGAGCTTCTCGGACAGATCGGAGGGTGGCGCCGGAGGGAGGGCGGCGAGGCGAGCGGCGGCGTCAATGACGGCGCGGCGGCGGCGGACGGCGGCGGCGCGGCGGTCGGCGTCGACGGAGGACGGCGGTGGTTTGAGGTAACTCAGTAGGTGGTCGAGCATCTGATCTCGCGCGGCGAGAGTGCCCGGGCCGTGCACGGCGGCGGCGAGCAGGGCGAACGCTTGCGCCACCGAGGTCTGCAGCTGCGTCGTCGTCGCCGCGGCCGCCGGCGGCAGCAACGCACCTTGTGCGAGGGAATCGGCTCGGGGAAGTAACAGCTCCGGTGGGGCGGCGGCGGCGGCGTGGCCGACGGCGAGGACGAGGGAGGAGGTGCGCCTGTAGAGAGGGACGTCAGCGGTAAGAGAGGCGGCGCAAGGGTACGGCGGCAGTAGCACTAGCAGTAGCAGTAGCTCGTAAGTTCGAGGGAGGAGGTGCGAACCAATCGGAAGTGTCGCGCTCCACTTTGGAAGAAGAAGAGAACATCGACGTGAAGAATCCGCCGGCGGCGGAGCCCTTGCCGGAGCTCTCACGAAGGGCGGCCAAGAGACAGTCGAGGACAGCGTCGAGGTGCTTGGACGCTGCGGTCCCGAGAGCCTCCGCGCAGCCGGTTTGCTCCTCGTCGGCGGCGGCCGCGTCCGTCTTGTCGGTGGCGGGTTTGGCAGCGTCGAGCAGTCGCGTCACTGCACTTTCGAGAAGAGCTTTGTGGTTGGTCCGGCAGAGCAGAAGACCAATCTGGCGCATGAGAGCGGCTTTGAGCGCAGGCTCCCGGGCGTCGGCGGCGCCAAGACCGTCGAGTTGTGACAGCATGGCGTCGCCTGCCGCGGAGAGCCATGCAGGCCCGCCGTCTCCGTCGGCAGCGATGGCGTCATAGGCCGCCGCGACGAAGGCCTCCGTCTCCGCGCGATAGGTGGCGGGGTCGGCGTCGGCGGCGCCCGGGGCGGCGAGGCGGGCGGCGAGCGGAGCGAGGAGGGAGTCGCACAGCGGGCGCAGAGCGGGAGACAGCTGCGGCGCCAAGAGTGGCAGGAGCGCGCCAGCGTGTGTGCCGAGTGACGGCCAGCGGTGAGGGACGGCGAGGTACAACGCCAGCCGGGCGAAGATGGCGGGATGCCCCGGGAGATTCGGGTTCAGCCGAACGGGCAGTACGAGTTCCGCGGGTGAGGTGGCCGCCAGTTTGGTGGCGAGCGAGCCGAGCGCTTTGCAGAGCGTCGGCGCGGCGGGGAGGTACTCCGCAGGAGTGAGGGCCTCGAAGAGCAGAGGCCACAGCACGGGCCTCATCGGTTCACACGTCTTCGAAAGGAGGTCCAGAGTCTTCTGGGACACGTCCCGGACGAGCGCCGCCTGCGGCAGCTTCCGTCCCTGCGGTGCGACGTCCGCGTCGGCGATCGCCGCTTGCTTCACCAGGTACAATACGAGGCGTTGGCCTCCTTCGTGACGGAGGTAGCCGTTGGCACCGAGACCAGAGATGAGCTCCACTAGTGCGAGACGGACGCGCCACTCACCATCGACGAGGAGAAGAGACACGCCGGAGAGTACCGCCTGTTCGCGGCCGCGCAGCCCGGCGGCGAGGCGAGGGACGAGGTGCCGAAGCGCATCGAGGGCACCGCACCGTGCGGCGGCTTCCTTCGCTCCCTCGAGGCTGCGCAGCAGGAACGTCACAGCGTCATCGGGGTGCATGCTCGCCAGGGTGCCGAGGCACCGCAGCAGCTCGTTGTGGTTGCGCACGGCCGCCGACGACGAGCGGTCGATGGGCTCGCAGAGCAGGGAGAGCGTGGCACCTGTTAGAGGAAGGGGCACGTGTGGTGAGCGCCGCATCACGTGACTACTGCGCTCGCACAGCAACGACAGCGTCGCACCTAACGCACCATCGAGCAGAGAACCGCCGCCGAGCCCGCCGCCCGCGGCGAGCGGAGCGTCGAGGCGGAGCTCCGTCGCGAGATTCGACGCTTCTGCGTGGTCGAGCGTGGCCCAAAGTGCGGCGGTGAACGGCAGCCGCTGAGCGCCGCACGCCAAGAATGCATGCACTCAGGTGCGCGGCCTCGCAGGGCGGCGGCGGCTGACGGCAGGGCTGTGCAGCGCGGCGCACCTCCCAGTCGCGCTCTTTTTTGACTGCCGCCACCAGCCCGGGCAGGAGACGCGGCAGCAGAGGCCGCAGCTGGACTTCCGTCAGTAGGCGAACCAGAGCGCCGACGGCTTCGGCGGCTGCAGGTGGTGGAGGTGGAGGTGGTGGTGGATGTGGTGGTGGTGGCTGTGGTGGCAGTGGCGGTCCGTCACCTGCAGCACGGACACTCGCCTCCCGCGCAGCCATCCATTGTACGAACAGCAGTTCGAGTGCACCGCTCACCTCAGCACCGAAACCGAGCGCGGCGGTGAGCGGCGGCGGCGGGCCCTCCGGCGTGTCCGCCGACGGCGGCGGCGCGTTCTGCTGCGCGTCCGCAATTTGAGCCACGCCGCCGGCGAATCTCGCGAGCAGGTACGCGAGGGCGCAGCGAGCTTCGGAGGCACGCGCCTGAGAGAAACGCGGTGGATGCGCGAGGTCAGATGTGCGGAGTGCGCGCTGGCGGCGGCGTGCGGCGAAGCGAGCGGGCGAGAGACGGTAGCGCGATGAGATGCAGCGGGGCGCGCGGCAGAGCGGGCGGGCAGAAGACGGCAGGGCCAACGCGAGGCGCACCGAGCCCAGCATCGGCAGCAGCCGCGGCAGCAGCTCCGCCTTCAGCAGCGGCACGGTGGCGGTCGGCGCCGCGGAGGCGACGTCGGCGAGGGCGCGGAGGACGCACGGCGCCGCGAGCGTGCCGGCCTCGCAGTGCTTGAGCAGCGCGTGCGTCACCGCCGCCGCCTCGACGTCGGAGCGCTCGGCGAGGACGAGGAGGAGCTCCGACGCCGCCTCGACCGGCTCGGCGTGCTGCGTCGCGAGGAGCTGCGACACGCCGCACTCGAGGAGCGACGCGGCGAGCGCGTCGCCGAGGCCGGCCGCCTTCCGCGCGATCGCCGTCGCCGCGCGGAGCACGCACGCGCGCTGCGCCGGCGGCGGCCGCGACGCCGCGCCGAGCAGCTCGATCGCCGGCGCGAGGACGGCGTCGGCCGAGGCGGCGGCGAGCTGGATGAGCGAGGCCTCGATCGCGCCGCGCACGTCGGCGGAGGCGTCGGCGGCGGCGGCGAGGAGGGCGGCGACGGAGGTCATTTCTTGTGCGCGCACGCGGTACGACCGCAAAATCAGGGCGAAATTCGCGCTGCCTTCTATGGCAATCGCGATCTCCCAGAAACCTCGCGCATATAAAGTAAAATTAGACCTCACAACTTCGACTTCTTCTGGTCGACGAGCGCGCCAAACTTCTGGGCGAGCGCCATGTTGCCCTTGATCTTCATCTTGCCGCTCATGAACGCCTGCATGCCGTTGAGCTTGCCGGTCGACATCGCCACAAAATCGGCGTCGCTGATCGTGATCGTGCAGTCGGCCTTCGGCGGCGCGCTCGGCTTGACGCAGTTGCCGCCCTTGGCGTCGACGGTCCACGTCGCGCCCTTCCCGCCCGGCCCCTTTGTGATGTTGAACTGGAAGACGCCGTTCACCTGAGGAGGACGGTCGTAGCGCGCGGCTCAGAGAATTGCGCGCGCCGGATCGTAGCGTAGCACAGCGCTGAGAATTGCGCGCGAACGAATTGCGCGCGGCCGAATTGCGCGCCGCCGCCGCCGTCTCTCGCAGCGCACCTTCTTCGCCGCCGCCGGGTTCGCCTTCAGCCCGGCGCCGATCGTCTCGAAGATGGCCGTCGACGCAAAGCCGGCCGGGCCGTCGCCGCCGCCGCCGCCGGACGACGACGCCGCCGCCGGCGCCGCGGCCGGCGCCGCCTTGCCGGCGTGCTTCTTGGCGGCGGCGGTGAGCGCGCCAAACTTTTGGGCGAGCGCCATGTTGCCCTGTGGAGCGATGGGTGGAAGCAAAGGTGAGCGGAGAGCGCGGTGCAGGCGCGGGTGGAACGGCGACGGCGGCCGACGCGCGCGCACCTTGATCTTGAGCTTGCCGCTCATGAACGCCTGCATGCCGTTGAGCTTGCCCGCCGCCATCGCGACGAAGTCGGCGTCGCTCAGCGTGAGCGTCACGTCCGCCTTCGCCGCCTTCCCGGACGCCACCGTGCCCTTCTTGCAGTCGACCACCCACTCGGACGCCGGCTTCGAGAGGTTGAACTGGAAGACGCCGTTCGCCTTCTTCGCGATGGTCGGGTCGGCCTTGAGGCCGGCGGCGATGCCGTCGAAGATGGCGGCGGACATGGCGGCGTGCGAGAGGCCGCGCGAGGTGCGGGTGGAGCGCGAGAGGCCGACGAGAGGCCGACGATCACGCGAGAGCTTTGAGATCGGATTCGAGATCGCGTCGCTAAGAAGAAGACGCCCGTCGAACGTCCGCTGCGCCGCAGTCGCCACGCTCGCACGCTCCGATGTGGCAGGCGTACGCCCTCGCCTTCCTCTGTCTCCTCGCCTTCCTCCTCGTCTCGCGGCGCAACGGCAACTCCGCCACGCCCGTCGGCGCGACGCTCGAGGACGCGCTCTCCATGCTCAACCGCCCGGCCGGCGTCGCGATCCCGCTGCGGTACGGCTACGGGCTGCGCGCGCCGGCGGCGGGCGAGTACTCGCGCTGGCACTGCGTCGGCGGGTTGGAGGACGTCGGCGAGACCGAGCACCGCACCTGCGTCTTCAACCACGTGCGCCGCCGCACCGCCGCCCAGCCCTGCGACGCCGCCGCGCGCGTCCGAGCGTGCCCACGCCGCCGCCGCGCGCGCAGGTGTGCTACGACGCCGCCGACGCCGACTTCCTCTTCTACGCGCGCGTCGCCAACCGCACCGCGCCCGTCATCTACGACCACCGCCGCGGCGTCCGCCGCCGCTTCCGCGAGCGGCGCGCCGACGGCGACCCGGAGGATGCGGACTTTGTCGCGCTGGCGAAGAGCTCGCAGGGGAAGAAGGGGCCGGTCACGTGGTCGCCGCGCGTCGTGGTGGGGCCGCGGCCGCCGCGCGCGACGGTGCGCTTTGGACGCGCCCGCCTCGCATGCCGCATCTCGCACCGCGCCTCGCTCTGACGACGACGCGCGCGCGTGGCGCAGGTGCTGCCCGGGCTGCACGCGCTGAGCGCTCCGTTCGTCTCGACGAATCTGGGGCACGTCGCGTGGGACGAGGGCTTCCCGCTGGTGGTGGCGATGGCACAGCTCGGCCTCTACACTCCACGTGAGTGACGCTGCACGCCCGCTCTCTCTCGTCCAGCCGTCCACACACCCACACTCCACCACCGGCGGCCGCCACTGACGCGCTCGCTCGCCCGTGTGCACGCACAGGCCTGCATCTGCTGCGAACGTCCGGCTGCGAGGCGCTGGCCTCCGAGTCCTCCCGCGCTATTTGCGTGAAGTTCGAAGCCGCTTTTTTGGCGCCGCTCACCGGAGACGCGTCGAAGCCGCCGCAGACGTTGCTGGGACTGGCGGCGGCGCACGGACTCTTGAAGGCGCGCGGCGGCGGCGCGCTGGCGGCGGCGACCGTCGACGGCGACAGCAGCGATAGCGGGGGAGGCGGCGCTGTGGCAGCGGCGTCCTCCTCCTCAGACGGCTCCAGCTTGCTTTGCTTCGAGAAGTTGCTGGTCGGCGGCTCGTTCGACGCCTTCAACTCCGAGGCGCTCAACGTCGGCAAAGAAGCGCTCTTGGCGCTGTACCGCTCGCGCGTGCTGAGGTGGCACGGCATCGATCCCGGCATCGTCCCGAAGGAGCACCAGATCCTGCTGGTCAACAAGCACGGCAAGCGCGCCATCCACAACTTCGGCAAGGTCCGAATGGCGCTCAAAGAGCGCTTCATGACCAACGTCGGCGCGCCCTGGTTCGGCGATGGCATCTACAAAGACACGCTGGCGAGCGGCACGCCCAAAGCCAACCTCGTCGTGACCTCCTTCGCCAGCATGACGATGGCGGAGCAGCTGAAAATGCTCGCAGAGACGGTGAGTCGCCGCCACCGCCACAGCCGCCATCCTGCGAGGCGCCGCCGCGTCTGAGCGCATGCATGCCAACCGCCACAGCCCGCCGCCTGCCGTCATCCTGCGAGGCCTCGCGTCTGAGTGCATGCTAACGCCGCGCGCGTCCTCAGACGGTCGCCGTCTCGCCGTGTGGAGGCGTCTCAATGATCCTGCCGTTCCTGCCCGAGGGCTCGTACGCGATCCTGATCAATTACATGTTGCACCCGGAGGAGCCGGCGAGGCACGGCGAGTGCCACAACTGCAGCTGGACGATGGAGGTACGACGGACGCCCGCCCGCGGGCAGCGCACGGCCCACGCTCCTCACCCAACTCATCCCGCTACAGGCTGAGCTGTGGCGCCACGTCCGCCACGTCCGCAAGATGTACTACCAGGTCTGGGGCCCGCAGGACTTCGCGCGCGGCCGCCCCGGGCGCAACGCCGCGGTGAAGGTCGACCCGCAACGGTTGGGCGATCTGATCGAGACGGCGATCCACGAGATGGAGCCGTTCTGAGGCGACGATGCGTACAGCGAGAAGTGATCGAGTCCTGAGGGAGCCTGCGCCGCCGAGCGACGCGGCCTACGTTATATACAGAGCTCCCTTTGAAAACTGAAGATGTCACGGTCACATGCAGTGTGCGGTTCCTCACCCTCACGCCATATAGGACGAGATCACGCCCCAGAGGAAGCCCGCCAGGTTCAGCACCAGGAGGTGGAAGCGCCGCGGCACCAGCGTGAAGTTGAGGAGGGAGACGAAGGGCCAGAAGGCGAAGCCGACGACGACGCGCTCGGGGTAGTCGTCCATCAGCTTCATCGGGATCGCCGAGAGCCCTGCGCGCCAGCACGGGAGCCGCCACGCTCAGAGGATTGCGCGCCGAGAGCATTGCGCGCCGACAGAATTGCGCGGAGCGAATTGCGCGGCGGGCGCGGCGCGCACCGCCGCCGAGCACGATCTCGAAGTACGCGATGAACGACGCCGAGATGAGCGGGATCTGGACGCACGAGTCGACGGCGGTCTTCATCAGCGGGTGCATCTCCGCCTGCGCGAGCACCGCGAGCCACGGCATGATCGCCGCCGTGAGCAGCGCGCTGAACGAGGCGAAGACGCCGAGGCGGTACGCGTCGAGCGACTCGCCCTTGATCGCGAGCGCGCAGAAGGCCTCGCCGGCGGCGGAGATGGCGGCCGCCTGGCCCATCGCGAGGTAGAGCGGCCCCGTCTCCGCCGCGTCGGCCTCGGCGTTGTCGCGCGCCACGCGCGCCTCGCGCGCCTTGAGCAGCGCCGCCTCGTGGGCGAGCGCCGCCGCCTTCTCGTCGGCGTCGACGGTCGTCTCGCCGATCGCGGAGTAGGTGAACTTCTTCGGCGTCGTGCCGAGCGACGGCCGCGACGAGCGGCGGCGCGGCGCCGGCGAGGTCGACTTGCGCGCCATCGCGGGGCGCGCTGCGGCTTTGAGTGTCCGGAGGTCGACCGTCCAGTCGCTCGAGCTCGCGGCGATCTCGTTGATGGCGGCCGTTTGCGCTGCTGCGTCCACCGCCGTCTAGCGCCTCCACAACTTTACTGCGACCCTCCGCAATTCCGATGATCAGCCCAGTCGTCCAGCCGAAGTCCTTCGGCCTCACCTTCGACCCACCGTCGGTCACCGTCGTCTACGCGAGCGGCGAAAAGCTGCGGAAGCGGACGATGCCGGTGCGCCAGCTGGACGCCTCGTCCGACGTCGCGGCGGCGGCGCAGCAGCTGATCGACGCGCACCCGTCGCTCCTCGCGCCGCACCTCGTCTCGGGCGAGCAGATCGAGCGGCTCGTGCGCAAGCTCGTCAATCACAAGATTGCGCAGCAAGAGGCTCACGCGGCGCAGCTCCAAGACGAACAGCAGCGGATGCGGCGGCCGCCGCTTCCGCCGCCGGAGGAGGAGGACCACTGGTCGCCGGTCAAGCCGCCGACGGCGACGCGCGCGGCGCCTCCTCCTCCTCCGGCGGCGGCGGCGCCTCCTCCGCGGGTCGATTCTGACGAATGGTCCTCCGTCGTCGCCGCCACCGCCGCCGCCGACGCCATCGAGACTCGCCGCCGCTCGCTGACCTCCACCACTACCGCTCCCATCAGCGCCGATGAGGCGCCGCCGACGCCGTCGGACGTGGATTCGCTGCGCGTCGGTGCTGGCTTCGCGCCGAAGCAAGCGCCGGTACTGCCGCCCGAGGGCGAGGCCGCCGCCGCGCCGCCGCCCGCCGCTGCGAAGGCGCCGGCGCCGCTGCCGCCGCGGCCAAGCCGTCTCGGCCCGCTTGGCGGCGGCGGCGGCGCCTTGCCGCCCCTCGGCAGCAGCGGCGGCGGCGGCAGCGGCAGTTTGCTCGGTGCGCTCCCGCCGCTCGGAGGCGTGCGGCCCAGCAGCGGCGGGCCGGCGCTCGCGCCGCTCGGCGGCGGCGGCGGCGGTCTCAACGGCGGCCTCGGCAGCGGCAGCGGTCTCAGCGGCGGTCTCAGCAGCGGCAGCAAGCTCGAGAGCCCGTCTATTCTGGGCTTCGAGCCTTCGGCCGCGGCAACGGCGGCGGCGGCGTCCGGCGGCGCCGCCGCCGCCGACGACGATGATCCGGAGGAGGATGCCCCGGACCTGAACAAGGTGAGCGAGACGGAGCTGCTCCGCCACAAGGAGAACATGAACGCGACCTTCGAGAGCAATCGGCTGAAGCCGGGCGACGCGGGCTACGTCCACGACCGGCGCGTCGACTTTGGAGCAGGTGCGACGGGCTGCGACTGCCACAGCTACCCACAGCTACCTCCACCACCACCACCGCCGCCGCCACCACTGCCGTGACCACCTCCGCCGCTACTGTACCACTGCCATCTCCACCTCCACCTTGTTTGACACCTCTCCTTCCGCTGCAGACGAGGACTCGAAGGAGGCGAACGATTGGGACGACGAGCTCGAGGACTTCGAGAGCGAAGACGAGGAGGACCTCTTCGCCGGGCTGTAGCGAGGGCCCGCGCAAGCTACGTAAATATATATTCTGAACGCGACGCGCGCCTGGTCCGTTCACCCCAGAGGTACCCTTCACAGGTCCGGATTCGAGATTGTAATCGACCAGAGGGTACCATCCCGTATCAGCGCGCTGCGACGAGTGTCGGCGCTCTGTCTCCTCGCCGCCGCCCCACACGCTCCGACATGGTGACCGCCGACAACGTGTCCGACGTCACGCACTCGTGGGAGCTCGTCAAAGCCTTCGGCCTGCAGGAGGCCGGCGTCGCATTCTTCTTGAAGATCGTGCGCCGCGCACCACGCCGCCGTCGAGCCGCATATTCTACATCGCACCTTGCGGCGCCGCGGCGCCGCGGCTCTCGCCTACCACCCACGCGCCTCCGCCGCTCATCAAACGCTCCTCGCGCGCCACGCAGTTCGAGATCGCGCCCGGCGCCCTCGAGCTCTTCTCGTTCAAGGGCGACAAGGACGACCTCGCGAACAGCGAGAAGCTCAAGGGCCACGCGCTGAAGGTGACGCCGCCGCCACGCGCGAACGTCAACCAGACGGCGTTCGAGCAGCACCGCCTCATCATCCATATCTACTACTCCCACGTCTCGCACCACATCCACCACCTCCTCCGCCGCCAGGTGATGACGACGGTGGGCGTCGCGGTCGCCGGCCTCAAGGACCTCGGCGCGCTCGTCCCCGTGCTCGAGGGCCTCGGCGCCAAGCACAAGCCGTGCGCCAACGCTCTGCTCCACCGCGCCACCGCCACCATCACCACCTACTCCACCGCCACCTCCACCTTCTCCTGCTGCAGGTACGGCGTCATCGCGGCGCACTACGACATCGTCGGCCAGGCGCTCCTCGCCACGTTGGAGAGCGCGCTCGGCGACGCGTGGACGCCGCCGGTCAAGGAGGTCCGCCGCCGCCGCCGCCCGCCCGCCGCTCTCACCGCTCGCCGCTCGGCACCGTCGCCACGCGTCGCTCTCTCACGCGCCGCTCTCCTCTGCCGCCGCAGGCGTGGACCACCGTCTACGGCGTCGTCAGCTCGACGATGATCAAAGGAGCCAAGTACGAGGAGGAGGCGTGAGCGCCGCCGTCGCCAGCAGCCTTGCCGCCGTCGCCGTCGCCGTCGAGCGATGTTTCGTCTCCCATCATGGCTTCAAAGCGGGCGCCCTCTCACGGCCGCCGCCTATTCGCGTCTGTGTGGCGCGTTGATTATAAGGGAGCTGTACAGCGTCGCCGCCTCGCCGCGCAGCGCCTCTTCACACCTCGCTCTTCACAGCTCGCATGTTTGCTCGGGCCGACGTTGCGCGGCACCACCGTCCAGCGCTGCACTGCACTGCGCTCCACGACGCCGCGCGTGTCGCTCGTGCCCGTCTCCTCCTCCGCGATGATCGCCGACCGCACCTACCTCGTCGGCCTCGACGGCTCCGACCTCTCGTGGGAGGCGCTCCGCCTCGCGACGAGGATCATGGGCCCGAAGGACGACGTGCACGCGCTCGCGATCGTCAAGCCCGGCGGCGCACCCGACTCGCTCGTGGCGGACGCCGAGGGCATCCTGCGCGGCGCCGGGCTGCTCGGCGCGGCGCGCGGCGGCGCGCAGTTCGTCGTCGAGACCGAGACGCTCAAGGACGGCTGGACGATCGCGCAGCAGCTCATCTACGCGGCGAACCACGTCAACAACCGCCGCGGCATCCTGGTGATGGGCGCGGCGGGCGGCGGCGCCGAGGGCAAGGCGCACCCGGCCGGCAACCCGCCGATGGGCTCGGTCGCGCGCGACGCCCTCCACCGGGTCAAGGTCCCGCTCGTCCTCGTCCGCGGCAACCCGACGCGCGCGCCCTCCAAATCCGACGTCGCTTCTCCGCCGCCGGCGGCGGCGTCCGCGGCGGCGGCGGCCGACGGCGGCGCGCACGCGCGCGCGCCGATGACGGTGGCGGTCTGCGTCGACGACGACAGCGTCTCCGACCACGCCTTCGACGTCGCAATAAGGTTCTGCCGGCCCGGCGACGCTCTCGTCGCTCTCCACGTTGTAGACGCTGAGCGCTCCGGCTTCGGGCTGCTCAACCGAGCCAACGGCATCGACCGCCTCAAAGCGCACTACGTTACCGAGTGCTCGAAGCACGACGACCTCGACGCACGCGTCTCGTTCGTACCGAAGCGAGGGAGCGTCAAGGACACCCTCATGTCAACCGTCTCCGAGATGAAGGCCGACATGGTCATCCTTCCTCGGCTCTAATCTGGGATGGCGGCCGCGCTACCACCATCGACACGTCCCGCATCCCATATCTGCCGATTTCCTCCGATTGACTAACGCTTGACTTGCCCCTTCAGGTGATCCTCGGCTCGATGCAGCTCAGCAAGTTCAAGCCGGGCGGGCTGGTGATCGGCTCGCTCGCGTCGAACATGCCGCACACGGCACATGCACGACACACATGCTCATCCACGCCGCCTCCGCCCTACCTACACATAGGTGATCGGCTCGCTCGCGTCGGCGGTGGCGAAGGCGGCGCCGGCGCACGTCACCGTCGTGAAGAACTACATGGTGGCGTGAGATGTTCGACGCGAGCGAGCCATCGCAGCTGCCGACAAGACGGAGGGCGGC
>JACLAC010018743.1_pt1 | contig 12445 bp, 2 predicted proteins | sample 8027881 | NCBI WGS metagenome assembly JACLAC01 (sample SAMN15725517, study PRJNA655200) | protist metagenome | isolation source: fluorescence activated cell sorting (FACS) single amplified genomes of... | place: Spain: Blaines Bay Microbial Observatory, Mediterranean Sea | collected 2016-01-19 | reverse complement strand
TGATCCAGCCTCTCCAGTTCTCCTTCCGGTCCATCCCGTCGAACGAGCACCACTTCTCGGACAAGGTTGCCTCCGACGCCAACTTGAAGCGAGGCGGGCTGCGCCGCGTGCTCCGCGAGCTGCGGCAGATGAAGAAGGGACTTCCGCTGGACTTTGGGTCGTCCATCGCTCTGCGCTACGACAAGAAGCGCCCGTACATCCTGCAGTTTATGATCACCGGCCCGTCGGACACGCCGTACAACTCGGGCTGCTTCCGCTTCGACATGTACTGCTGCCCGGGCTACCCGGAGAAGAATCCGAAGGTGAAGTTTATGACCACGGGCGGCGGCACCGTGCGCTTCAACCCGAACCTCTACGCCAACGGCAAGGTCTGCCTCTCGCTGCTCGGGACGTGGTCCGGGCCCGGGTGGGACGCCGACAAGTCTACCCTCTACCAGGTGCTTGTCTCCATCCAGTCGGCCATCTTGGGCGTGCGCTACCCGTACTACAACGAGCCAAGCATCGAGCGGCAGCGCGGCACCCCGAGGGGCATCAAGGGGCAGCGCACGGCCAAGAACGGCGGCTACGAGCGCCTCCGCGTGGCGACGGTGCAGTGGGCGATGCTGGAGCAACTGCGCAATCCGGACCCAGGCTTCGAAGACTTCGTCAAGCAGCACTTCCGGCTGAAGCGGCGGTACATTCTCGAGCAAGTCTGCAAGCCGTGGCTGGCCGAGGCGAAGGGGAGTGACACCGCTGGCCACCACAAGAAGCTGCGCACGCACATTGACGCCCTGCAGGTCGAGCTGGCGAAGCTCGGGCCGTCGCCCTGCGATGATGATGCTGGTGATGGTGATGGTGATGGTGATGGTGATGGTGATGGTGATGATGCTGTTGGCAAGAAGGACGGGGGAAAAGTGGAGACCATGTCCGCGGCGGCCGAGCTCGTGAAGCAGAACGAGGGTATCCTCCGCAAGATCTGCGCCGAGCGGGACACGTCGCTCAGCCCCGTCGTGCAGGTCATAAATATTCAGAAGCTGAACAAGGCGACGAGCAAAAGCGGGGAAGAGCGGTATTATTACCGGCTCATCCTCACAGACGGCTCCGACACGCCTATCCAGGCCATGCTGACGAAGGGCCTCAATTCGATGATGTCCGACGGGCGCATCAAGCTCAACTGCGTGCTCCGCCTGAAGGAGTACCAGATCAGCGATCTGCAGCGGCACGAGGAGTCAGTATCATTCAGGAAATACAAAAATCAGCTCGTCATGATCTTCGGGTGCGACGTCGTCTCAGAGCCGATCGGGCGCCTCGGCGGCGGGCCGGCCATGATGAAGGGCAAGGAGAAGATACGTAAGCAGCAGCAGCAGCAGCAGCAGGAAAGCGGTCAGGGCGCCGGGCCGCTCGCTACTTTGAACAACTCCAATGGTGCGGAAGAAGAGATGATGGAGGATGGAAAAGTGGAGGGAAAAGTGGAGGAAAAGGAGGATGAGGAAGAGGAGGGGGAGGGGAAGAAAGAGAAGGGGAAAGAGGAGAAGAAGGTGGCGGAGGCTGCTAGTCATGGGCACGAGTCGTCTACGGTGAAGCTGCTGCTGGAGGCGGGCGCCAGTGCTGAACCTCCATCCAAGAATTTCGAGGAGATGACGGAGGAGGAACAGAAGAAGGAGGAGAAGGTGGGCACGACAGCAGAGACAAAGGAGGAGGAAGCGAAGGCCGATTTGGAGGAGCAGGAGAAGCTCAACCTCGTCGCCGAAATCCGCGCCGAGGTGCCCGGCTTCTCCACGGCGATGTGCCTCCGCAGCCTCATCGACGAGGCGACCCAGAGGCCGCGCGGAGTGCCCGACGCGGTGGCGTGGCTGCGGGCCGAAGGACTTGCCTACTTGGAGGCCCACCCTGACCTCATCGAAGCCTCTGACCTGCTGGAGGAGAGCAGCACATCCGCCGCTGCCTCTGCGGATGGTGGCGAGAAGGATGGCGACGCGGCGAAGGACGTGATCAGCGAGGACGAGATGGAACCTGACCCGTACGATTCCGAGGAAGAGGAGCAGTGGGATGAAGATCTCGATGATGATGAATGGCTGGACGAAGACGGAAATTCGTATTACGAATAAGCTCAGAATTATAAAGCTTTTTTTCAGCAAGATACATCGTACTAAGTACTGGTACGCTGTACCACAAACGGTAACGACAAGAAGAAGAGCAGACTTCTCGACTTCTTTAGCGGACAACTTTGCCAACTGCCCATCACGAGATCTGTGAGTGACCCCGCCCTCACGGGGACCATAGTATCCGAAGAGGAAAAGTAGGAAGAGTTTCAGGAAGAGTTTCAAATTGTCTCTGGGGAACTAGCGGAGAGTTTTAAGGAGGAAAGCTAGGCAAAGTTAGGCAAGGAGAGGTAGGTGTCAAGGATGAGGCAACGTCCAGATCTCGCTGAGATTATTTGAAAAAAAAAGAAAAGACATGTAGTACTAGTACATTGTACTAGTAGGGTCCCACTACCGGGTAGGGCAGTAACGACCATGATAATAATATTTATAAAATAGTGGTAAACAATGGAGTAACAGCTCGCCCCCCTCAAGGGGTTACAAATATCTTGCCCCGTAATAAATATCTAGGCAACTGCCTATATGAACCACTAATCCGTACTAGATCTCCCAGAGAAATAGAAGCAAAGTTGAGACCACCTAGGGATCCCTAGTAGATACTCCTTACATTGTAGACTACCAGTGATGGTACCGGTAGCTTTATAAATAATAAGAAAAAAACGGGGGGGGGTGCCCTAAGGTACAAGCTACTAAATGCGCACCTGCTCCCTGCTTCTCGTGGCACTGGCGTGCCTCGCCTCCACGGCAGCGGGCAAGTACGTCTACCTCTCGCACGACGGCGCGGCCACGACGCCAGCCAACAAGCTTGCCATCGCGGCGGCGAAGGCGGCGTGCGCCCGCGTCAACGCGGACAACAACCTCTCGGGTGGAGCTGTCTGGGAAGCCACCGCCGGCACAGCAAACAACTCTCTCACCGCGGGCACGGGCGACCTCAAGGCCGTCGTCAACGTGCATCCACTCGCGGCGGATCTTACTGCGCTCAAGACTCTCGCCAATTCGAACTCCGTCCCCGTCATCCAGGCCGTCCGCGGCCCGAGCCACGCGTGCGACGAGGAGGTGATCTACGCGGCGGGCGTGCCGAGCCAGCTGCTCGCGTATGTCGCCCGCTGGGCGCCGACGTTTTACCAGATGGAGGACCCCATCAACCGTGCCGGGCCGACCGACCCGCACCCGAACTACTTCCTGCTCTCCAGCGGAGCCGGCCAAGACGAGGCCATGGCCTCCGGCATGGAAAACCCCGGCGTCGGTGCGTATGTGACGGGAGACAATTCGTACGGCCAGAAGATCATCGAAGAGGAAGTCCAGTACCGCGGCGGCTTCTTCCGCGGCCACATCCGGCTCGATGAAGTTGCCGGCTGCACCGCGGGGGCTGTCACCGTTGCGTGCGCCGACAAGATCCTCCAAGCTATGGACACCAAGTACGACAACTTTTCTACCGACCACTCTGCAGCCAACTACGCTAAACTTCGCGATTCGGACACCAACGGCGCCCACCCTTCCGCCGTCGTCTTCAGCACGCTGACCTCCAAGCACGACACCGATATTCTCTACACCCAGTTCCTCCTGCACAAGGATGGCGAAGCCAATCGCCCGTTCTACCTTGCTTCTGTTGGTCTCGACGACACCAACCGTCCGACCCCCGACGTTGCAAACAACGGCCTCGCCTACTTCAGCACGTACCGCACGCAGGGCGTGGGCAAAGAGCTCAACGACGACGACCTCCGCTTCCAGAAGGATCTGTGCACCGAGCTCGCCAGCGACTGCGACAATGCATCCGGCCGTATCGAGCTCGTCGAAGGCACCAGCAGTGCTACGTTCAATGCCGCCGCAGGACAGGCTGTCGTCGACAACGCCGACACCATCAACGTCGGCCAAACCTTCTACGATCTGCTCTCAGCCGGCGACGAGGTCACGTACCACGCCGGTTCCGGCACCCCCATCACGGGCTTGGTCGACCAAACGTCTTACCTGGTGAAGGAAAAGGCCAGCGGCGCCACCATGATCAAGCTCGGTGCGATGGCAGACAACGCACAAATGGACATTCAGGGTGTCACCAGCACCACTGGCTACTTCACCCACCACCTGACCGACAGCAGCGGCATCTCCGCGGAGGCCCACGCCGTCTACGCTGGGATCGTCGCGTTGGCGCAGGCTGAATTCGACTTGGCCGCTGCGGGTACCACCACGACCAAGTGGAAGGACGCCGACGGCCTCCGCGGCGAGGCGAACAGCTTCAGAGTCAAGGCCCCCGCGGGCGCGCTCACCCTCGGCACGAACAACCACATCTCCCAGGTCATCTTCATGAGCCGCGTCGGCTGCGACACGGACGCGAACGGCGACCCCGTGCTTCCCTGCTCGTGGGCCAGAGAGACGATCGGCACCTCCGGCCAGCCGTACCACCGCAACGACCCGTCCACCGCCGAGTCCGCAGACCCGTCACTGCGCGGCCAGCCGCACATGCACTCCTACACCGCCTTCGGATTCACAGAGGCCATTACTCCCGGGAGCGGTGTTTACACGAAGCCCGCCTCGCTCGCCGCGGGCGGCAACAAGAGGATCCTTAAAGTCAACCTCTGCAACTGGGTCGGAACCCTTCGCGCAGCCAAGATCGAAACCGACGTCCACCGCGTCGGCATCATGCACTCACTCACGGGCACGATGCAGATTTCCGAGCGCACCGTCGTCGATGCCGACCTCATGGCAATTGACCAGCTTAACGCCGCCGGTGGGCTCAAGGGCTTTCAAATCATGCCCACCGTCATCGACGGCGAGTCTGGCTTCGGTCCAGGCGGAGGCTTCGACATCGCTGCCAAGCAGCTGACGCACACGGACTTCTACGGCGAAGACACAACCGGGACGACCGTCTTCGGCTGCTGGACTTCGGTCAGCCGCAAGCGCGTCCTGCCAACCTTCCAGGACTCTGTCCCAGGCACAACTGCGGGGACGCACAAGGCCCAGCTCTGGTACCCCGTCCAGTACGAAGGTAACGAGTGCTCCAAGAACGTCTTCTACACCGGACAAGACCCCACGCAGCAGATTCTGCCCGGCCTCGACTACCTCCTCTCCAACTTTGGACCCAAGATCTACGTCGTCGCCTCCAATTACGTCTTCCCGCGGACCGCCTCGCAGGTAATCAAGAACTACATGGAGCGCTACGGCGGCCAGCTCATGGGCGAGATGTACGTCGGCCTCGGCGACAGCACTGACGTCAAGATGTGGAAGATTCAGGCCATGGTCGATGATATTACGCACAAGCTCGACCACTACGAGGGCTCCATCTTCAACACGCTCAACTTCGACGCCAATGTCATCTTCTTCCAGAAGCTCTTCGTCGCGGGATACACCGGCGATAAGGCCCCCGTCATGTCCGTCTCCATCGGCGAGCCCGAGGTGGCCAGCATGAATGCCGGCGGCCTGCTCCTCAACCAGCTTGTGTCCTGGGGCTACTTCCACACCATCGAGAGCAGCTCCAACTTTCGCTGGATCGCCAACTTCCAGAACATGCACGGCGGGCACCGCGTCATGTCCGACCCCATGGAGTGTGCCTACGACAGCGTCATCATATGGTCCAAAGCGGTCGAGCTCTCCGACAGCTTCGACGTCGACGAAATCCGCCCGGCCGTCATCGGCATCACCATCGATGCTCCCAGCGGCAGCGTCGCCATCGGCCCGAACCACCACCTTGCCAAGAAGGCGCGTATCGGCAAGGTCCGCGCGGACGGGCTCCTCGACATCGTCATGGCGTCGCCGTTCCGCGTCACGCCCCGCCCGTGGTCCGATTTCATGCCCTCCTCGCTCCAGTTCGACGCAGTCTTCCGCAAGACTGCAGCTGGTGACGACGACTGGTCCACCGCTACAGTCGGAACGGACGGTTGGGCTAACACTGACATAGACAAGTGCGTCACGCCTACCAGCCGAAAGACGGCAGCGACCGGAACTTGGTCGATGGACAACAACGTCTACCAGAAGCCTGCCAACACTAATGGCACCATACCAGGACAGATGCTTGGCTCTTCCAAGTGCACTGAGCCCATCTTTGGCTGGTGTAACAGTGACGCCTACTCGCCGCCTCACAACGCAGGCGTGCACGTCCGCGTCCTCGTCCAAGGCACCGACGCCGCTCACACCACGTCCACGGGGACGGCTGCGACGGGAGTAGTCACTCTCGGCGCACCCACGGTCACGGCCACCCCCGCTGGCGGCTCGGCCAGACCCCCCGCTACCCCTACCGCCTGCACCAAGGTCAACACATCCGGCGGTGGCGGTGTTGTCACGGCGACCGCGCACGGATTTGTGGTTGCGGACACAGTTGTCTTCCAGAACATCGTGGGCATGGTTGAGCTCAACGTCGCGGCTACCGTTTTCAAGGTGAAAGCTGTGACGACCGACACCTTCACTCTCGGGCAGGCTACGCACACCAATGGCTTCGACACCTCCGGCTTCGGCACCTTCGTGGACACAAGCTCCACTGCGCACTCAAAAATAATCACGGCCGCTACCAACGCCAGCCCAGGCGTGTTCACCGCCGCCACGCACGGTCTCTCGGTAGGCAACGCCGTGACCTTCAGCGACATCGCGGGCATGACGGAGCTCAACGGCCTCTCGTACACTGTCGGCACTGTGCCAAGTGCCAACACGTTCACGCTCAAGAACGCTGCGGGCACTGTCGCCATCAATACCTCCTCTGGTTTTGGGACCTTTGCCGCGAACATCCGCACCCAGACAAGGATCCAGCTCCCAGCCAGTGCCACCAGCACTATCACGAATCGCTACAACGGCCATCGCATCTCTTTCACCAGCGGCACGGGCGCAAACCAAGAAATGACCATCACCGCCTACGACGGTGCCACGCACGTCGTGACATGGAGCGGCAATGAAACCCCAGGCGGCGCCGACACGACATATTCGATTCTCGACATCGACCTCGGTGGCGCCGATACCGGTGGCTCCGGCGCAGACGAAGCGTTCCAGCCTGAGTACCACGGTGCTCACTACGCTGTGGGGGCTCAGTACATCGTCGTCGACGGCGACGTCTCCGCGGGCACATCGGCCTGCAACGGCAAGGCCGGGTTGGGCTGGGCTATCAACACGGTGCTGGTTTCGCCTGATGGCACCGACATTGGCACTGTCGCGAGCGTCACCGAGAACTTCGAAACTGACACTGCCAGCTGGTTCTCCTCATGCAAGTGCACGGTTGAACTCAAGAAGACCGGCTCTAATGCGCTCACTCGCGGCCTTGAGCCCGCGTCGGCGACCACTCCGTGGAACGGCATCCTCCGCAACGACACGACGCTCCGCGCCAAGGCTGGTCCTCCCACCGCGTACAAATGCTACGACTACCGCCTCCAGGACAACCCGGCCGCCTGCACCGGAGATTGGGCCGCGATGACTGCAGTCGTTGATGTCGGCAAGCATCCAAGCTTCACCGCAACCAAACCAGCTGGGTACATTCTTCCCGCCAACAGTGATTGCGAGCACACGGGACCGCCCCAGAAGGACAAGAAAGACTACAACAAGAACTACGGCTGCGACTGGAAGGGGAAGGCAGACGGATACTACCTTCGCGACGACGTCGAGCACATTGCCTTCGTGCACAACCTGAGCTATCCAGGGTGGTATGCAGACCAGAAAGACAGCGGCACCGACACTGTCGTGATGAGCCACGACAAGGCCAACTCGCTGACCCAAGAAACCGTCAGCCGCCTGACCGTCCAGATGATGTACAACACCGTGACCGAGATCAACCTCGCCGGCGGCGTCAACGGCAAGGAGATCATGGTCATTCCCGTCGACCAGGCCAAGGACACACACGTAATGGGCAGCTCCACGATGACTGCCATGGCGTCGGCGATGTCCAACTTTCCGAATACCATCGCTTACATGAACTGCGACGACATCTGCCAGGCGAACGCCCTCGCAGCAAATCCGAGCACCAAATCGCTCCTGGTTAACCCGCGGCCCCTCGCCGGCGGCGAGACGTGCAACCCTGCCTCCGTGTACATGGGCGCGTCTGAAGCCGACTACACTTCCCTGCTGCTGGAATACACCAAAGAGAACGCCGTCTTCACAAAGATCGGCGTCATCCGCCTCACCGGCTCCTCTGCGACGGCCGCCGAGACTGGATCAACTGCAGCAGGCCTCACGGCAGCAGAGCTCGTCGAGCTCGACGTCGCCGCCAACACCTGCACTAGTTCTGACTCGGACGATCAGTGCGCAGTGAAGATGGAGGCCAAGGCTGTTACCGCGCTCACTTCGATGCAGACGAAGTGCGCCTCCGGCTGCCCGATTTACGTCGCCATTGACAACACGCACAAGCACGAGATCGACGCAGTGCTCGGCCTGTACAAGGCCTTCTACAACCAGAAGATGAAGGCCGCCAAGACGCCGCTGCTCACCTTCAGTCGGCCCACAGGAGTCTCTGCAACTCTCCTCAAGGGTCACTTATCGATCGGCTCGTTCTTCGGCAGCTTGCCGCTGGCCCAGGCACACCTCCTCAACCTGGCCTCGGAAAGCGTGTGGGGCGCCTCATCCACGGCTTCCTCTCGCAAGGACATCCTCGAAGTGGTCGAGGCGAACACGTCCAGCATCAGCCTCATCATGGCAGGCGCTCAGGCGGCCCAAAGCTTCGACACGATTGAAATTCGCAGGTCGCTATACGACCTCACCAGCGCTTCTCTACCTCGTGGCAACAACATTAGGCTTCGTTTAGACAATAGCCTCAATACGCCTCTCCACGTTGCCGAGTTTGACCGCGGCGTCCCCAAACTTTTGAAAAGTATGCTGGGGCCCACGGGAGTTGTAGCGGTAGGGCAAGCAACTCTCACGGGCACCCCCGATGCTGAGCCTCTCGGGACTTGTGATCATTATCCTTACCGAGATAACGAATGTGACGTTCTGATGTTGCAGGGCTGCCGCGCTGGCCGAAATGAATGCTCTCAATACCCTCAGTTTGATTGCCCTGCCAATTCGGAGCGCTTCGACAATGGCGTTTGCCCTGCTCCGCCCTGCACTCAGGAAATCGACTTCTTCCTAGGCGGCGCGTGCTGTCCATCCGACGAGGTGGCATGCAACATAGCCTTGGGCGAAATTCGCAGCGCGGACTCCATGGCCTGTCTCATCTGCGACGACCTCGAAGACCACATCACGACGTACGCAAACACGTGCAAAGACTGTGCGGGAGAGCAGACGGGGAACACATTCATTCTCTACGGTGCAGGTGCGACGTCCATGATCTGCTTCTTCGTCATGCTCTACGTGATGAAAGGCGAGGCTCCTCTGAAAGAAGAGCCAACGCACTTTGACAAGGTACTCGAACTCTTCCACAAACTCGACAAGTCTGCGAAGACTGCGCAGGTAGACCGACACAAATTCCGGAGCTCTATCCTTGAGCTTGGAATAGAAGAGGCGTGGGTTGGCGATTTGCTTAATGCTGCGGCGGACGATGCCTCCACTCCGTCTCTGATTAAGTACAGCGGCCTGGTCAAAGCCCTGCACGCGGCACGGAAAGAGCGCATTAAACTCATTACACAGAATGTCAAAACCGGCGAAGGCCGGTCGACAGCTCTGCTGAAAATGGCGAAAGCTGCCGACGGAGATGGCGCCATGGAGGCAGCCAATGCGGCTGTTGCTCGAGTTAAAGGTAAGGAGCACAAGCACCGCCACCTCAAGGACGCAGCGAGGCTAGTCGAAATGGAGAATGGAATCATCGATGAGATCGACGACGAGCAAGAAGAGAGGGAGGAGATGGAGGACGCCGAGGCGAGGGCCGAAGGGAGGGAGGTGAAGAAGCATAGGAAGCACAGGCATCACAAGCACAAACGCAAGCACGGGGGACACAAGCACAAGCACCACCACCTCAAGGATGCAGCACATCAAGTTGAATTGCAGAACGAATTCATCGAAGAGATCGACGTGAAAGAAAAGGAAGATGACACGAGGAAAAAGGAGAAGCAGGGGGAATCCTCAAAGGCAAAGCGCGGGGGTATCCTCAAAGGCAAAGGAAGTGAAACTGCACGTTCCGCTTTGTCGTCAGGCAACTGGAGCCATTTGTATCTCACTCTCCGGCAAGTCGCCTCGTTTCTTCAGATCGTGTCCTCAATCAATTTCACCCTTCCATACGTCGGATTTCCCCAGCTCTTCCGGGATCTCATCAAGCGGCTCACCTTCATCAACCTCGACATCAGCTTCGCTCTCGATTTTCTGCCCGTACTTGATGTGAGCGAGTGTGAGATTGGGAATAATCAGGCGATGATTATCGCACATCTCAGCATTTTTCCAATGTGGTACATTTGCTTTTACCTTGCCGAGGGATGGCTGTCTTTGCAGATCAAGCTCTGCAAAAGCAGGAAAAGAAAGTACACCTGGGCCAGCGCGACGTGCGCCGGGATGCAGCTTCTGCTGGGAGTCTACTTCATCATGTTCCCCGGCCTCGTCTCTCGCTCGTTCATGGGCTTCAAGAGCGTGGAGCCGATGATCATGTGGGTGTCGTTCGTGAGCATTTTTTTCTACTGCATCATCCTTCCATGGAAGTTAATAAGGGACATGTCCAGAGTGCATCACTTGCTCGTGATTCCGAAGCATATGACGCCTTCAGAGAAGCTTGCTCTCTTGAACGATCACAAGCATCACCGTGCACGTCGCAAGTATGGCTCGCTCTTTGCGCAGTACGAGCGCCAATTCTGGTGGTTCGAGCTCGTCTCGATGGCTCACAAAGCGCTGCTCGTCGGCATCGTGCATCTCTACGACAATGAAACGACGCGGTGCAGATTTTTAGTGGCCGCCAGCTGTGGATACTTCGTCCTCATGGTCGTCACGGCGCCGCTACAGGAGGACATCGACGACGTGCTGCAGCTTGCGATGCAAGTGGTAACAATCAGTATCTACGTCGCAGCGTACGAGCTGCAGTCGCGGGGTGCGAATGCCAAAGAAAATAAGGCACTCGGCTACGCGCTCGTCTCAGTCACCTGCGCAGTGGTGCTGTTTGCGATCACCATTTTGCTGAGTACTATGTCCTCAAACTTCCGGCGCAAATTTGCAGAGCCTCTGGCTCGCTGTTTCAAGCCGTGCTTGAAAAGAATCGTGAAAGCAAAGGCGGTGGTGTCGTGCTTTGAGAAGAAATCAAGCAGTGTAGTGCCCATCGGTGAAGGAGAAGGAGAGGGTGGCGGAGAAGCTCGCTGGGATGAAAGTGAAACGTGGACGAGGTTTGAGCATCATTGGAGTGGCCTCGGCCCATGCTGGGTGAGTGACAAAACTGGAGTTCGATCGACGACGAATCCTTACCTATCGCGCAAGGCTAGCCTGCAAATGCTGCGAGCGCGCCAAGATGAGGAGATGATGAGCGGTCGCACCATTGGTGAGGATGGCGAAGTTGATCCCGAACCGAAATGGCTGTGAGCAAATAGTAGTAGGGATCCCTAGCTAGCTAGTAGTAGTAGTAGGGATCCCTAGCTAGTCGTAAATGATCAATACATAACGTAAACCATTTTTAACATTTTACTCTCTATAATCGAAAAAAAGTTTCCTTACAAAAAAGGGAACGAATCAATCACGGGTCCATGAGGCTCTTCCTCGCCTTGGCAGGCTGGCTCTGCTTCCACCGCTGCGCCTTGCGTAGCACTGTCGCGTGCAGCTGCCGGTCCAGGCTCGACATCTCAACCTTCATCCTCGCTCGGCGATCGCTCTTCCTCTGCTTCACCACGGCGGCCTGGTATTTGAGCGCGTCCGCCTTCGCTTTCGCCCGCCGCATGTCCAGCTCCGCATTGTTGGCGTCCGCGACCGCTTTGTTGGCGGCGGCAATCTTCTGATTCTCGTAGAAAGTCTTCCACCGGAGGTCGTGGTTGTACCTCTGCATCGCGTCGTTTGTCTCCTTGCACTCCAAGTTGAACAGGCGCCGCTTCTCTGCCTGCGCCTTGTCGTAGGCAATGTTGGCTTTCACCTTGGCTGCCTGCTCTCGCAGCGCTCGCTCGCCGTCCAGCTTCGCCTGTAGCCGGACGTCCTTTGTCGCAAACAGCTGCAGGTTCATTCTCTTCTCCTGCGTGGCGTAGGTGTTGGCCAGCTCGTCCGCCCTCCGCTTTTCTTCCGCGTCGAGCTTCGCAATGTACTCCGCGTCCCTCTTCTTGTCCTCCGCGACGATCTTCATGTAGGCATCAATTTTCATCTGCTGGAACCGTTCGTTCTCGCGGCGGACTTGGTCCGTCAAGTGGGATTCATGGATGAGTGTATTTTTAAGGACAGTAATAATAATAAGTACAACCATGACAAATCGTGAAAAACAGTGGGAAAATGACTGACGGACCTTGGTCGTTGCGTTTCTTCTGCGCGATTTTCCCACGCGCAATCTCCTCCTGCTGCTCCCGCAAGTATCG
>JACLAC010003164.1_pt1 | contig 12450 bp, 14 predicted proteins | sample 8027881 | NCBI WGS metagenome assembly JACLAC01 (sample SAMN15725517, study PRJNA655200) | protist metagenome | isolation source: fluorescence activated cell sorting (FACS) single amplified genomes of... | place: Spain: Blaines Bay Microbial Observatory, Mediterranean Sea | collected 2016-01-19 | reverse complement strand
AGTAGTAGTAGTAGTAGTATTGGTACCATTATTAGTAGTGCCACAGTATTGCTTGTTTGCTTGCTTGCTTGCTTGCTTGTGTGCAGTAGTAGTAGCAGTCGTGCTAATAGTAGTTGTAGTCGTAGTCGTAGTAGTAGTCGTAGTAGTAGTAGTAGTAGTAGTAGTAGTAGTAGCAGTAGTCGTATTCGTAGTAGTAGTAGTAGTCGTCGTCGTCGTCGCCGTCGTCGTCGTCGTCGTAGTAGTAGTAGTAGTAGGAGTCGTATGCTTACCTTCGTGCAGAAACATTGTCATTGGCAGGACTCGTGAGACTGTGTGCACGCAGCCACTTGTACCCAACAAGGAGAAGTCTTGCATCCGCCCGCAGGTCGCAACACCAGTCCGCGATGGCAGCGGAGCAGCGGATGGAGGATATGGAATCGCAGCTGAAAGCATTGGAAGCGCAGCTGAAGGCGATGACTGACGAAACGGAGAAAAAGGACGACGAACTCAAGAGGTACAAGGCGGATGTGGAGAACAAGTGGGAGGAGACGATGCAAGACATGGTGATGGCAAAAATTAGGGTGGAGAAGACGGAGAGGGAGGTCCATAAGCTGAAGCAGGCGGAGGAGGTGATCGAACAGCTGGTCGCGAAGGTGGTGCTCCTGGAGACGGCAGCCCAACAAAAGTTCTCGGAAGTCGAGAGGAAATTGCAGAATACCGTGGAAGCAGCGCGCCAGGAACTCGGCAGTCGCGACATGAAGATGAACGAGCTGGTGGCGAACCTGCAGGCGAAGTTCATGGACGTGGACGAGAAGATGCAGAGTAAAGGAGGAGAGATGAAAAGGAGAGAAACAGAGGGCTTTCTTGCCGGACAAGATGATGGTCCCGGAGAAGTTTGCCGACGACGTACAGAAGTGGAGGAGGTGGCGGAACGATGTAGCGAAGTATTTCGACGAGAGCCGCGAGGGAATCAATGTCATCCTTGATGATGTGGCGAGAGCCCCCCACCCGGTCGATTTTGTCATGCTGCAGCAGGTGGCCCTCAAATATCCACACACCATACCCGAGCTGGGAAAGTGGAAGCACCTCTACAGGGCGTTGGAGAAGCTGGTGGACGGCGAGGCGGCGAAGGTGGTGAGCACGGCCAGTGACGAACACGGCTTCGAAGCGTGGCGCCAGTTGCACCTGCGCTTCGAACCAGAGTTGGCGGCACAGAAGAACCTGGCTCTGCTCGAATTGCACAACCTGCCCAAGTCCACCAACATGGAGGAGACGAAGCGATTTATGGTGGAATTGCGCGTCCGGGTGACGAAGGCGGAGGACATTAGGAGAGAAGCTCCAGGTAATCCAAAAGAAGACAGCAATGCTGCAGTTCCTGGACACGACGACCAAGCAGTACATGGCGAACTACAGCGAGAAGTCGTTCGAAATTATTGCCATGGCCGTGATGAGCTTCCTCAACAACGCGTGTTCCGGAGGAGGCGGCGTGCACGACAAGACGAAGAGTTGTCAGGAGAAGGAGGACCAGGAGAAGCACGGGGAGGCGAGCGACGTCAAGACCAAGGAGGAGGAAGAGAACGGATGGTTAAACCATTCGAGGGAAGATGCTACGAATGCGGCGAAGTGGGACATGGATGGAGAGAATGCCCGAGGCGAGGAGGCAAGGGAGGAACATGAAAAGGCAAAGGAAAAGGATTAGGACCATGCTGGGAGTGCGGAGGACCACACATGAGGAGGGACTGCCCGAAGCTCGCGGGAAAGGGAGGCGGCAAAGGAGGCAAAGGCGACCCGAAGGGAGGAAAGAGAGGATGGGGAAAGGGAAGCTGGGGCGGTAAAGGCGGCAAAGGAGGCGTTAATGCTGTTGGTGATGGGTACTATCTCGGGGACTACGGCGGCTACGCTTACAACTACGGCGGCTACACCCAGCAGCTTTACAGCGAGTCCGTTCATGTGTTTGAGAACGGTGGATCCCAGGGTTGAGACGAAGGTGCAGAACAAGTACGCAGCATTGGGTAAAACCGATGAGGAGACAGAGGAGGAGAAATAATATAGTGAATGGGGAGGAGTTGAGGAGGTACGCGGATGCAAAGATTATTGAGGGAGCTGGTGACGGCGACGACGATGCAATTTGCCAGACGTGTTGGGCCACAGCTTGTTGCGTGGGCCGGACAGTGAACATGCAAGGCGAGGACGACGAGTGGAACAGTAATATGAAGAAGCGACAGCGGAATAATATGCCGAAAGTGGACAGATCCAAGTGGAAGAAAGAGGCGATTGGTAAGTACGTGCAGGACAACAACGATGATAAACACACATTAAACCTATAAGAACAATAGAGCCAGAGGGAATTAACGCATTCACAAGGGATTGTGTCTGGGAGGAAGTTAAAGTACTCGGTGGACAGCGGGGCGACGGAGTCAGTGACGCCAGAGAGTATGCCCAGCTCAGTGGCCACAGTGGCCGGGGATGCCAGCAGGCGTGGAGTGGGCTATGAAATCGCCAATGGCGAAACAATTCCGAACGAAGGGGAGAAGCGGTTCGTAGCGGTGACGGAGGAGGGCCAGCTGAAAAACATGGTGGTCCAGGTATGCGCGGTCAACCAGGGCTTACTCAGCGTGTCAAAGGCGGCGGCGGCTGGCAACAGGGTGGTCTTCGACGCGGACGGGCGTTTCATTGAGAACAAAAAGAGCCGGGAAAGGACGTGGTTGAAGGAAGAGGGCGGCATGTACACGATTAAGATGTGGGTGAAACGCCCTTTTTAGAGGCGTGGCGAGGATCCCATGGTGAGACGCCTGTAAGACCGAGCGGTGCCGAGGACACTACCAGGAATCGTGGAAGACTTCGGGCGATTAATGGTGACGTACAGGAAGGCCAAGGAGGAGGAAGAGGGGAACACGAATAAAGCGACGTACAATAACATGAAGAAGCTGATGGTGAAGAAGGTGGTGGCGAAGAACGTGAAGGGTCTGGTGGAGAATGTGGCTTGGGTCAGGACGCGTTGCGGCTTGATCCACACAAGGAGCGAGAGAAGACCAGGAAACCAAAATGCAGCCCCCAAGTGCGCAAACCAACACAGCAATACGTGGACATACATGAATTGACGCACTGCCCGTTTCATGCGTGGTGCCGATATTGCGTACAAGGGGAGAGCAGCAAACAGTCAACATAGGCATAGTGTGGACCGAGGAGAATATGAAGGACTTGTCCCAGTGCCGAGGGTGGCCATGGACTACTTTTTCATGACGCAGGAGGACCAGGCAGCCAACAAGAACCCGGTGATGGGGATGGTCGACGAGCAAACGGGAGACAAGTATGCACGAGCAGTGTCTAACAAAGGTTTGGGCAGCAATGGTGAGATGGAGTGGCTGGTGAAAGACATGGTGAATGAATTGCAAACGTGGGGATACAATGGAGGACCGAGCGGACATGATATATTGAAGAGTGACGGGGAGCCAGCGATAAAGGCAGTGAGAAACGCTGTGGGAAAGCTGCTAGGCGGAAGGGTAGTCCCATAACAACCACCGAGGGGGAGAAGGCCAATCAAATGGAATAATCCAGCAGGCCGGAGACACAGCAAGAGGATACGCAACAATCCTGAATATTCAAATGGAAGAGGGAGCAAACATGAAGGTACGGAGTGACGACGTCATCTTGCAATGGCTCATCCGATGGGCAGCTATGTTGCCATCGCGGCTTCTCGTAGGCAAGGATTACACAACGGCCTACGAGAGGAGGAGGGGAAGGAAGTGCAACATAGCGACGGAAAAATTTGGTGAGTACGTATGGTACAGAGAGTTGAGATCCAAAACTGAAGCCCAGGAGAAGATGAAGACGGATTGGCATGAAGGAGTATGGCTTGGACACAACAGGGACTCAAACGAAGTGCTCATAGGAACGGACAATGGCGTGGTTAAGGCGTTTGCAGTGAGAAAGAAGCCAAAGGAAGAGCAGTGGAATGGCGAGCGCATCAAACACATGAAGGGGACGCCGGCGAGACCAAACCCAAGGCGAGTTGGAGCGGAGGTGCCGGTACACGTACGCTTTGGAGAAGAATTTGATGATGAAGAACCGCCGGCGGTGGTGCTGAGGCGAGTGTAGATACACTCCATCATAATCATGACCATTTAGGCAGCAACACTGTATAGAGTCAACCCGTGTCATATCCGGAGGCAATTTGACGGCTCGATGCGGTGTCCCTAAAAAGAGACATCTCCATCTCGCTTTATCATTGCGCGGCTTTCTAGGGGTTGAGCCCCGCCCATTAGGACCCAGTCCTATTCGCCATGTCATAAAGTCATCGTCTCATCCACTGTGCACTTCACTACCAAAAGCAGTTGGGTCTTTGGTTAGATCACAACACTTACAGGTTATGAGCCTTTAGCTGGACGTGATTTTGACACCGGCATTCCTTCACACAATGGAGGAACAATTGATCCCAATCCCGACAACCCCACCACCAGTAGCTGACGACGGTGATGTCGAGCTACGTTCGCTGACATCGATGGAACAGAGTTTGGACAGAGAGTTGCACACCGCCCCTATGCGAAGCGCGCAGGGCGACCTGCAGCAAGTCTTTGCCACAAGTAACACTCTGGTCAACGTGCAGCAACCCGAAAGCCAGCTTCAATACCTTCAGCATATGGAGCAGCAGCAGATGCAGTGCAGACAAATGCTGGAATGGCAGAGAAGCCAATCTGAGCCTCATTTTGTGAGCATCGTCGCGTCATGACAGTCCCAGGAAGAGGAGCAGAGAGCGAAACTGATTGAACAATTTCGTCAGAATCACCTAGCGGTGATAGCCTCAGCCCACCAGGCTCTGCAGGACAAAAGACGCGCAGTTGTCTCAACTAATGTTCACTCAGCAGATGACTCAAAGTGAGGTTCAAATGAGCGCACAACAGCTTCAATCAACTCAGCAAGAGTTAGGTAGTACACGGCAAGCTCTCCAGGAAGCCCAGGCAGCACTTCAGCAGCAGGGGCAGTTGCGCAGGAATCCAACTCGCAGGAGGAACATAACAGCCAAGCCGCAGGAATCCAACTCATTCGACTAACGGACGAGTTACGAGCCAAAAAGGAAGCTTGCGCGTTCAACGATGAAAGTTCACTCAATACCAAAGAACAATGGAGGTGGACAAACAGTTGTCGGAACAGCAATCAGTCAGGATTGCTCAGCTCCAAGAAGAGCTTTTTAGAATGAATCAGAGTTACGATGAGCCGCAAAAGATCTTGGAACAAGCCCAGGATCAAACCAATAGGCAATCTAACCATCCACAAACAGGGACGGTTGAGCCTCCCTTCTGTGCTGGGCAAAGCTCGCTGGAAGGGACGGCACCCACCCCTCAGTGTGATGGTACAGCCTCGAGGCCGACAGACCACTTTAACATCGCTAGCCCGGACGACGACACAGCATCTTGCTCCAGCTCGGGACGTTCCCCCACCCAACAGGGAAAGGAAGCTCCATCTCTTGAAGTTGGAAGATGGTCGGACGCCAGGTCTTTTAGACATTGGATGGTCGCCACTCGCAAAGAGATTGCTGCCAAAAGCGCTCGCCCAGAAGCTGCTATGCGATGGATATTGGAAGTATCCAGTCCGTCCGCCGACTTCGAAACATTTAGGTCTTCTGAATTCATATTTTCTCACGATAATGAGGAAGGCTTTGAGACCTTGGACGCTAAATTGGCATCTGCTCTTCTCAATATTATTTCTGGGGATTTCACAAACCGTATCTTTCTCAGGGAAGAGCCTGCACACAAATGCCATTCCATCTCCTTGAAAGGGAGACAAACATTATGGATGGTCACGCAGCACTTCAAATTGAACAAGGAAGACGGATCCCTATTGCAAATAAACGAATTGATTCGTGTAGAATTGCAGAACAACAATTTGAGAGGGTTTGATACAATATGGGATACCACGATAGCTGCTCTTGAAAACCAGCCGTCGGAGGACCTATTAGAAAACTTGCATCTCAAGCAGTTATCCAAGTGCGATTTCTTGGCTGTACCTCTTCAGATTTACCATGCGTCCATAAACCATCAAGGTGAATCCCGGAGTTACCAGAAACTCAAACGAATGGTCACCATCGAATTAGCTCATCGCACTCAAGAGTTTCACCGCAAAAACCTGGATAGCGGACACCCACATAAAAGGTGCTAGCGGGAAAGGTGAATCTCAAAATTCCAACAAGCGTTCGGACGAATCGAACACCAAACCAGGCCATTGTTTTGAATGGGCCAAGAAGGGCAAATGCAGTCGCGGTAAATATTGCCCGTTTGCGCACGAGCCAGTAAAGAAAGGGAACCCAAAACCACGCGAAATATCTCCTCCTAAAGATAAAGGCGATAGGGAGGGCAACGACCTTGATCCGCACAGGCGAGGACGAAGCCCTGACAAAACCCCATCGAAAGGACCTCCAGAGCGTGGAACATCCCCATCAGGGAAGCAGAATGCGAAACCCTGTAGACTTTACTACAAAGGTCAGTGTCGAAAAGGGAAGAACTGCGATTTTTGGCACCCACCACCTTGTGCCCATTTCAAGCACGGAAAATTGCACTCATGACAACTGCGTGTTCCTTCATGAGAATGCAAATAATCCGAAACATGCCCCAGCTGACTTTGCTGGCGGCGACGCCAAGCCGAAACCCAGAGCCAAACCGAAAGGCAGGCCTGACAACAAGGCGGCTTTGGCACAAGCAATTAACGCGAATGCACACGGCCATCTAGCTCGTAGTGCCTCTTCGCGATCTGGCCGAAATAATGTTCGATTTGTCAAATCGGTGTTCTCAACATGGCGTACACATGGTGTAGGGAGAACACTATCGACTGCACGTAAAGTCTTGGCGGATAACAAATACCCGTCAACAATTTACCAAACGGTCAAAGATCCTCGCAAGGGCAACATGGCATCACTGATTATAGAATGCGGATTCGAAGAATATATAGTGCAATCTATCCGTGAAGATGCCGAAAGACGTGCCCGTCTGGAAGCAGACAAACTCCGTGCATAAGTTGAACGCGAAAACCCGTCTGTGAAGCTCCGACCGAAAATTGTTGAAAGCCAGAAGAAGTCGTCGAGCTCATATCATGGCAATGCTATGGTCTCAGGCAACCCAAAACTCTGGCTAAACCAACATCCAAACAGCCGATTCGAGATCTGCTATTGGATAGTGGGGCAATCAAACATATGATTGGGGAGCGTCATCTGACAGGCCCCGAAAAGCGTACAAAACGCAAGCTTGAAAACCCATCTATTATCCAAACAGCGAATGGCCCTCGCCCAGTAAAACATGAAGCGAGCATTTGGATCCATAGCCTGAATAAATTTGTCTGGGCCGGTATCATGGCAGACTCGCCTGCGGCTTTATCACTGGGAGGCGTAGTCGAGGAAGGGTATGACTTCCATTGGTGTCACGGGCAAGACCCTGTTTTGGTCAATTGCGCCACTAAACGCCAATTGCCGTGTCCAGCAACCCAAAGTGCCCATTATCGTCGCTGGGATGGAAATAGCTTCACCTGTGCAGGATGAAAATGAAGCTAGCCAAACCATCAAGGAAATCGTCGACGTAGAGGATCAGGCATCCGGGGGGAACGACGTTGAGACACCATATCTTCCGTTATATTCCTCCATGGGGAGAGAACATCTTCAGCCTACATCTTCAGCAGAAGTTCTTAATCCAAGCCAAAAGAAGAAGGCCAAGCGACGGGGGGCAACTACTGCAGAAGGTCAGGTAACCGGGGGGAACAACGTTGAGACAGCATATCTTCCGATAGTTTCTTCCGCGGGGGGCAACCCTCAGCCTGAACCTCCGGCAGAAAACCAAAACTCGAGCCGAAAGAAAAGTCTCGGCGACGAACCAACAAGTCTGCAGCTCGAGAGTCACATCATAATCCTTTCACACATTTTCCAACATATCCAAACTGTGAATGGTGCATTATGACAAAATCGACTCGCGCCTGGCGTCAAACTAATCCAACAACTCTGGTCGATGCACTACCAAAACCGGAGAAGTTTGGGCACCAAATAACGGCATATCACATAGTCTTAAATGACGATGATCAATCGAGACAAGCAGACAAACTGGCATTAGTCATCCACGACCTTGCCACAACATGGGACAGTTCGTACCCAGTAAAAACAAAGGAAGCGCGGGAAGTTATTACCGCATTCCAACATTTTATGCCTCCAGGCGAAGCGCCAAGGCATGTCTATACAGACAACTCAAAATAATTCAATGCAGCATTTGAACGCCTTCAATGGCCGCATGACACAGGCACCCCGCACATATCTGAAACAAATGGAGTAGCAGACAGAGCAGTGCGAAGAGTCCGAGAAGGAACAGCTTGCACACTGGCACAGTCCGGATTTCTGGAAGACTGGTGGCCAGAAGCTATGCAAGCGTACTGTTTCCTCAGAAACGTCGTTGACTTAGTATCGCCTGCACTTGAAGAGGAGGCTGAACAGCAACCGGCTGCATCTCCATACAAGCTGCGCTTCGGCGAGGATTTTCGAGGTCCTCTAATCCCTTTTTGGAGCCGAAATAATTACAAGCCAAGCTCACAGCAGGACAAAGATCGCCTCCATGCATTTGGCGCTGTCCTTCTGAGTGGCATATTTGTAGGCTACCAGCAGCACGCGGGGGGAGGATGGACAGGCTATTTGCTTATAACGGACTCCACAGAAATTGAAAAAGCTTCATCCCCATCTGCCGTACACGTCAAGCGATTCAAAGCTGCCGAAGTCTTTCCAGTCAAAGTGGGGGAACATTTCAGATTCCCACTGAGATGTGGAGACATCAAACAATCAGGAAACCTTCCTCGGGCTCTCTCACGAAGAGCTCGACCATCAGAACGACCAACAAAAAGGGACGAAGAAGATGAGTCAGAGGAGTCGGCTGTTAAATTTCGGTACCCCGGGTAGAACGACATGGCGGGGGTGGGCGAGGCTGTTTCCGCGCGGGCGCCGCTTTTGTGCTGCGGGCGCCGCTTTTGTGCTGCGGGCGCCGCTTTTGTGCTGCGGGTGCCGCTTTTGTGCTGCGGGTTGCGCTAGTTTGGCTGGGAGGCGTGACTGGAGTACGCTTGGCTGGCAAGTCCTACTACTACCTACTACTACCTACCACTACCTACCACTACCTACTACTACAGACCACTACCTACTACTACCGACCACTACTTACGACTACCTACCATTACCTACTACACCGCAACATCAAGACCAGCATTGACCCAACGCGATAACAGCAGCAACAGCAAGAGCAATATAAAGAACAGCACCAACACGAATAGCAACACAACGATAGCAGCAACCGCATTCGCAACAGCAATCAAAACCGTCTACACCACAGTAAGCAGCAGGCCCATCCGTAGCCATTTTGGCCCAAGCTCCATGAAAAATGATAACAAATCTCCTTCCATAACATCCATAACGTCCATATCATGTATGCTTGTGTGGCTAGCCTCGTGGGACCCATTGAGCCTGGGTTGCAGCAGGAGACAAGAGTTTCGTAAGCATAACGAGGATCAAAAGGAGGCTTGCCGCTTTCCGTCAGTGAATGAAGGGACGAATCTGTTTGTGTTGACAAACGAACGATTGAGCGCGCTAGGGCTGCCGCCATATCGAGGAGATGACCTGGTGCGACGCGATTTTCTCCAGGCTGGCAACGAAGATCCGTATGTGTCGTATTACGGCAACATTGTGGGTGCGGCAGCTCTTTCTGCTCCTGGGTACACGTCCGCGGACACGTTGCGTTTGCGCCGCCAGGAGCATCGATTGTCCCACACTGCTTGGCATGGTTGGGGGCGCGATGACATATTGTTATGGGACGTCTTGTGGGCAGGGGCATTCGAGGAGCCACAGGCCGCAATCAAAGGCGGTGTTGTTCAAAAGACCATGCGTTCGAGTAGCTGGAAGGTAGCGCAGGAGTCATTGGCTTCGATGCTACAAGTGAGATGCAAAAATGGTGCGACGATGCAAAACATGATCAATGACAGTTCGGACGCCATCGAAGTATTAGACATTGCTCTATCGTTGCCAGGCCCTTTGGCGATCCTGACGGTATCGCAAGCATGGCAATGTGTATGCTGCTCGCGGCCGCGAAATCGATCCAGCCAGAAAACGGGGTGGACTCTATTTCAGCGTCTCCTGCCCGCACCAGAATTGCATGCTGTGGACGACGCTTTGGAAGTGGCCACAGTTGTTTCGATCAGCGATTTGATTCGTGATGTATCAGCAAAAGTTCCCGACGATGCTCGCCCCGAGTGTGAACGATTGGCAGTTTGGATGGATCGTTTAGAGCAGATGCTAAACCAAAGGTGCGATTGGAATCATCGTGGAAATCGTGGTAATGAGTATCCCATAACGTTTTTGCTGAATTGTGCGTTTATGTCTGGCTTGCTGCATCAGAATGCGGATATGACGCGGGCGATTGCAATGGCGATGAAGCTATATCTTCCAAAAAGCTTGGCAGAGTCGTTGATGAAGCGTTTCGGCACGATGAAGACTCCGAGTCCTGCGACAATGAGCAGATTCCAGCTGACGTTGGATGTTGGCTACATGTTATGGTGGCGAGAATTCATGACCAAACATCTTTTCTCTTTGGCAGAAGGATTGCTGTTTTCATCGAAATCGGCTCCAGTGTACTTGTTGGCGGATTCATCGCCACAGGGTGGTAAGGATTGGTTCATGGTAGAATGGAACAGCATCAGTTATTGCTTCGATACAAATTTTTGGGAGGTGGGACGTTCAAACCCAGCGACATACGCGCTCAAACTTCACAACGAGCTAATGGATCTAAGACTGCAATGCAAAGGTCTGGATCCCGAAAGTGATGAGGCTGCACGAGAATTATCATCGCACCTGATTGAACAAATCGCCAAACATTCAGACGCTTTGCAACGAGCTGCGTGGACACATTGTTTGCCAGCGATGTCATTAGGCATGGGGCACACGACCGTCGATGACAAGATGCACGCTCTTTTGTTCGCCTTGCACCACGAATCGGGGCGTTGGAAACATGTACGTAGCCTTATCAACAGCTGTGTTTCAATTACATCTGATTGGGGGACAGAGGCTCATCTGCAGAAAGTTCCCAACGTTGACTTGTTTGATGTATTCCCATATTGGTGTGAGGCTACTTTCTTTGATGACGACCTGGAGGAGCCTGTGTTGGATGGTGGTGGCCCTGCTGCGGCATGCCCAGCTGGGTTTTTTGATGAGGAGGAGGACAAACGTGACGGGACAGGTGTGCCTGATGCCGATGTAGGGGAGGACGATCAACGAGACGGTGTTCGTGACATATTCGTGGCTGAGTCGGTTGCACGCGTGTTAATGCACTCGCCCTTAACAAAACACGTAGGACACGTCTAGCAGGTCAACAACATTTCGTGACGTGCGACATTCGACCAGTGTGTTCTTAAACAGCATCAATATTTGTGATGTTATGTTTGATGTTGAGAAGACGCGAGTGCATTACACATTCCAGGTTGTGCCAGCTGACATGAAGGAAAAGTTGTACAAAAATTTTTGGCCGTTTACATTCTGGATTCCTGGAGTATTGCATATAGTCTCGAATGCAACGAAGGGTCTTTTGGACAAAATGGTGAACTTCAAAGCTTGGTTCGTCGACGCGCAAACGCTGAATCAATTTTTGGTTCGGCCCTTCATGAGAGAGATCTTCATAGGCTTGTTGAAGGCGAAACCAGAATCTGAAGTTGACACGAGCTGGATAGAAGCAATTTCGACGAAACTTTTGCTACATCGATGGGGGACTTTGATCGAGTTTCTGGAGGACCTAATTTTGGCACAACCCGTGTTCGACAAATGGTGGGATGTTGACGCTCTAGTAGTTACGAAAAAGCAATGTGCAAAAGAGCAAGATTTTGATGCGGACGAGCAAGAAACAGATGCATTGATAAATTCAGTCAATAGGGTTGTTAAATCGAAAGAGTTTTGGGCTTACGGCCGAATGATTCTACAGGTAGCAGGAATATTGCAACACTTCGCATCGTGGTCTGAACTTTGTCCATGCCATTCGCATTTGATCCCTGAAAATGCATCGTACTTCAAGAAACGACGAGCGTTCAGACTTTTGCTTCAGATGAAAGACCCCTGTAAGTGTTGTGGCCGTCGGGCGCCCGAATTAGCTACTGGTGCTGCGAAAACTGTTTTCGACAAAGCCCGCCACATTCATCATTCAGAAGTGTTACGTGCGTGTGCAGGCCTTGAGAAAGCAGACGTTGATAAGACTTTGATGGATTGGCGATCAGGTGCTGACTATTTGCTCTACATCTTCGAATTAAAGACAAGTTGTTGGACACGTTTACCATTGCTTGTAATTGGATTGAGCCATTGGTGTCCAAATCTTGTGAAACGTGTTGCTCAAGACATGTTAAAGGCTTGGGAGGCAGTCACCGATCCTTTCGCAGAACATCCGATGGTGCAGCTTTTGCTTAGCACAGAATCTGCTTTACGCATAC
>JACLAC010026295.1_pt1 | contig 12454 bp, 17 predicted proteins | sample 8027881 | NCBI WGS metagenome assembly JACLAC01 (sample SAMN15725517, study PRJNA655200) | protist metagenome | isolation source: fluorescence activated cell sorting (FACS) single amplified genomes of... | place: Spain: Blaines Bay Microbial Observatory, Mediterranean Sea | collected 2016-01-19 | reverse complement strand
CCGGTGGAAGGCGGGTTGCTCCAAGATCCTGCCACCGCGCATACGACCGGGTCGACCGTTAGTGAGCCCGCCTTAGGCACCGTCTCATCCTCATCGACATTGATAACGGGCGTCTCACCGAGCGGGATCCCTGCAGATAGCTCGGGATTGCGTCCGCAGCACGCCGCCTTGTCCGCTACGGTCGGGACACCTGAATTCACTCACGAGGTGTCCAACCGCATCATGTGGCTCGCCCGCCACGACGGCGGCGCGGCCCGCTTGGAGCTCAGTCCTCCGGAGCTCGGGCCCATTAACGTGAAAGTGACGGTGCAAGGCGACCATGCCCAGATCGTGCTGAACGCGCAGCACGCGCTCACGAAAGAGGCATTGGAAAGCTCCGCGGAGCGGTTGAGAGAAGCGCTGGCCGAAGAGGGGTTTACCCAGGTCGATGTCGAGGTCGGCGAGCAGGAGCAGGAACAAGAGCGCTCCTTTGCTGAGGGCGGTGGCAGCGCTGAGGAGATGGCGCCCGAGGATCCCGCGGTCATAGGGCAAGGCACGCTGCGCGCATCAAGCACCCATCGGGGCTTAGTCGACCGGTACGTCTGAAGCCGACCCCGTCGGCTTCTTGCCGCGCCCGGCGCTTGTGCCGGCACTATGGCGTCAAAAACGTGTCACGAACCGCATTCCCGGTAGCGAAAAAACACATTTGGCACTGAAATAGCAGTGTATTTCGAGAGTGGCATGAGCTTTGCTTACCCCTGTTGAGTCGATGCGAGCGGCGCTACAGGAGGATTGGCCATGGCCGAAGAGGTTGAACTCTCGGACGATGAAGAGAGCAAAGGCGGGGCGTTAAAGTGGATCATCATTGGCGTCGTGTCGGTGCTCATCATCGCCGGCGGAGTCGTCGGTACTTTGTTCGCCCTCGGCATGATTGGTTCGGAGTCGGTTGAAGCGTCCGCTGACGGCTCGGAAGGCGAAGAAGAAGAGAAGAAGGAGGCGGTTTACGTTTCTGTTGACCCGCCTTTCACGGTTAATTTTAAAGGCAAGTCGCGGGCCCGGTTTCTCCAAGTCGGCGTGGACGTGATGACGCGTGATCCGGCAATGGAAGAGAACTTGAAGCTCCACATGCCGGTGATCCGCAACAACCTGCTCATGCTGTTTGGCACCAAGACATCGACTGAACTGGAGACACTGTCTGGGAAGCAGAAACTGCAAAAGGAAGCCCTAACGACCGTCCAAAAGATCCTCGAGGAAGAGACCGGCAACAAAGGTGCCGAAGCCGTGTATTTCACGAGCTTCGTGATGCAGTAGGGCTCATCGCGTGTCAGACATTCTTTCACAGGACGAGATCGATGCCTTGCTGCACGGCGTCGACGGCGGAAACATCGAGACCGAAACGAATGACTTCGTTGACGACGCGGAGGCTCGTCGATACGACTTTACGAGCCAGGACGTCATTGTGCGCGGGCGCATGCCCACGCTGGAGATGATCAACGAGCGGTTTGCAAGACTCTTTCGGGCAAGCATCTTCAACCTGCTGCGGCGGCCGCCGGAGATCTCCGGCGCGAGTGTCCAGATGCTGAAGTTCTCGGAGTACGTGCACGGTCTGTTCATGCCCGCCAACATGAATGTGGTGCGCATCCGGCCACTGCGGGGCACCGCGCTGTTTACCCTCGATCCGAACCTCGTGTTCAGCGTGGTGGACAACTTCTTCGGCGGCGGGGGGCGGTTCCCGGCCAAGATCGAGGGGCGGGAGTTCACGGCCACAGAGATGCGTCTCATCGAGCTGATCCTCGAGCGGGTTTTTGTTGATCTCTCCGAAGCCTGGGCACCGGTCCTGAACGTTGAGTTCGAGCACGTCGGTTCCGAGGTCAACCCGCACTTCGCCAACATCTGCAGCCCCAGCGAGGTGGTGGTGGTTAGCGTTTTTCACATCGAACTCGAAGGCGGCGGTGGCGATCTGCACGTCGCGATGCCCTACGCGATGGTCGAGCCGATCAGAGAGTTGCTCGATACCGGAGTGCAAAGCGATCGCGACGACTCTGACGACCGATGGCTCGACGCGTTGCGCGACGAAATTTTCACCGCCGAGATCGAGCTTTCTTCGACCTTGACCGAGACGACGATGCCGCTTTCGTCGCTGGTTGCATTGCGCGAGGGCGACATCATTCCGGTTGAGGTTCCCGAGCAAGTGATGGTGCGTGTGGGAGAGGTTCCTCTCCTTCGCGCGTCGTTCGGTGTCTCACGCGGCAACCTGGCATTGAAAGTAAACGAGTTCATTGCTCATCCGCCGCCGGCGAACCGGCTTACGAAAGACGACCTCTCACTCGATGCCGCGACCGACGCCGCTGGAACGGCGCGTAAATAGCGGGGGTGAGCACCATGATTGAGGAGATGCGTGATGTCGGATGAAACATTGGTTGATGAGGTGCCGAGCGAGGCCGAAGGCGCCGGCGACGATTGGGCAGCACAGGCGCCGGGGCAATCCGAAGCTGTGCAAGCAGATGCTGCGGCGTTAACCGAGTTCAGCTCCGACGTGGCCGGCCCCGGCTTCCCGGCAGGATCGACCACGCCGGATCTTGAAGCCGTGATGAATATTCCGGTGACCGTCTCGATGGAGATTGGCCGGGCTCAGATCAGCATTAGAAACCTGCTCCAGCTCAATCAAGGCTCGGTCGTCGAGCTCGACCGCCTCGCTGGAGAGCCGTTGGATGTTCTCGTCAACGGCACGCTGATCGCGCACGGCGAGGTAGTGGTGGTGAACGAGAAGTTCGGCATTCGCCTGACCGATGTCATCAGTGCCCAGGAACGGGTCAAGAAGCTTCGTTAGCGCGACAAGAGTGAGAATCTTTGTGCACGTGAATCAATTGTGGCTCGGCTTAGCTTGCGCGTTTGTGCTCGGCTGCGCGCAAGCAGCGCCCGACGCTGCCGGCACTCCGGTCAACAGCGCGTTCGAAAATACTGCGAGCCAGGTGTCTGAGGTGGCCGGTGCGCTTGTGCTGGTGGTCGCGTTGATCCTGGGCCTCGCCTGGGGAACAAGAAAGTTCCTGCGCTTGACGCCCCACGCCTCGGGCCCGATGAAAGTGCTGAGCGCGCTGCCGATGGGTCCGAAGGAAAAGCTCTTGCTCGTGCAGGTAGGTCCCACGCAGCTCGTGTTGTCGGTCGTGCCGGGACGCATTCAGACGGTGCATGTGCTCGACGAGCCCTTGTCCGAGGCGGTTGTGAACGAGGCGGGCGGCTCTGCGTTTGCCGCGCACCTGCAAGGCGCTTCTCCATCGCCGCTGCGCGCGACGGGTTTGGCTCGATGGCTGCCTCGCGGCCCTGGTCGTCGCGGGGAACCCTTGTCATGAGTGCGCGGTGGCTTTGGGTGTTGGTGTTGCTGGTGCCGATGGTGGCTAGCGCCGCCCCTGGCTTACCGGCGGTGACGGTGACTACCGCGCCCGACGGCGCGCAAACGTACTCCGTCGGCCTGCAAGTGCTGGCCCTGATGACGGGGCTCAGTTTGCTACCCGCAGCACTGATCATGATGACGTCGTTCACCCGAATCATCATCGTGCTCGCGATCTTGCGCCAGGCTCTTGGTACCGCGCAGACGCCTTCGAGCCAGGTGCTCGTCGGGCTTGCGTTATTCCTGACCTTGTTCGTAATGGCGCCGGTGTTCGACCGGATCTATACCGAGTCCGTTTCACCCTACCTCGAGGAATCCATTACGTTCGAGGAGGCGTTGAGCCGCGGCACCGGCCCGCTTCGCAGCTTCATGCTCGCGCAAACTCGTAACAACGATCTCTCGATGTTCACGGAGCTCGCCGGTGGCCCCGCGCCCGCGACCACCGATGACCTGCCACTGTCGGTGGTTATTCCGGCCTTTGTGACCAGTGAGCTGAAGACCGCCTTTCAGTTCGGGTTCCTGATCTTCATCCCCTTCCTGATCATCGATCTCGTCGTTGCCAGCGTGCTGATGTCGATGGGCATGATGATGCTCTCGCCCCTGATCATCTCCTTCCCGTTCAAGATTATGTTGTTCGTCCTGGTCGACGGGTGGGTGCTGGTCATCGGCACCTTGGCATCGAGCTTTCTCTCGTAGCTTCGAAGATGAGTCGTCAGATGTTCTCTTCGGCCAAAGCCTCGTTGCCTCAGCACGTTACGCGTCCCTTTGTACAAGGTCGTGACGAGCCTCTCAGGCAGGCCCTCCCCGGATGTTCTGCGCGCCCCGTTTGCCCAGACGCATTGCGGAGCGCGTCATGACGCCCGAAGTTGTTCAGGACGCGATTCAGCACGGCCTGTGGCTGACGGTACTGATCGTGATGGTGTTGATCCTACCCGCCCTCGTCGCAGGCCTCGCGGTGAGCATGGTGCAAGCGGCGACGGGGATCCAGGAAATGACGTTGAGCTTTATTCCGAAGCTCATCGTTGTGCTCGGTACGTTAGCACTCGCCGGCCCGTGGCTCATGAACACGATGATGGAGTACACGCGCGCCCTGGTCGAGAGCATTCCTTACTTGATCGGCTTATGACGTTTACCGCTGAGTATCTGATCGCCTTCGTCACCGGGTGGACGTTGCCGTTCTTTCGGATCGCCGCCGCGGTGACGACGAGTCCGGTGCTGGGCAACCGGGCAGTTCCGGTTCGAATCAAAGCCGGTGTTGCCATCGTGCTGACCTTGGCGATTGCACCGTTACTACCGGACCTGCCCCATGTGGATCCGACGTCGACCTCGACCGTTCTCCTCGTTATGCGCGAGGTGCTGATCGGGCTTGCTTTTGGCTTCGCTTTGCGACTGGCGCTCTTTGTCCTGGAGTTCGCCGGCCAGTTGATCGCCCATCTGATGGGACTGGGATTCGCGGCAATGGTTGATCCTCAGACTGGCATCGATGTGCCGGTGCTCAGCCAGTTCTACATCATTCTCGCCACGTTCGTATTCCTGGGATTGGATGGCCATCTGATCCTCGTCTCGACGCTGGCAGAAAGTTTTCGCGTGCTTCCCGTAGGCCTTCCGTCGCTCAATTTCACATCGCTTTGGGAGATGGTCAATCAAGCCGGCTGGGCATTTGGCGCGGCGCTTCAGCTCGCCCTCCCCGCGATCGTTACCTTGCTCGTCGTCAACTTCGCGTTCGGTGTCATTTCGCGGGCGGCGCCGCAGCTGCACATCATCGTCATCGGCTTTCCACTGACTTTGGTGTTCGGCTTCATCGTCATCTGGCTTACCTACAGCACTGTCGTCGGTGAGATCGGCGGGGTGTTCGGGCACGCCTTTGGTCACGCAGAGGGGGTCGTTGCGGGCTTCCGTTAGCCTGTGACACCGAAACACCGTGGCCGAAGAACGCAACGACGGGCAAGAACGCTCACAACCGGCAACGCCGCGAAAGCTCGAGCAGTTGCGTTCGGACGGGCAAGTCCCGCGTTCCCAGGATCTCGCCGCCACCGGGCTGCTCTTGGCAATGGCCGGCGCATTGCTGGCCTTCGGGCCACACCTCGTCGAGCGCTTGGGCGACGCGATGATGAAAGGGTTCCGAGCCAACCCTAAGGCCGCCCCCGACGAGCTGGTGCACGCGCTCTACGAGGGCTTGGGCGACATCTTGTTGACCGTTGCGCCGTTCCTTGCGATCGCCGCGGTGGCGGCACTGATCGCGCCCCTGGCGGTGGGCGGGTGGACGTTCAGCGGCAAGCCGCTCGAGCCGGATCTCTCGAAGCTCGACCCGATCAAAGGTCTCACAAAGCGAGTCTTCACCGTGCGCGGGCTAATGGAGATGGTGAAGGCGGGCGCGAAGTTCCTGCTGATCGGCGCGGTCGCGGTGACGCTTATTTACTGGCAGCTTTCCTCGAATCTGGCATTGGCTTCGATGGCGCCACAGCCCGGGCTCGAGAAGGCGGTGTGGACGCTAGGGTTCTCGTTTCTGCTCCTTGCAGCAGCGATGATCGTGATCGCTGCGATCGATGTGCCCTTTCAGCGGTGGAACTTCGCGCGGCAAAACCGAATGTCGTTCGAGGAGCTCAAGCGCGAGAACCGCAATGAGGAAGGCGCGCCGGAGCTGCGCGCGAAAGTACGGGCCATGCAGCGCGAGATTGCCCAACGCCGCATGATGGAAGCAGTGGGCGAGGCCGATGTCGTAATCACCAACCCCACGCACTACGCGGTTGCGCTGAAATATGAAGCGACATCGCGCTCTGCCGCACCAAAGCTCGTTGCATCAGGCGTGGATCTCGTCTCGTGGCAGATCCGGCGCCGGGCGTCTGAGAAAAACGTGCCGATTGTGCCTGCACCCGCGCTCGCTCGGGCTATCTACCACACCACGGATCTCGGCCATGAGGTTCCGCATGGGCTCTATGCGGCAGTGGCGGTCGTGCTGCGTTACGCATTCCGCCTGGCCGGGAAGCGCGGGTACCACGATGCGCCGCCCCCGGGCGATTTACCCATTCCTAATGAGCTTAGGTTCGATTAACTGCTATCACTCGGAACTTGCCCGGATAGGCCGAGCCGGATCTGTGCATCGATCCCCGGGGCGGGGTTGCCGCGAACGTTCGCGCTACCCAAGGCGTAGTGCGGCGAACCCGGCACCGGAGTGAGGTCCGTCAAGGGCACGACGCCCTGCACGGTCATAACACCGATGCCATAAGGCTCGCCGGCCGGCGAAAAGGTCACCCACCGGTGGATAGGGTCGATAACGGCTTTTGCGGGGCTGCTCATATCAGGTCCTTTCCGGGCACCGCGTCAAAAGTCCGTGTTCGAGTGCGGTTACCTATAGTTCATGCAACCCGCATGCCAGGAATAGGGGCTGCCTCACTATTGAGGACGAGGAATTTCGCGAGCGTCTCGAATGCCGCTGCACCCCGCGAATCGGGGTCGAAGTGGCACATCGGCACGCCCGCCCGGCTCGCGTCACGAAACCGCGTATCGACCGGAATTGCGCCATGCCAGATGGAGCCAGCCGCTAGGAACTGCAAGCGCGCCAGAGCTTCTTTCGACGCCCGGGTTCGCTGATCGTAGAGCGTGGGTACGATGACGCGCTGGATTCGGGCGCCGCCGAGCCCCTTACCAACCATGTCCAGCGTGTTCAGCATGCGCTCGAGCCCTTTCAGCGCGAGATGCTCGGTTTGCACTGGTACGACCACGAGTTCACAAGCGGCTAGCGCGTTGAGCATCAAGATCCCGAATACGGGTGGACAATCTAGTAGCACGTGGTCGTAGTGGCGCGCGTAGCTTTGCAGCGCCCGGTGCAAGGCAAGCCCCATTCCTTCCTTGCCGATGAGTCGGCGTTCCACCGTCGCAAGTGCCGTCGACGCGGGCAAGAGCTCCAGCTGCTCGAAACGGGTTCGCCGCAATAGTCCATCTAGGGGCGGGGCATCCTCTTGTGCGACAAACACCTGATAGACCGACTCATCGGGCCCTTCGGGATCGTGCCCAAAATAAGACGTCATTGAGCCGTGCGGATCGAGATCGACCAACAGTGTGCGCTCGCCTTGTGCGGCAAAGAGACCGCCCAGGCTGACAGCAGTGGTGGTTTTCCCGACGCCGCCCTTTTGGTTAGCGATCGCCCAAACCTTCACGACTCTCCTCCTCGGTTGACTTCCACGCGTTCCCCGCCTTCGAGGACGCGCCGTATTTCAGCATCGGCAGGCACCACAACCACCACGCGGCGATTCTTCGCTCGGCCTTTGGCCGTGGCGTTATCTCCCACCGGGCGGTGCTCGCCGTAGCCAATTGCTACCATTCGGGCAGGGTGGATACCTTCTTTCGTAAATAGATGCACCACGCTCGCCGCGCGCGCGGCAGACAGCTCCCAGTTCGAGGGGAAAGATAACGTTCGGATGGGCACGTTATCGGTAAATCCTTCGACCTGCACCGGGTTGGGGAATCGTTGCAACACATCAGCGAGCTGGCGCAGCGTGGGGACGGCATCTCGCGCAATGCGAGCACTGCCACTGACGAAGAGCTTCGAGCTATCAAGCTCTATCTCAAGCCAGCTCTGCTTCACCGCAAGCGCCACCTCATTCGTGTCGAGAAGCTGCGACATGTTCTCGCGAATGGTGTTGGTGACTTCCTCAATGTCTGCCATGGCGGCATGCTGCTCACCTTCGGCTCCGCTGTTCTCGCTGACCGCCACACCTTCAATGATCGGGCGGTCAGGGATCACGTACGGACGGTCGTGGGTTGAAGCGATGCTGTTTGCTCCGGACCCTTCGCCGCCGAGCGCGAGGTGATCAGGCGCTTGGCCGCCGTCGTAGGACGCGGGAATGTCACCGTGCGCATCGCCGAGGAATCCCTCGCGGTTTTCTAACGCATTGTCTCGGCGTTCGCGCCCCAGCGCGCCGATCGCTTCGGGCGGCGCCACAATGACAAACCGGTCCGCGCTCGTCACCGGGCTTTTTTCATCGACGGAAGGTGAGCGCATGAGCTTGCCGACCTGAACCGGATCGAGCGTTTTGGTTCGGCCCGAAAACGAGGCAACCAGGGAATCAGAGAGCACGCGCATCTTCCCTTCGTTCACCGACGAGGTCGAATACATTACGACAAAAAAAGCGAAGAGCAAGGTGATGAAGTCAGCATAAGACACGAGCCAGCGATCAAGATTCGGGGGGTCATCGCGGGGCTTCTTGCGGGCCATGACGCAACTTCCTAGTGCACGTAGCCCGCGAGCCGCGCTTCGATGTTTCGCGGATTCTCGCCTTCGGCAATGGAGGCCAGTCCCTCAATTACCATCTCCCGGAACTGGGACTGGTCCGTCACTAGATTCTTCAACTTATTCGCGGCCGGGAGGAAGAAAAGGTTCGCGAGTCCTACGCCGTAGATCGTCGCGACAAACGCCACGGCAATACCGCTACCGAGCTTGGTTGGGTCGGCAAGATTACCCATCACGTGGATGAGGCCCATGACCGCACCGATGATCCCGACGGTGGGACAATAGCCGCCCAAGCCTTCGTAGACTTTGGCGGCCGAGAGGTCGAGATGCTCTTTCGAGGTCAGCTCCACCTCCAACGTCCCACGAATCGCGTCGGGCTCACTGCCGTCAATCAACAGCTGCAGGCCTTTTCTCGCGAACGGATCAGGCTCTTGCTCGATCAGGGGCTCGAGCCCGAGCAAGCCCTCTCTTCGCGAAGCGTTCGACCACCCAATCACTTTCGCGATCGTCTCCTCAATCGGATTGACGGGCGGGCGCACCATCCACTCGAGCATCTGAATAGCCCGGTAGAACACGTTGAGCGGCGTTTGCACCATCACCGCACCCAAAGTCCCCCCGAACACGATGAGCATTGCGGGGCCATTGAGCAGAGAGCTGATATGGCCGCCTTCGAGGTACTGCCCGACCAGAATCGCTGAAAACGCCGCGATTACCCCTGCGATTGTCATTATGTCCATGGAGCAGATTCGTCCGATTACCGACCGGTGTTCGCAGCAACCAGGGGTGGCACGTCGCTCGTGCGCGCGCGGTGCCCGTCGCCGCTGATCGTTGCACCCGCAAGACTGTGATCCCCGTGTGACAAAACACGCAGCGGCTTTATGAAGACCGTCTGTTCACCGGGGAACCACTCGGGGAACCCCTCGGGGAACCTGCCCGTTTCGACAAAAAAGACTGGAGCGATTTCGTCGCCGAGATCCATAGACACCATCAATACTCTGCCCTCTATGAGCCGAGTTCGGCGAAAGGGTCGTCGAAGGTAGGCATTACCGCCTCCAGGGCCCCCACTGCTTGGTGGGCCGCTTCCTTGGTCTTCGAGACAACGGGATCGAGGCACACCTGTACATCGGGGATGTGACGGTGCACCCGCGCCGCCCGGCGTCCCACCACGTGCGGGCTCGAGGGCCCGGCGTGCCGTTCGGAGGTGACGTGGCACATGTCGCGCCGCCACACCGCCTCTGGCAGCGCAACGACTGGCTCAACCAAGACCACATCACCTGCTTTCACGCTACCAGGCAAACGTTCCAGGGGCTGCTCGCGGGCGGCCGCGGCATCTGAGCGGGTGGTGGCGGACTCAATCATTGTGCTCGGCCGTTTCGCGTAAGGGTTCGAAGCAATGCGTCTTACGCGGCGTTCTCCAGACGCTCGAAGATCTTCTCGAGCTTCTCTTTCAACGTCGGCGCAGTGAAAGGCTTGACGATGTAACCGTTGACGCCAGCCCGGGCTGCTTCGACGATCTCACCCTTTCTCGCCTCCGCCGCCACCATGAGAACCGGCAAATTTGTGAGCTTTTCGTCAGCACGTACTGCCTTCAAGAGATCGATGCCCGTCATGCCAGGCATGTTCCAATCCGACACCAGCAGATCGAAGTCCCCCTCGCGGAGTTGCGACAGCGCAGTTTGGCCATCATCGGCCTCCGAGGTATTCGTAAATCCGAGGTCACGCAGGAGGCTCCCGATGATTTCTCCCATTGTCGAGAAGTCACCAGCAATGAGAATTTTCATGTTGCTGTCCAACGCATACCTCCCGGCCCGCTTGGCTCTCGCGAGCTTCCTTCCTCTCGACTACTCTGCTTCTCGCCAACCGGACATTCGGGACTTGACCCGCATCAATGCTTGCGAGTGGATCTGACAGACTCGGGATTCACTGACATTCAACACTTCGCCGATCTCACGCAGATTGAGTTCCTCGTCGTAGTAGAGGGACATCACCAAGCGCTCGCGCTCGGGCAATCCGGCGATCGTGGTAGCGAGATCGGCCTTGAACTCTTGCCGTTCGATATCGTCGATTGGCTCGCTACTGGCTCCTCCCATACCTCCGGCGATGTTCTCATCGCCCGCCACAAGCTCCTCGAAGCTGAAAACTTTGTGGCCCGAGGCATCTTTCAGGATCTGGTGGTACTCCTGGATACCGATACCCAGATGGTCGGCCACCTCACTGTCTCGCGCGTCGCGGCTCTCGTTGCCTTCGATCACGCGGATCGCTTCGGCGACCTGGCGCATCTTTCGGTGAAGAGACCGGGGCGCCCAGTCACCTTTGCGGATTTCATCGAGCATGGCGCCGCGTATACGAATGCCTGCGTAAGTCTCGAAGCTCGCGCCTTGCGTCGCGTCATAGTTGCGAGACGCCTCTAGCAAGCCGATCATGCCGGCTTGAATTAGGTCGTCAGCTTGAACGCTCGGCGGAAGGCGGCTCATCAAGTGATACGCGATCCGCTTAACGAGCGGCGAGTACTGGGTGACCACGTCATCCGGCGTAGGAGCCCCATTCTCTGCGTACATTGCTAACCCTGTCATGCCTGGCTCTCCTCTCCCTCTCATCAGGCCCCGACCAAACGCTCCACGAAGAATTCGAGCCGTCCGCTCGCCCCTCCGGGCACTGGCCATTTATCGGCAGTTCGCGCGAGTTTCTTGAATGCTTGCCCCGCTGGACTCGCGGGATATGCGTGGACCACGGGGCGCTGCATCTGGACCGCTTTCCTGAGGTATTCGTCATAGGGCACTTGACCCGCAAACTCGAGGGTGACGTCCAGATATCGCTCGCAAACACGAAGCAACTTCGTATAGAGCGTTCGACCCTCGGCGGGACCTCGACATTGATTACAGACCACACGGAACCGGTCGCGTTGGTGCTCCCGATGCAGGACCTTGATCAGCGCATATGCATCGGTGAGCGATGCCGGTTCATCACAGACGACAACGACGATCTCTTGAGATGCTTTGGTAAACGCGACAACCGTCTCCGAGATCCCGGCTGCGGTATCGACGATCAACGTATCGAGTCCGATCCCAATCTCGCCGAATGCTTGAATAAGCCCTGCGTGCTCCGGGGCTGAGAGCTGGGCCATTCGCTGTAGGCCCGATGCGCCGGGCACAATTCGAACCCCAGCAGGGCCCTCGAGCACGATATTCGACAGCTCGACGTTGCCGTCCAACACGTGCGAGAGATTGTGCATGGGGCGTAAGCCCAGCAAGACATCGACGTTTGCGAGACCCAGATCGGCGTCGAGCAACATGACCTCTTGGCCGAGCTCGCTGAGTGCAATCGAAAGATTCAACGAAACATTCGTCTTCCCAACACCGCCCTTCCCGCCCGTCACGCTGATGACCCGTACCGGGCGCGGGCGCGAGAGCGATAGCCCCACTAGACCCGCCGCTTGGTTGTCCTCGAGTGCATTGGCCCTACGCATGAGCGGCGATCCCTGCGTAGGCCATCTCGAGCCGTTCATCGGCAGGCTCTCCCGCTTGTCGCGAGAACTGCACGGTGCGCGCAATCAGCTGACGCGCGTCGGCGCGATGCAAGTCCTCGGGCACCCGTTGACCATCACACATATGGATTGCGGGAAGCGCGTGTTCCAGCATGATCGACAACACACCGCCCAAGCTCGTTGCTTCATCGACCTTTGTCACGATGCATCCGTCGAGTGTCACGTCACCGAACGCCTCGACCGTCTCATCAAGCGTCGCGTAGTTGGTAGTGGCCGAGAGAACGAGGTAAAGGCGCGGGTCTTGTTGCGTCGTCTCCGCTCCTTGTTCGACCAACCTCGCCTGCTCCGCCAACCGAATATCCCGTTGACTCAT
>JACLAC010000165.1_pt1 | contig 12457 bp, 8 predicted proteins | sample 8027881 | NCBI WGS metagenome assembly JACLAC01 (sample SAMN15725517, study PRJNA655200) | protist metagenome | isolation source: fluorescence activated cell sorting (FACS) single amplified genomes of... | place: Spain: Blaines Bay Microbial Observatory, Mediterranean Sea | collected 2016-01-19 | reverse complement strand
CACGCTCGCTGCGACCTAGACGTGGGGTTGGAGCCCAAGGCGATACTCGCGGTGGGGCGCTGGGAGCCGGTTTGAAATTCCTATTAGCCGCTGACGCGCAAGTGTACCGGAGAGCGTACGTCTGTTGCGCGAACGCGTGGCGCTCAACCGGCGTTCCCGAAGGCACAGGTCGTCACCGGCCGCCAGCATGAGTTTGGCGGCGCGTGTGGCTGCCAGCAGTTTGGCGTCTTCGTCGATGACGAGAATTCGTCCGTTGACCATACTGAGCGCCGCATCGAACTGCCATGTGGGTAGGTTTTGCACTTCCCCCTGCTTGTGGGTGTTGATACGGAACTTGCCCGCTAGTTCACACGGCCGCGCGCCTGCCGCGATGTGTCGTGCGGCAACGCCACATCGCACCGGGTTACGGAACTCCCGCGTGCAAGCACGGCAAAGCGCACTCGTACCCTCTACTAGCGCCCACTGATGCGGACATCGAGCGGTCGCTCAAACACCTCGGTTCGGTACCTACGAGTGCAAGTGAATATGGAGGCTTTGCGCTGAGTCAAAACGCTGGATCAACGTGAGATCGGTGGCTGAAACCCAGACTCGCTGCAGCCATCCAAGAGCGCGCAGGTACGCTCTCCCGCGGTCCGGAGCATGACGGCAGACTTAAGAGTCCGCTCGGCGCGACGTATAGAGATCGTTCCGGCCGCAGCGGTCAATGCCGCGCATCAAGTGAAGCTGTCGCGCAGAGATATCAAGAACCTGCAGATCACGCACCTGTCGGCGCGCAAGCTCGCGATCAAAGTGCGACGTAGTCGGCATGAAGCGCAGCACGAACCCACCGCGTCGCTGACCCGAATCATTGCGGTTAGAACCGTGTACCAGATAGACGTCGTGAATAGAGAACATACCTGGTTGGAGTTCTACATCGCGGGCGTTAGTGTTCGCCCAGTCAGGATCCAATAGCTCCTGATTGAGAGTGTACTCCGGGCTGTTGTCGGTGCGATGCTCGAAGGTTCGCTGGTCGGCATGCGAGCCAGGCACGTAGCGCATGGCCCCATTTGCAGCCATCACCTCATCGAAGGCAATCCAGACTGTGCAGGTTGCCAGCGGTCGGATCGGCCAGTATTGCCCATCCTGATGCCACGGCGTGGCCTTGCCACCTTCAGCTGACTTGCAAAATAGGGCTGAGCCCCAGAGCACGATATCCGGACCAATTACCTGCGTCACACTATCCAAAATGATGGGTTCTCGCGCGAAGTCCAGCCACTCCGGATCGTGTTCGACAACCGACGGAATATAGTCTGGATCAAGGTGCGGATGCGCGGCGATAAAGGACTCAGCCTTGCGTCGCAGTCTCTGCACATAATCCTCTGACAAACGCGCTGCCGGAATGGTCAGTCCGTCGGTCTCGTAACGGGCAAGCTCATCTACGGTCAACATCAACGTTATCCTCGTACACCGAGACCAGTTCCGCGCATAGTAAGCCATCTAACGGCTAGCGCAATGCTCCAGGCAGCGCTATTTCGTCGGCAACTGTGCGCAGTGTTCCGCAATCTTGTTGGTCGCGGCGTTGGTGTTAGTAGAGACCATGGACGGCATGCCTATAGCGTCAATGACACGCAACTGGCGGACGCCTCCGACCCGCAGTCTGGGTCGAACACGAACTTCGTCACCACCCATGCGGCAAGTTCCGTTGGAATGAATATCGTGCCTCAGTTCAGACCCGCATGTTTCTCAAGCTGTGCCTCGGTACGTACACTTGGATCTGGCCCGTGCTCAACATCAACATGGTCCTGAAACGCAGCCTGGGTGTAGAGCTCACGCAAAACTTGTAGGCGGGTCTGCGGCCACCTTATCTCCGAAATGCAGCATCTTAGATAGGGGCGTGGAACAGGCGACAACGATGCACGGTCCGCGAAACGTCGCATGGGTGCTGCCAAGAAAGATATTAGCGGCCAAGGATTCCAGGCTGCTGGCCGTCGGGTCTTCGACGATGTTTTTCGCTTCGCGCCGCATTCGATCGAACCTCAGTTGGCTTACGGAGTTCGCGACCGACAATTACAAAGAATTGATTGGGCAGCAGAACTTCGAGATGGGCGCAGTTGTGTCGGTGGTGTTGCTGATACCCGCGGTCCTGGCGTTCGGGATCGACCGCTTCGTGACCCGCAAGCAGACAGCGCTGCTGTCGGCACGTGCAGTGCCCTATGCACCTAGACCGAACCGCTGGCTCGACAACTCCATGTTGCTTTTCTGCGCGGTCGTTACAGCACTGACGATCGCGGTGCTCGGGATGGCGCAATACGCTGCCTTGGTGAAGTTCTGGCCCTACAACCTCGAGTTCACGCTGGAGCATTACGCGTTTGATATCGAAGGGGCCGGTTGGGAGAATTTCTACAACTCACTGATGATGGCCGGCGACGTGGCGGTGTTCGGCGCCATTATCGTGTTCACCGGCGCGTTCCTCGTTGACAAGCCGAGACGAGATCATGGGATTCGCCAGGCAATCCAGTTCGTGGCACTGTTGCCAATGGCCATTCCTGGACTGGTACTGGGGCTTGCCTATCTGTTCTTCATTAATGATCCCGACAACCCGCTCGAGTTCCTGTACGGCACGATAATCATACTGGTCGTGAACTGTCTGGCGCACTTCCACATAGTCGCACACCTCACATCGATGACGGCGCTGAAGCAGATGAACAAAGAGTTCGAATCAGTTTCCGCATCGCTCAAGATCCCGTTGATGCGGTCCTACAGGCGGGTCACGGTGCCAGTGTGTACGCCGACTATCCTGGGCGTCTCGATGTATCTTTTCCTGAGCTCGATGACGACGGTATCAGCGGTCATCTTCCTCTATGGACCCACGACGAAGGTAGCATCGGTGGCTGCTATTCACCTGGCGGAATCCGGTGACTCGGCCGTGGCTGCAGCAATGGCCATGCTGATTGTGTATGCCTGCATCGTCGTGCGAATCGCTCATGCATTCGCTTCCGGATGGCTGCTGAAGCGGGTACAAGCCTGGCGCCGCCAATTCATGGTCTGAGCAGCGGGGGGCTCAACACGTAGTCGAACTGTGTCTGCGTCTCAATGGTGCCGGGGCGACGCTCACGTACAAGGGCTATCGCTTCGAGCGGCGCCATTCCGCTTGCCACCAATAACTTGGCTGCGATCATGCCGGTCCGGCCAAGTCCGGCTGCGCAGTGGACGACGAGGCGTCCACCGCCGCTTAGCGCGTCGAAAACGGCTGCTCCATGAGATTGCCATGCTCGCGCAAACGTTTCACCGGGTGCGTGCATGTCCTTGATGGGGAGATGAAACCAGGGCAGCCCACGCGCGGCAAGTTGCCTCGGCAACCCGGCTACCCCCAGAGCTTCAAGCTCGTGCGTCTCGACCAGCGTAACAATACCGTCCGCACCCCAGCGGGTAATGGAGTCCAGATCTTCATCCAGCGAACGACGCCAGCGCCGCCCGCCGCTGTCGGCATGGTTCCGACCCGGGCAATGGGTCAATCCGAGGATGCCTTCGGTCGATAGCTCGACCGTTGAAATGACCAGCGCGCCTGTCAGTCCGGGTGCTATCGACGACTGGCCGTCATGTGATGTTCCATCAGTCATGTTGAGTGCCTCGACATCGAGCGAAATAGATAAGAGAGCCAGCACAGGCGGTAATCCACCTATATGTAATCGGCTTCAAAAGTGGAGTGACAAGGCCACCATGGCCAACTTCTGTTTTGGGGTGATGCCTCCCAGGGCCATATTCGGTCATTCGTTGTTGCACGTCCGTAGCCAGCGTATCGAGGATTGCTGAACGTATTCGATGGAATGGAACAGATATTGCGCTAGCCAATCGTAGCGAACCGTTCGGTTGGGCCAGCGAAATCTTCTCGGCCGTTTGTAGATCATTCAGTCTTGGATATCGGGGGCTGTTGAGTTTCCCCGAATGACCGGTCGCTAGAGTAGGAAAACTTACGGTATTGATAGTTCCCTTTACAGGCGACACCACGATACTATTCCGGAGGCTGCTCCAGGAAACGGACGGGTGGGGGCGTGCATTCGAGCTTCCAATTGTCTTCGATCAAGGCGAAGTTCCAGAAAAGACCGCGCGTGTGCTGTCTCGTCTGGACTTACGTTGCATACATCGCAAAGCGCCCTGTGATGCGCTGAGAGAACGCCTTTGAACATACAGAGGCCGTCGGTTCACAACTTCACTTGTCCGGTTCAATTCATGCCAAGAAAACACCTAGAAAGCCTCGCTTATGGGCGTTGAGCAGACTCTCGTCACACCTGGACCCTGGCGCGATTTGAACGATTTGCTTACGTTTGCGGCGCAACAGGACAAAACCGGAATAAGTGACACGACCGGTTCCTGGACGGTCATTCTCGATGAAGATGCTTCGTTCGTCTTCCTGTCGGATTATTACTATCGTCTGACCGGATTCGGGCGTGACCATATCCGGGGGCAGCATTTTCTTGATCTAGTGCCCGCTGATCTCCCGGCCCTCACCAAAGAAACCTTCTTGTCTAAATTCGAAGCGCGCCGACCCATAGACAGGTTCAGCTTCAAGCGCACGATACCGAACAGCGAACCCGTCTACATCTCGACCTCCGGCACACCGCAGTTTGATTTGCAGGGAAGGTTCATCGGCTACTACGCAATTTCCCAAAACATAAGTGAAATCCTGAGCGAGGCTTCGAGCAAGGATTTCATTGACCAGGAGATGCACTTCAACCTGCTCAAGTATCAGCAGGTTATTCGCCAGACCAATCAGGGGTACTGGTACATATCAACCGCGGGCAAGACTATGGAAGTCAACCCCGCGCTGTGTGAGATGTTCGGTTACTCGGTGGAAGAAATGATGCACCTCAGCGTCTTCGACCTCGTTGATGAGGAAAACGCCGATGTATTCCGACTGGAACTGGAGAAGCGGAAAAGTGGCTTCGTCGGACCTTATCAAATCACGATCACGCGTAAAGATGGCAGGAAAGTCGCGTGCATCAACAACCCCTCACGTATCCATGACGAGAGTGGCCAACACATCGGTTCTATTGGCTTATGGACCGACGTATCCGAACTGACATCACTCAATGAGGAACTGCGAGCCGCCAAACTTCAAGCGGACGCGGCGAATTCTGCCAAATCCCAGTTTCTGGCCAATATGAGCCATGAAATACGCACGCCCATGAACGGCGTTGTCGGCATGGCGGAGGTACTGGCCCACAGTAACTTGGATCCCTCCGACATGGGCATGGTCAATGCCATTCGCGAATCAGGAAAGTCGTTGCTGAGTATTCTGAATGACATTCTTGATTTCTCGAAGATTGAGGCTGGCAAGCTGGAGTTATCGTTTGTGGCCATGTCCGTGGAAAATACTCTGGACCAGATTTGCAGGCTGCTCAGCTCACTGAGTGCTGAGGCGCAAGTCGACCTTTCCTATTTCGTCGAGCCGACTATCCCTGCGACGCTGATAGGAGATGAACTACGCATACGTCAAGTCATAACCAACATCTTGGGCAATGCGATCAAGTTTTCGTCCGGCATTGCGAGGGGTGGGAAGGTGTCATTGAACGCCAAAGTCAGTGATGCGACGGGTGATCGCATCACGGTCACAATTTGCGTTCGTGACAACGGTATCGGCATGGATGCAGCGACACAGGCACGTGTTTTTCAGCCATTTGAACAGGCCGATAACGCTACAACGAGGCGTTTCGGCGGCACGGGACTTGGCCTGGTCATCAGCCGCTCACTAGTGGATCAGATGGGCGGACACATGGAACTTGAAAGTGCCGTTGACAAAGGGTCCACATTCACCATTCATTTGCCTTTGGACTTGGCGCCTCCAACACCTGTGGCCCCGCTTGCTCCCTCCCTTGCAGGCTTGACTTTGGTACTCGTCGGCCTTTCGGACCCCATGCGACTGAATTACACGACCTATCTGTCGCATGCTGGCGCGCAGGTCTTCCACGCCCGCACGACAGTTGCCGCGCAGCAGGTGCTGAAAGACGAGAACATCGATGCTCGTCAGGCATGCATGGTGTTGCTGGAACGGACGGCGGCAGACATTGATGCGCCTGGCGGCTCCGTTGGTGAGAGCCAGGGGAAAGCCAGCCACCCAAGTGGGGCGGGGCCTTCATATTTGCGCCTTCTCCCAAGACTACACGGCCAACTCCAGCGGGTCGATGCAGACACAGTTTCGATAGGGCTGAATGCACTGTCGAGAGAAATGCTGCTCGAGGCTGTTTCGCTGGCCTGCGGAAGTGCATCGCAGCAACCGCATCTTCCGTCAGACGATGCGACGAAGCGTTGCCACCGCACGCACGCAGCGGCACGCGAGGATATGATACTGGTCGCCGAAGACAACCCAGTCAATCAGGAGGTTATTGCCCGGCAGCTGGAATTGCTTGGAATGTACGTGGACATTGTACCGACGGGCAAAGCGGCGTACGAAAAATGGGATGCAGGCGATTACGCTCTAATCCTTACCGATTTGCACATGCCGGTTTGGGACGGGTATGAGTTGACTCGCGCAGTGCGAGCAGAGGAGCAGCGGGCCGGGAAGGATCCCGTACCGATCATTGCATTAACAGCAAACGCCTTGCAGGGTGAGAAAGAACGATGCCTGGAGTTGGGGATGAGTGACTATCTGACCAAGCCCTTGGAAATCGACCGGCTGCAACGAATAACGGAGTACTGGTTGGCTTCACGACCGGAGCGGTTTCCCGCAGTTGCCGGGGCGGCGGGCGTTCAAGTCGTTTCCGAGCAGCCGTTCGCTCCGGCGGCGCCCCCGATTGATGTCAAGGCTATGCGGGAAGTGTTTGGGGTTGATGATATGGACCTGTTTAGCCACTTCGTGGAAAAGTTTCTGCTCACGGTTGGACCGGATATCCGCACCCTAGCCGATTCACTGTCAGCCAATGATGCTCAGGAAGCAAGGTCACTCAGTCATAAAATCAAGTCCTCTGCTCGCGCCATTGGCGCAATTCCGCTAGCAGACCTGTGCCATGAAATAGAAAAGTTCTCCCCTCAAACTCGGCCTTTAGACGCCAGCACCCATGCGCAGGCTCTTTTGCAACACTTCCAATCCATAGAAGAATATGCGGCCAGTGGTGCGATGAAATCGTCAGAAGAGGCGCCAACATGAAGTTAGAAGACGTTCGCCTTTGCCTTGTGGATGACGACGAGTTCATTCTTACAGTTTTACGGTCCGTCCTGACAGAACTGGGTATCGGCGAAATAATGACGGCAAGTTCGGGTCGCCAAGCTCTCAGTCTAATCAGCGATGGGCCGGGATCGGTTGATATTGCATTTTGCGATCTCAATCTGCCGGACCTGGATGGCCTGGCCCTGCTGCGTGCCTTGCAGGAAAAATCCTACGCCGGGTTCGTGGTGCTCATGACCGGCGAGGACCAGCGGATCCTGGACATTGCCGGCACGTTATGTGAATCACTGGGCCTCAAGCTCGGTGGGACCCTGCAAAAACCCATTTCGCATGCAGTGTTGTCGACACTGTTGGAGGAACTCACCTCCCGCAACGAGAAAGAAAAATACGTTGTGGAAAGGCCAGAGATCACGGAAGAACAGTTACGTCATGCCATCGCCGCAAACCAGATATCGGCGCACTTCCAGCCCAAAGTGAACGTCAATACCAAGGCTGTCGTAGGCTGCGAGGCGCTCGCACGCCTAAACTCAACAGAACTGGGACTGGTCTCGCCTGCCGCATTCATTCCGTTGGCGGAGGAGACCGGGCTGATCATGGACGTCTTCGAAGCCGTCAGCATCAGCGCCATCAACGCCGTCAGCAAGTGGTCGACCATGGGACTGAGGCTGAACCTGGCGCTAAACGTATCCGTTGCGTCGCTAAGTGACCTGAGTTTGCCTGACAGGTTGCGAGACCGTTTGCGCCAATCAAACTTGGCTCCCGACCAGGTCATCGTCGAAATTACCGAGAGTCTGCTTCTGAAGGAAGATACGCAATCGATGGAGGTGCTCTGTCGTCTGTCTCTCATGGGTTTCGAAGTGTCGATCGACGACTTTGGCACTGGCTACTCGTCCATGTCGAAGCTCACACGTTTTCCATTCAGCGAATTGAAAATTGACCAGCGATTCGTGCGCCATGCCGCGCGTGATCATATTTCGGCCACCATTCTCAAGACCAGCGCCCTGCTGGGTCGCGAGTTGGACATGACTGTTGTCGCGGAAGGCGTCGAGAGGCTGGAGGATTGGGATGCGGTTCGGCGGGCTGGCGTCGGTATCGTTCAGGGCTACCTGGTGGCTAAACCGATGCCGGAGGAAGAATTTGGCGCATGGGCTCAAGATTGGCAGACCGAACGTGAGGTCACCGACTTGAACTCATGAAGCGGGCTCGCTGGGCGCATGCCACACGCCCTGCTTCTCCAGGGGCTGAACGACTCGAAATCGCAAGATAGAGGCCTTGCTTAATGGGCAAGCGGCGCTGGCCTCGTCCGCGAGTGTGCCCGAACCCGCCAAAATCTCACTACTCACACGGGGCCTGTCAGGCGTTGGCCTGGCGGTGCTACAGCGGCGCGAGAACCACTTGTAACTACCCCTAGCCTCCGCCCAATTCGTACCTGCATGCGCCTCTTGCGTGCGCCTCTAAGAGGCGGCGCGTCAGCGCAGGGTAGTTGGTGAACAGCCGTATGCGGATTCCGGTGGAACCTGATCACTCATTCCGGGGCAAAGTGATCAGCCCTTCCGGTCCAAACTCCCAATCCGCACCCCGACAATTACCGGGACGTGTTGTCCGCACGTGTCACCGGGCTTTAGTGTTGCCTGTGCATATTGGCGGTGTGCAGCCCCACTGCGTTCAGTGGGAAGAACCTGGCTCGTTACTGGCCCCAGTAGAGCACTCGATCGTGGCCTCTGAAGATACTTGAAAAGTCGTAGTTGGCCGCCGGCAATACAGTGTCGTCGTGCTGGCCGTTGCCGTCCCAGTCGAATTGCAGCCAGGGCAAAGCGGCAACTGAAACATTGACCGAGAACGTGCCAGCATTGCCGCTGCCCGGCGCAGAGAAGGATTGGCCCGCATCACCGGCCTGGAAATTAATCTGTGAGGAAGTCATCGCGGTGTAACTGCCGGTCGTCTGACCACCGCCGATGGTTACACTAAGGTTGTTGCTGTCGTTAATCGTACCATTTGGGTAACTCACGGTGGTGCGGGCGATAGACGTACAGTTGTCGATATTCATGGTTGACCAACCACTGCCGTTGAAGTACTCGGTTCGAAAAATGGCTTGCAGCGCATCTGTAGGCGCGCTGGAGCCGCCTTCCATGCGTATCCGGCCATGGCGAAAATCGAGCAACGCCGCCAGGGCGCTGTCTGCGCTGCCATTCGCGGTACTGTCGATATTCAGTGAAGCTGTGGAGAAGCCAACGCCGTCCGTGTCGCTTACCTGAAGGCCGAGAGATGTATCGCTGTACGGACCGTCCGGTGCCGCTGCACGAGTCATTACGTGCGAACTGCTCAAACTACCGGACCCCTGCGACCAGGTGAATGAACCGAGTGTCGTGGTCAAGCGACTGCTCAGCGATGTGGATCCAGCGACCAGGTCGCGCGCCGTGAAGGTCTTGGTACCACTGTTCGCATCCAGCTTGACGAGGTCCCCTTCATAGGCGGTCACCACGGTGCCGTTGCTCGCATGGGCTCGTAACGTGACACTGCCCGTTACCGTCTGGCCGAAGTAGGAAAAAGGTTGCGAATTCGTGCAAGCCGCCGTGTAGCTGCTCGTGTGCAGCGTGTAATGCGCTGCGGTAAATCGCCCCACTGGCACCGACGTACCGGCAAACTTTGTGGTTTGTGATGTGCCGATGTCCAGATAGTTACCATCAGCGACCGTGGCAGAGAGGGCGATGGCGCCGACATTTTCGTAAAAGATGTCGCTGGTGGAACCGGTGCCCGAACTGAATCCCGAAATGATGCGCCCGTCGCTCGGTGAGGCTAATGCGTTGCCTAGAGTCACTGAGCCGAGCGAGGAGGGCAGCAGTGAGTTGGCACTTAGCTGTACGGTCTCCGGCGGAGATTCACTTCCAAAGCTTGCCAATGTCGCACCAGAAAGCGTGTTGTTGGTGTAGTCGGAATCCACAAAGGTATCGGGTACCCCGTCGTTATTCGCGTCGTCCACGCTCGCCCATCCTTTGGCGGTTACCTGAGCCTGGAAGTTTTGGCCGGCTGTCTTGAAGGCGGCGGCTTGCGCTGTAACACCTTCCGGGTTGGTTGGTATGGACAGCTGCAGGCCGAAAGGGCGCACCGTGTATTGCGCGCTAGTACCCGTGATGGCGGAATCCGAGTAGCTGTTACTGGTGTCCGTCAGCGTGATCGAATATTGACCGACATCGCTCGTATTCAGGTTGAAGTCCGCCGTGCCCCCGGACATTTGAATCCCCACGCTCGCGCTTTGCGGGTTGTCAGGCACTGTCGTCGACAGAATCTGAGGTGAAGCCGCGCTGGCCAATTGGCTGGTTCGCACCACCGACGCCTGCAGCGAGCTACTGGCGTAGTCGGTTGCGAGGAGACAATTGGCGCCGCCTCCGGGAGCTTGGGTAAGCATCTGCACGCGAAACAGGTGGGGTCGTCCCGCAACCACGTCGTCCCCGAGCGTGTCGACCGACGTGATCACAAACGTATTCGCTGAGTAGCTGAGTGCCGATGAAGTGGAACTGACACTTGCCGCTGTGTCGGCGACAGCGACAGTGAGTGACTCGGCGCGCGTGTTGGAGAGATTGAGCGTCAGCGTACCGTTTTCGGACCCGGAGAAGTTGTAGCTGACCTGACCGCCGCTGGAGCTGCCAAGATTACCAGGCAGGGATGGCGAGTTGGTGCCGTAGCTCCACACACCGTTGCCGCTCGAGGTGCTGACCGTGATCGTGCCGTCGTAGTCGGTCACTGTGTTGCCCGCGCTGTTTTGGGCGGTGACGACAATTGCAAAAGGCTGGCAGGTACTCGCGCTGCCGCCTCCCACGTTGATACTGAACTGGCTGAGGCTCTGCTCGGGCGTGTCGGTGATGCTGATGTCTCGGGTCTCTACGTTCGAATTGGCAGTGCCATCATTCACCGTGAACTGCGCGGTGCGAGTTGTGGTGGTCGGGCTATTGGTGTCGGAATTGCTATAGCTGACCGTACGCAGAGCCGCTTGATATTGCGCGAGTGTGCCGGTACCGGTCAGCGTCAATGTCGGAGCGCTGTAGGTGGCGGAGATTGGGCTACCTTGCGCGATGGTGACGCTCAGCACATCCTCGGCGTTGTCGGCGTTGACAAGTGTCACCACCGCGCTCACGAGATCCGTGTCGTCGCTGTCGGACACCGTGATGTTAGGCGCGATAGCCGCAGGTGGGTCTTCTTCCGTATAGGCCAGTGTGCTCGAATCCATGTTCGCGAGGGCGGGAGGCGCGTTTCCCTGACAGTGTGAACCGAACGTGGCGTATTGAGCGCCCGTCGCGTTGTAGACAACGGTCGCATTGTCCTCCAGCTTGATATCGTCCTCGGTGGTCGCCGCGCCTGTCAGAGTCGCATCGTCCTTGAGCTTGATGTCCTTCACGGCGTAGAGAAAAGCCTCCCAGGTCGAATCTTCTCCAATCTCAATCTCCTTCTTTGACCAAATCAAGAGTGTGCTGCCAGTCGATTGACTGGTGACGGTGGTGTCGTCATCAGACTCCACCTTTTTCTTGAAGTACATCTCGACCGTACCTGCCGGGGAGATATTTAGCGTGGAATTTTCCTTGAATTCGCCTTCCTTCTTGAAAATGTAAACCCCGGGGCTCAGTGTCGCCGTTGAGTTCTCCTCCAGCTTGAGTTCGTCGTAGTTGCCTGGGCTAAAAGATCCGGTTTGATTTTCATTGACCTCAAGGTCGTTGCCGCCGGGAAAAGACGAGTGGTTAATGTCCGGGATGGAAGTGAATGAAGAGTCAATTCCGCAGTCCGTCACATTACAACTATTCGTCGATCCGCTGTCGTCATCGAGCTCATCCGTGAAAAGCAAATTATCCGGACTACCCTGTAATTGGCTGCCACTCTTAAATTTGATTTCTTCATCGGCGGACAAGCCGTCTGGGAAAAAAGTGGTACACGTCACGGCGCCCAGCGGCGCGGTGCAGGCCAGCGTAAGGGCAGCCACCAAGGCCTGCGCAAGCCCCACTCGCGGAGCGGCTGCTTGCCTATATGGATTCCTCTTCGTGAGCGGACGTGTCATGAACTGCACGTGCGCGACACGCGTGCTTGCCTGCTTGAGAACCGGGCAGCCACTTTTTGGGAACCGACGTTGCGGATTGGTTCGCTAGGCCTCACCAAAGTCCCTCTTTGATTTGAACAGTGCTTGATGAAGTGCACGATGTGCCAAGCGGATTCATCGAAAGTCTACCGGCGCTGTCGCTCAAAAAAAGCGATGACGCCCCGCACGACTTCATCCAGGTACTCGCGTGACTTGCCCTTGCCGCCCTGTCGTGTGATGCAACGGGAAACAAA
>JACLAC010023185.1_pt1 | contig 12461 bp, 10 predicted proteins | sample 8027881 | NCBI WGS metagenome assembly JACLAC01 (sample SAMN15725517, study PRJNA655200) | protist metagenome | isolation source: fluorescence activated cell sorting (FACS) single amplified genomes of... | place: Spain: Blaines Bay Microbial Observatory, Mediterranean Sea | collected 2016-01-19 | reverse complement strand
AATTGCGATAAAGATACTTTTTCACCGGAAATTCTGTTTTTGGTCTTGCCCATCATGATCGCTGACAGGGTTCCGGTTCGTTGATGCCGGTTGTTCTTTGCTTGGGGTTAGGGTTAGATCAACGACTAGTCTGACTCAATTTCAAAACTGACGTACCAACCCAGGCCGCCTCGCGCAAAATGGAATCTTTGTGATATCCAATGTTTCCAATATGTGATGTGTCGACGATCAACAGGTTGCATTTTGCTGTGTAAGACACCCCGGTGACTCACTGAATTTCAATTTCATCCGATACCGTTCGCAAATCAAAGAACTGTTGTACTTGTATTCAACACCTATTGGAATTGTTTATCGACACCACAACTTCACTTAACACACCATAAAATACCCATACTGTGGCAGTTATTGATTGCATCATGAAATTTTCTTCAAAGACACTTCTTTGTGCACTGGGTGTAGCGCCCGTGGCCGCCTTCACGAATCAGAACCCTTCCGCCCCAACCACTTCTGTGACAACCCTTCACGCCGAAAACAAGAATGCTTTTTCCACCTTTTGCGCCACTGCCGCCATGAGTGCCCTCTTGTGGGGGTCCCCGGGAATGATTGCCGAACAGGCCACAACCCACCAGCTCCCCTTTGGTTTGAACGAAGTCGTCGAACAGCACGTCGTTGCCGGGGCAAAGGACAAGGCTTCGGCCACTGGAAGCCGTGTCAACAAGGACGCGGAATCTCTCCTGAGATTAGGACTTCCCATTAACAGCAAGGAGGTATGTAGATGTTGTCGATTGGAAGGAGCCATTGATCGATGCTTGTTTGAATGCATGGACGGATTTTTGGTATCTTTTTCGAAATTCTGTGATTGGGTTTGAGAACCCTTTGTGTCGATTGGATTTTGCCGTCAAATTTATTTTTCTATGCTCTAAAATCAACACACCATGACGAATCTTAATCTTGAATTCTCTTTGCTCCGTGAATGTTTGTGATGAACGACAGGTTCGAGAATTGCAAACCGACTTGGAGAGCATCAAGCAGGACGTCGCATCCAAACGTAAAGGACCAGCCCTTGATGGTTCGAAAAAGGTAAAATCCATTTTGGCCAGCAAAAAAGCTGCCAAGATGGCTGCTGTATGCCGCGAACCAAACGTGTGTACAGCGTTGATGAAGGAGATTGACGAGACCATGGATCCTCTTGCAGTCGCCGTCAAGGCCAGCCAGGACGCTTTCACCGGATCGCTGGAAGAACGTGACCAGCTCGACAAGGCCTACACCGCACAGGACAAGGCCGCAAAGCTTCTGACAAAGCTTGAGGAACAGATGGTCCCTGCCGGATACAAGACACCCGTTCCAAGCATGTATTCCGATTTGCCACAGCTGACCCAGCGAGCTACGGTCGAAATGGTTATCAAAAAGGCCGATGCTGGCGCCCAATTCGATATCAACGGAGTCAATTTCCCCCAAGCGAAGATGAAAATGATCATTGACGGCTACACATGTGCGTAACAAGAATACTTTACAATCCTCTTGTCTCTTCAGTTTTTGAAACAGGTTTTCTCACCCTTGCATTTTTCGATTTGTTTCGCAGCTCCGATTACTGGAGGAAACTTTGTTGAACTCGTCGACAAGGGTTTCTACAACAATATGGCCATTCAACGATCTGATGGATTTGTTGTACAAACCGGTGATCCCGATGGAGATGCCGTTGGATACACTGGAGGCTCCCCCAGTAAGGCTATTGGCGCTGGACCCAAGGGAGAACGATTAATTCCCTGTGAAATTTCCGTGGTAGGAGACAAGAGTAATATCTACGAGACCACAATTGAGGACGAGGGCCGAGGTGGTGAAGCTACCGTTCTGCCATTTTCGGCCTATGGAGCCATGGGATGGGCCCGTGACGAGTACGATCCCAACTCGGGAAGCTCGCAATTCTTTTGGTTGCTTTTTGATTCGGATCTTACGCCGGCAGGAAAGAATGTTTTGGATGGACGATATCCGTGCTTTGGTTACGTTGTCGAAGGAGCCGACTTTTTGCAAGACGTCAAGGAGGGTGACATAATTGTATCGGCAAAAGTCACAGAAGGTCTTCAATACTTGAAGGCAGGCGCTTAAAGGAGTATCGATGATGATCAACGCGACGACAATCGATGAAAGTACTAGTACACAACAAAAGTATGCATGAAAATAATAGATCCACACTAGCTACACAATTCTTGTTACTTTTGCTACTGTAGAGGAATTTGGCACATTGCTATAATCCACATTTTTGTTTCAACAAAGAATAGTATTTGGAAAAGTTATGAAGTTTTTTGGATTATTTCCAATGAAGAGCAAAAGTACTGAGAGAGCTTCAATTTATGAACGGTGTTGATTGGAATGAATTCCAAAAAATCAAGAAATGACCTCGTGAATGACCCTGCTTGCCGATTTCATTTGAGATCGTCGAGAAAAAAATACCATCAACAAACAGCCGCAAGAAGGTAAAAGGAGAAAACGATTCTTGTATACCATTTGACAACAAAACAGAGAATCTGCAATCGACACAAGCAACTTTCATATTTCATCACCATGAGCAGCGATAGCGACCCCGGAATGGAACACTACAACATTGGCGATACCTTGCGCCACAAAGGATTTTACGATGATTCCATCTCGGAACTCCTTCACGCAATAACCTTGCAAGAGACTCGATTGGGATCCAAGAATATCGCCCTTGCAGCAACTCATTTCAGCATTGGGCTTGCCTATCGCGCTAGCAAAAATTTCAGGCCCGCCATGAAGCACCTCAATACGGCCCGAGAAATCTATGAATCTCCAAAGAACGACCCGGAACAAAATGCCGAGGAAATCAAGAAATGCCAACTCAACCTGGCCCGAACCCACCATAGCCGAGGCGTTTACTACCAACGCAAAGGTGAATATGATAGCTCTGTTTTGGAACACCGAAAGGCCATTGCGTTGAGAGAATCTGTTTTGGGAAGAACCGACTTGGAGACAGCCCGCAGTCATTACGTTATGGGATGTGCTCTTAGTGATCGCGGGGACTTTGACGAAGCCGTTGCAGAATTGCGAAGGGCCCTCCGAACCAGACTCATGGTTTTCGGAAAGGATCATTTGGATGTTATTGAGGTTGTTGAAAATATTGCTACCGTCTTGAACGCCAAGGGAGAGAGCCTTGATGTCATTGCCGAGTACAAAACCGTTATTCTACAATCGATTGAACTTGAAAATGAAGGTGATGCCGAGTGCGGACTAGGGAATTTCGCGCACGGAATTATTTACTACAAAAAGGCTATTTTTCTCGAAAGTCAGGTTCTTGGTGATTTGCATCCGACCACCTGCGATTTGTACCTCCGAATCGCCGTAAGTTCATGTATTCTTGTTTTACGTTATCACTGCAAGCAAGGGACTTTTTCGATATCACAGATGCCGAGAATTTTCTGTAATGTTGTTCTAACTTCTTTTTTCTTGTCTTTTCTGGGTATACAGGAGACTTTGGGCGAACAAGGTGATCTGGAAGGTAGCTTGGTCGAGTTCAAGTCCGCCATTACAATATACGAAAACATGCTGGGCAAATTTCATGTCAAGATGGCTCACGTTTATTCGAGGATCGCGGGTGTATTGATGGACAAGGGAGAATACGAGACGGCATTGTCCTTTTATGCCAAGGCGTACGGAATTTTTGACGGAACCCTAGGACTCCACGACGACACCAAAAAGGCGTTGATGAATGTGAAACTCGCTGCCGAAAAGAACCGTACCGCCAGGTCGTCCATGGAAATTCTCGTCAAGGCCGAAGAAGAGTTTCGAAAGCGTCATCCAAACTTGGGCATGGATGGGGATTCCAACGACGGTGGTGCTTTCGATGGCGGAAGCAAAAAGAGCGAAAAGAAGAAGAAGAAAAAGAAAAAGAAGAAAAAGGCCGAAGAAGATAAAGAAGAAAAGGAGGAGGAACCCGAGCCAGAACCAGACATTATCTGAACTCATCCTCGATCGCTTACCGATTACGAGCCTATCAAATTTTAGTAGCAATGATAGGCATAAAGAGTGTCGAAACAACTGTTTCTATCCTTCGTTTCGATGGTTTAATATTATATTGATAACATTGTTGGATAATCTCTAGTAGAGTGAGAACACAAATTCAATTTTCTGCGTAATACGTCAGCATAGATGCGCAAGGCCCGGATGGATTCAGTCCCTCCATGCACGCCGAGTTTCTGCGTTCTCGTACCTATTGTAGTCATACTATGAACCATAAGAGGTCGCAAAATCAGCGAACACGTCATTCACGCATTCAGAAGACTCAAATGTCGAGGAACAAAACAATCAAATCAAAAACACCAGACGCGACTGCCTCATCATTCGAATGACGATGACACGACAACGTTGCTCATCAGTAGTTGTGAAAACAAACCCGAAAGAAGAAACAAGTCCAAATTCTTGTGAGACGTCTTCAGCTTGTCAGGAACGAAAACTCCAATTAGTCAAACAATAAACACTTTGTTCATTGCAGTTCTGTCTCATCTCTACCAGACAAAACGTTCCAGCACACCAATATCATATACACAAAAAGTTAATTCAAACAAAACACCTTCAACAATGAAGCTCTTCCTCCAAATTTGCGCTGCCATTCTTATGTGCATCCAGTCTACCAATGCCTTTGGAATGCTTGCCACATCGTCCAAGTCTGGGGCATCATCGACTGCCCTTTCCATGGCGGGAAACGAAGATTTGTTGAGATCTGCACGTGCTTCGCGATCAGCTGGAAACAACGACAATGTTGTCGAACTCATGAGACCACTTGGACTCGTCTTGAACCAAGACGACGATGGCAATGTTTACGTTGAGACCGTAGCACCCCGGGGAAATGCAGCCAGAACAGGAAAAGTATGTATTCAGTTCCATTCGTGAGATAATTATAATGACATGAGAAGCTGTTGGTTATGAAATGAGGATGCATCGTCATTTTTGTTTCTTGTGTCACTCATCATGCTTGTTTCTGATTTCGTTTCTTTTGAGTAGGTCAAGGAAGGAGATATTGTCACAATGTGCTCTGCTACCTTCGGAGATGATATGTGGTCTGTACGAGGAGTTGGATTGACCCGAGTTTTGGCAGCCATTCGTGTCCGAGCCGGACCTACCGTCAAACTTGTTTTCGAGTCGCAAAACCAATACCAGAAAAAAGCTGCCATGAGCTCCAAGCAGGCACAAGCTGCCGAAGACGCCCGACGAGCTGCCCAAGCAAAGAAGGATGCATTGCTCGATGAATTGGAGAAAGATGAAAAGAGATTGAAAAAGGGAAAATTCCTTGGTCTATTTTAAGCTACCACAATCAACAACATAATGCTTTTGATATTACATGCTAATTGAAATCAATCAAATTTTAATGAATGAATTACTCTTAATTGTATAGCCCCTTGTGTACCCACTACTTAAGAATCAGCCTTTTCTTTCCCATCAGAATAGTCAAAGGCCTCATCTTCGCACTCGAAGCAAATGTTTTGATAGAAGACGTTCATTTCCTTATTTGTTTCCAATTGAATATTGTGTAGATTTTCATTCGCCTTCCTCTCTACTTCTGCAACAGCTGCTTCAAGTTCCGCCTTGTGCGAAGCCCTTTCCATCTCGAGAATCTGTTCCGTGATCCTCGTTACCTCGTCGCGGTCGCGTTCCAAAAATTCGCAACGGCTTCGTAGTTCTTCAACCAAGGCGATCCAAGGATTGTTGGATCCGGCGGCCTCTACCGCCGAATGCCACGATAGCTCCTTCGCATTTTCTAGCGACTCCAAAATTGCCAAAGAGGTTTGCACGACTGCCGAACTGGATGATACGTTGCGACTGTTCATCTTGGCTTCCAAGTTGGATTGATCTTGCGACTGTATCAATTCGGAAAGGACTTCCAGTTGTTCGATAACGGCATTTTCGTTTTCTTTAACATTCTCCTGGCTATTTAGCATTGTCTTGAGGTTATTCAATAAATGCAAAGTCTCATCCAAAACTTCGGATTCGCTCGTAGCGTCAGAAGCGTTTGCAGGATCTTCTTCAGCATTAGATTTGTTACCTATTTGGTCGCTCTTTTCATGGTCGTTCCTTATTTCTTCCAGAATGGCAGTTCGCTCTAAATCCATCTCCCCCAACTCATGCAAAAGGTTGTCGATTATAGTCAAGGATTCATTTGGCATACCCGAGCCGTTATTAGATGCATTTCCATTCTCTTGCTGTGGTTCCTTTCGAATCGGTGACAACGTTTCAGCACCTGTGGTTCCAGCGCCAATGGCTGGTAAATTGTCTTGGCTTTCATTGTATTCAAAAGTATTTTCGCCCTCCACTTCTTCGGCATGTCGACCTTCGAGTTCCCGAATGCGTGATTGAAATTCTCTCGCCTTTTTTGTTTGCTCTTCGATCGCTTTCTTCATTTGCAACTTAATCTCTTCCTGTGTCCTCTGCAACTCCTCCTTGCGCGTCGATTCCGTTTTGAGGAGATTATTCTCCTCTTCCAACTCCCGGATGTAGGCAAGTTGCTTCTCCGAAGCTTCTGTCTCCGATAGAAGCTGATTTGGTAGCGCGAGACTCCTCGATTCATTTTGATGTTTTTCTATCAAATCCTCATTGATAAAGATTTGTTCCTGTAACTTCTGGCGCGTCTCTTCGAGATCGGTTTCACGCGATTGTAGCTCTTTGTGGTATTGTGTCTCCTTCTCTTTGCTTTCATCTTCCCAAGATTTCTTGTCCGTTTCGTACCGAAGCAAGAATGCCTTGTGCTCGACATCGCGTTTCGCCAGTCGATCTTTGTACTCTCGCAGTTCATCTTTTTGTGATTGTTGTAGCTTTCGAGATTCTTCCAATTGAACTTCGAGCTGCATGATAAGCGCTTTCGATAATTCCAATTCTTCCGCCGAAGTGTTTTCTGAAGAAATGTTTGAGGCAATAGCCAGCCTTTCATCAAATGTGCTTCGGGCAGAGTTGGAAGGCTTTGGCGACTCGGTCGATGAACCCCACTTTGGAATTTTCGATGGACTACGAATCGGATCTGGGCTTTGAACTGGCGAAAACAGTTCTTCTTTTTCTTTCTTCCATTGCTCTTGCTGACTATAAAAAGTGGTTTGCATAATGTTGAGTTTGTCTTGCAGCTTGTTTGATTTTTCTTGTTGATATTGCCACTGCCCCTGCAGTTTGGCATTGCGCGTAGATATCTGTTGAATCATATTCAGCGTATTCGATGAGACGACGGAAGAATTCAAATTAGGCTCGTTCTCGTTCTCGTTGACTCCCTTCACGATATCAGCTTCTTCGTTTGTTTCTGGGTTCGTAGAGAGATGTTTCATTCTATTCCGTGGAGAAGATTCTTTTTGTGCTTGTTGCAAACTAATCATCTGGTCCATGATTTGCTCCTGTTTAGCAGTTGCCACCTGTAGCATTTGCTTCCATGCAGGTAAGGAGTCGGAACTAGTATTTGAATTCTGTGAGCTTTTGTTCATCGTTGAGGTTTTAACTTTTCCTTCCTCACGACTAATTTTGTTGGGATCATCGATGCCACTCTCTTCCGTTTCGGCTTCCCATTGGTTTAAAAAATTTCCATCATCCACCGAAACGTTATTGGTAGATGCTGTTTGGCCATTTCTTTCGTTCACTGGTGTTTCCCTCCTTGACAAGTCTGTAAGGAGATCATTATCGCCCCCTTCATCATCATTGCTGCTTATGTTGTTATCCTCGTCATCACTTTCTTCAAACAAGTATTCCATGTAGCTCTCCTCAGCCCCTATCTCTTTCAAGATATCCTTGTACATATCACCCACCGCCGACATTATTATCACTTCGATTCGTTGGGGTATTTTCTATTTCAGCTCAGAACAGTTGGAGTATTATTAGTTTCAAACCAAAGAGGTATGCAAAGGTTGCGAAAGATTTCGTGTCAAAAAGGAATGGTTATTGCATCCAAACTCTTCGTGTTTGCTGGCAGGTTTGCTGAAGCTCGAATTGAATTGAACGAGATTTGGCGCGCGTCGGCCAGCATTCGAATTTTTTCAGTCCTGTGAAAAAGCGCCCTAGGACCTACCCAAAAGTGCAAGGTCGGATGGGTAGGTTCTTACCATTGGTCTTTTCGTGTCGGTGGCACAAAATGCTTGGTCACATGGAACAGAGCTGATGTAAAACCCAAAAATCTCCGATGCAATCACAAAGCAGCAGCACTTTTGTTGAAGACGTCTCTTCAACTTAGTGCACACTATATTGGATCCTTGCAGCAATCTCTTCACCATCGAATTTCAGAACTTCTGTCTCCGTCTAGAATTGGACCTGAAGAAATTAAATCACGCAAATCGAGTGCCTACGAAGTATCATAGAAAAAGTGTTCAGAGGCCGTTGTTAGTACGACGAGAGACCAAGACTTTAGTTCATCTATTTCAACAGATTCACAGGAGTACAATAATGCCGAGAAGGGTCCAACTATAGAGAAATTATACTACTAATATGACTCAAGATGAGCATGATCCGCACTACGAACAGCGAGATGAGCATCTCGACCAGGATCTTGACGAGCTGTCGTCACCTCCATCCAACAAAAAGTTGTTGTGTATAGCTTTTGTTTCCTTCCAGAGCTTTGCGACGATACAAATTTTTGTCGCATTATATGCTGGATCAGAAGCGATGCTAGGAGATTCGGTAGCAATGATGGTGGATGCCCTCACCTATCTCTTCAACCTAATTGCAGAACGACAAAAGGAGATCTATGCTTCAAAGCTGAAACAGCAAAACAATTTTTCGGGCCCTTCTACAGCGTTGACACGAAGCAGAATGGTCCTGCAATATCGCAAGTACACGTATCAGCTAGAGTTAATACCACCGCTGATATCTGTATCGATCCTGTTGGTTGTAACAGTACTTGTCATGAAAGAATCAATTCACACTATCATTTTGGACACCCAACGAGATGCCTCTTTACAATCGGACCCAAATGTCGATTTGATGGTGATCTTCAGCTTTTTCAATTTGCTCCTGGACATGCTGAACGTTGGTTGCTTTGCATCTGCCAGTCATGCGTTTGGATACAAGACGGATAGCGGAAACAACCATACAGACAGCGATGCTATACGGTCTAATCCAACTACCACTGCGTCGGGGGAAATCTGCGATACATTCGAAAACGAAAATCTCGATATCGAAAAAGTCACCGAGGACTATGATTCGGACGAAAGTGAAGAAGATGAACCTATAGAAAAGGATCCCATTGACGTGGAAGACGACCTATCTCTTAGTGAGCACTATAATGTTGATGATCGTTTCAATAGCGAAAAGAATGATGACTCGACGAATCTGAATATGTGCAGTGCCTACACGGTAAGTATATTGTCACGCTTGTGTTGCATCCTGGGATAAAATTCATGTTGTTATTCTCATCATTTTTCTCGCTATTTTGTTCACGGCATGTTATCGCTAGCACGTTTTTGCTGATACTCTGAGGAGTTTTGCCGTTATCGTTGCATCTCTTCTTGCCAAATTTATGGATATGGTTACTTCCGAAGTTGCCGATGCAGCTGCAGCTATAGTAGTTTCGATATTGATTTTCCTCAGTCTTCTCCCACTGATTGGGGGAATGGTACAAACGTTCAAAGCATTGAAGGAAATCGATCGATTGTTGAAACCGAAAGATGATGATGAGGAAGACAATGTCGAGATGTTGAGCTTTGCAAAACGAACCAGCATAACTTAAGCTTTATATTTTTGCAAATTCTTTTTTTGTAGTACTGCTGATTATTCATTATAGTAGAGCTTGGCCAAAAAGGAGATAGTACAGCAAAGCTTGACCGACATCGGAAAAGCTATTACTGGTCTAAGGAATTGATACTTACTTTTGGTATGTACATAAAGTAGATAGGACTAGGGCTAGGACTATAATTTCAACACGCGTGCGCAAGCGCAACTACCAGGTAGCATTCGAAACGGTTCGACCTCAAAATTCAAATTCGATTCTCACCTTGGAAAAGAACGCATTTTTTGCCCCAACCGAACAGCACTTGCATCATCGAAACAAGAACAGCACCATTAGGTCGTTTCATCGATAGCATTCTTCGAAAGAAACAAGTAGACAGACAAACAATATGGACAACTGGATCGTTTCGCAAATATCTTTTTGGTTCACTGTTCGCAAGGTGAAACCAGCGCAGATCGTCGATCAAATCATTAATTTTTGGCTGGATGTGACCGTGCCTGGTAGAGGGGCGGGAGAAAATAACTTGATCATGCGTGGAGTTCGAGCTGTCGAACAGACTGCGGAGCGAGCACAAGCTGAAATCGACATTCGCTCTAGTTTGCGCAATTGGGACAATGATTTTCCAGAAATCCATCACGAAATGATCGTTCGGTGGGGTTGTGGCTTGCTGGCCTCTATTGTTGTGAGCAGTATTTACCAAGGACTCAAGCCACAATCGAGGAATCGAAAGTAGTAAGCAATGGGATTTTCGATTAATCCCAGTAACGCGATGAAATCCACTGGCATTGGTTGGTGTTGGAGCATGCCGCCATGGAACTAGTATTTTTTGATTCATTTGATGTCGTGGCCATCTTTTTGATCGATTGATTCATCAAACTACATGAAAAATGAACCGATTTAGAAATGATGTTTATGGTGTTTCATTGCCGAAAAGGGATGAGAAATACTCAAGAAGATATGTGCGTCCAAAGTTAACATCTAACGCGATCGTTGATGAGAAGAAAATGATAACGTGTAAATCTCAAGTTTCGCATTAATATTCACCATGCAGTTCTACTCTTCGTCCCAAATCGACTTCATGCGCCTGAGAAGGTCATCATCTATGTACCACTTTTTTGCCATAAATTCAAAGCATTCTACCAAATCATCATTCACAACGTTACATGCACCTTCGTGAAACTTGAGGAGATAGTTTCCACGATCAATCACATACCAACCGTTAAGATACATATCTGAACCGTCGAATACTTTAAAACCGTTCTCTTCAGCAGTCGAAAGTAAATCTTCTAGAGCATCTGTAAATTTCTTTAGGTGCTCTTTCTCTGTAATTTCATAAACTTGATTAAACTCTGTGTTGGACGACTGATTACCACAGCTCACAATGACATACTTCTTGGAGAAGTACGACTCACCGTGCATCAACCAGTCCAAGAGTTCTGACTCTGTTTTGTCTGATGGGATCTCTCCAATGGATCGAATCGGATGAGCGATCTGAGCGGGGATATTCTGAATGTCGGTGATTTCGTCGTCTCCGATGGTCCAAACAAATTGGCCTCCCGATCTTGCCTTACGAAGAGCCTCCGCAAGTTCCTCGGCAACAGCCTCTGGTACCAGGAGACATAGTGAAGCATAATCGGAGGTTTTCATGTTTCCTTCAAGAATTTTGAAGATCACTGGATCTTCGTTCTTGCCAGCGCCATTGTGCGATCTTTTCTTTGGATTGCTTTCCGTCGTGCTCGTCATCCTCGTAGTACTAGTAGTAGTATGCTGGTCGTAAGAGTATTTTTGCTCTCAATGCCTATCGTATTTATGGGAAATGTGGAAAGATGAAGAAAATGGATTTTTCCGTTGGAATAGATGCAGAAGGAGGACCTATGCGTAGCTAGTAGAGGTTAGTAGGTCCTCTATTTTTATTGCAGAAAATAGCGAAAAGCTTGAGTTTTCGTGAGAAGGATCGAACACGGCAATGAGCACAACCGTTACTGTGCGAACAGAACCCTGCTAGCCCGGCGGAAAAAAGAGACTCTTAGAGTAGCGCGCATTTTTTTGGCTTCTACTCCTCTTTCTACGAGTTCACAGTACTACGCGAAGAAAGCGAGTTCTCGGTCATGGTGTGACCAGTACCAGAGCGCGCTCGGCGCAAAGCAGACGGAACTCTTCACTTGTTGTTTAGTTCGTAACAAACAGTTACCTCTACTTGATTTGAAGAAATAGGAATAGAACAGAAACTAGAACCATGTCGGGAGACGAAAAGGCACCAGAGGGCAACGAGCCCATTACTATCCGAGTTCGTGATCAGGTGAGTTCATTATGAGCCCCAAAGTGTGGATCGAGAGGTTGCGGCGCGAAGATCGTGGCCGGTTTTCGCCATGGGGATTGCACCAAAGCCGTGAACGAGTCGACAGGAAAGATCCGCTCAGGCTTTGCTAGAGGATCGCAATCGCCAATCATTTCTGTGACTTGATCTGACGCAATGCTTGTCTTCTTATCTCCGCCCTTCTTGCTGCAATTGCTGGATGACGACACAGACCGGAGAAGAAACTTTTTTCAAGATCAAGAAGACCACCAAAATGAGCAAGGTGTTCCAGACTTATGCCAACCGAAAGGGAGTCCAGCTTTCTTCTCTTCGTTTCCTTCTTGATGGTGAACGCATCGAAAACGATCAGACACCAAAGATGCTCGAATTGGACGACCAAGACCAAATCGATTGCATGCTGGAACAATCTGGCGGATGGTAAAGGGTCTTCTTTTGCCGTTG
>JACLAC010016712.1_pt1 | contig 12461 bp, 4 predicted proteins | sample 8027881 | NCBI WGS metagenome assembly JACLAC01 (sample SAMN15725517, study PRJNA655200) | protist metagenome | isolation source: fluorescence activated cell sorting (FACS) single amplified genomes of... | place: Spain: Blaines Bay Microbial Observatory, Mediterranean Sea | collected 2016-01-19 | reverse complement strand
AGCAGCGCGGACTTACGTTTCGGCCACCTGAGGAGATGGCGAGCAAAAAGCGGCGGCGGGTTTTGACTCCGTTTCACCAGGCTCTGCTACGTAGATACGAGGCCTTTGAATCCGTATACGCATTCTTGAACCGGCGCCATGTGCTGACGACAGTATCAAATGTGTCAAAAACTATTCAGTCGGCTCTCCGTGTTCGATTTGAACTGAGTGATCTGCTGGAGATGTGCGGGGTGTGCCCTGAGATTTTTCGTCTCCAGTGGGTCACAAAGACTGAACCGGGAGTGGAAGACTACCAAACACACCCCGTCGTCGAAAACCAAACGCCCCCCCCGACCGTGCTGTTGCTTCAATTCCCGAAAATCACAAAAGCAAAGCGCATGTCAAAGTATAAGAACGCATTAAAGGAACTGGGAGACGAGCAGAGGCCCACTCCAATAGAGATACCCCTGAACCTAAGCATTCAGTCAGTGGACCCAAAGGAGAGTTTCAAAGAGCCAGTTTCGCCGGTTGGCACAGCCGAAATTCTCGCGTACCTAAAAAAAGATGCAAGCTTCTACAAAGACCAAATCGTTCATGTACATAAGACTCCGGCTAAGGAAGCGCGATTCGGCACGATTGCAGAAGAAGTTCATCCAGTGCTCGTAAAATCGTTGCACCAATTGGGCGTGTCTAGGTACTACGCCCATCAAGCGAAGGGCATTAATGCCTTGATGGCCGGAGACCACGTGATCATTTCTACCGGAACATCGTCAGGCAAAAGTTTAGTCTACAATCTTCCCATCCTCCAAACGTTAATGTCTGAACCATCTGCGTCTGCATTGTACCTTTTTCCAACAAAAGCGTTGGCACACGACCAGTTCAATGCGTTGCAAAAGCTTGTTGAAACGATTCGTTCTGAGGGATCCACAGACGGATCGGAATGTCGGATGTTCGAGCCAGGAACTTTGCAGACACTGGATGGCGACACGGGCCATTCGGTCCGGCGCCACGTAATTGATCGTGCTAGAATCGTGCTTACCAATCCCGATATTTTACATTTTACAGTTTTGCCCCAGCATCATCGATATATGAGGCTGCTGAAGAATTGTCGCTACATTGTAATTGATGAGGCCCACTCGTATAGCGGAGCATTTGGGTGCCATGTATCTTGCGTCATACGGAGGCTGCTCCGAGTTTGTATGTTGTACGATTCCTTTCCTCAATTTATATGCTGTTCTGCGACTATCGGTAACCCGAAAGAACATTTCGAAGCGTTAGTCCCCGTGCACATAGCCTACAGAGAGGGAAAGGGGTCAAAGAAACTTTGCGTCATCACTGGCAGTGACGACGGCTCACCACAGGGCGAGCGCCAATTCGTGTTTTGGAACCCACCTTATGCAGATGTTGGTCTCGACAAAAAACCGTCGGCAGAAAAGAGCAAACTCACTCGAAAATTACCTGGCAATTACCCAAATATGAGTCCCCGGGAGAAAAGAGACACCCGCTTGCGGCTACTTCGAGAGATGCCAGAGCGTCGTAGTTCTATTTATGAAACTGCCAGGCTAATGACAATGCTTGTCAGGGCTCGCGTCCGGACACTTTCATTCGTAAAGGTAAGAAAGTTGACTGAGTTGGTAACAAAATACTGCAAAGAGTTACTTTCCGGCTCTTCTACACCCCAGCTTGTGAATCAAATTTGCTCGTACCGGGCGGGATACATGCCCGAAAAACGGCGCAATTTGGAACACAAAATTTTCAACGAAGAAATTCTAGGAATTGCCGCTACCAACGCATTGGAGCTTGGGATAAACATAGGCAGCTTAGATGCTGTGCTTTTGTTGGGCTTTCCCGGTAGTGTTAGCAGCTTGTGGCAACAGTCTGGTAGGGCTGGACGATCCAATCGTGCGGCAATCATATTTTTTGTGGCGTTTGACTCTCCAATAGATCAGTTTTTTATGAAACACCCAGATAAATTAATCAGTCGTCCCGTCGAGAATGCAATTGTAGAAGCAAATAATGCATATGTATTAAAGAATCATTTGTTGTGTGCTATCAAAGAAGTAGCGATGCTTGAAAATAGCGTGGATTTCAAGCTTTTCGGAGAGGAAAATTCAAAGAGGGTCCTTGGCGAACTGCTCACAAGTAGGTCTATTTCCAGAACGGTTCTGCCCAGGACAGAGGCTGGGGCGTGGATTATTCATCCTTCCATTGATCAACCTCAAAAGGCAGTAAACTTGAGGAGTATAGACAATCAGACTATAACCGTGATCCATGCTGAATCAAACGAGAAACTTGATAAAATAGAGTTTTTCCGGGCGTTTTTTGAGGTTCACCCAGGGGCGTGCTACCTGAACCAGGCACGCCAATTCATCATACAGAATCTTGATTTACAGCATTCTCTAGCAATTGCTTGCCCTTCGAACGTAAAGTACTACACATCAGTGCGGGATCACACGGACGTTGATGTGAATGATAAAATAAGGACTTTGATCGGCCCTTCGCACGCGGCCTATTACGGACGTGTGTCTGTGTCCACGAGTGTTTATGGATACCGAAAGCATTGGTTTTCCAACGGAGAAATATTTGAAACCGTCCCGTTAACCCTGCCCCCAATACAGTATTCCACATTTGGAGTGTGGATTGATTTGCCGCCTAGTATAGTCAATGAGGTAGAAAAATTAGGGCACGACTTTCTGGGGAGCTTACACGGCGCGAACCATGCCTTGTTACACAGCATACCTCTTTGGGTATCGTCCGATCGGACCGACTGTGGAACGGAGTGCCCGAGCGTATACCAAGAACGCGCTAGACCTTTGCGGTTGGTTCTATTTGACCGGTGCCCAGGGGGAATTGGTATAAGTCGGAAGATAGGGAAGTGTTTGCTTCAACTCGTGCAAAGTGCCTACAGAATTGTATCGGGTTGCGACTGTGATTTTGGGTGTCCAAGTTGTGTTTGCGATACCCGTTGCCCCGAGTTGAACGACATTCTGGACAAAGCCGGTGCGATCAAACTCCTGTCGATAGTGGTAGATTTACTTTAACAACAATTCTTCCTTTGCATTTTTTTAATTTTTATAACCCTAACCTTATAATGATTAGTGTACAGGAACACAGCATCATATAAAATAAATTAGCATTTCTCTTCGTTATTAAAATGAAGGAAATATATTTCGACACAAACTAACAACAAAAAATAAATTTTGGTAAAACTGAAGTATGTTTACATATAATAGCACTACAGAAACAATAAAGGCACCAACAACAATTGTTCTTTTGCAATTCTTTTCCTTTTTTCTTTTGTATTTACAATGAGTATTTTATATGGACACAGGATACCTTTAAAAATATTTACATTTCTGTTCGCTGTAAATCTGAATAAAATATATTTCTACTATAACTTACAACAAAAAATAACAAAATACCACACTTTCTTTAAAAAATAGAAAAGACGACCGTCGTCGTTTTTCTTCAAGTAAAATGCCATACTGTCCAGATGTTTAATAAAGTGTTCAGTGTCCTTGGCGCGAAAAAAAATCCAACTCGAATTTTAAAGTATGGAAGCTCTCGGCCAGAAAATGACAAAAGAAAGTGAGGGCTACGCCTAACTACATAAGTTTAGATCAGGCGACAATTCCTGTCACGACGCCCGCCCCCGAACGAACGTTTATAAATTGCTTGCCCTAAAATGACTTGGAAATGTGGTTCCAAGGGACAATTTTTTGTGAATTGGGCGATTTGGATCAAACGCCACCCAAACAATCGCTTACTTCTTTTTAAGATCTGCAAAAACGAGTCCTAGGCGCATAGTTCTGTGTATCTGAAAAGATATTTGACCTTTTAAAATAGTAAAAATTATCCTTTATTCATAAAGATCTCGTTGCCTCAAGTAGTTAGCACAAAGTTGTTTACCATTTTTCAATTCCGCGCCAAAGATACTTGCATCCTTGCTCTCGTCCCAACGTCTCCCCTGGAAAAAATAATAGAATCATAGTAATAGTATACAAAAATACTACTTATTTTTACCTATATATTAAATATCCACCAAAACGGACTGTTTTGAGTTCTTAAAAATTACTCGATATCGGGTTCATCTAACTCCATCTCTCCGCTAGTATGGTGCGATAGAATGTACACGTGACCCAAACTGTCCCCGCAGAACACCATAGCGGGATCGTGCGGGCATGTCCCAAGACATGTAACTTTTCCATATGTTTTGAACTCTGACTTTTTCGACATCTTGTCGTTCAGACTAGAAGTGACAAGGATACCTTTACCGTTTCGATCACACAATATTTTGTCTACCGCATTTTCATCTTTGAAACCATGGCTAGCAAGTACGTCAAATATCTTTACCGCAAGTTTGTCTTTACATTTTAGGACAGTTTGAACGTTAATAGAAGTTTGGGCTTTCATCCCTGATTTTTTCCTCTTCTCTTCTATTTCAGACTGCAAAACTTTCAAGTGATCCCGGAGCGCCACAACATCTTTGTCCGGAAACTGCAGTGCATTCTCAGGATTTGACCGTGTTCGGTTGTACAGCTCTGTTTTCGTGCGAGATATATGATTTTCGACAGACAGCTCGCCATCAAACTGCTCTAAGTCGAGCACGTCAATTAAAGAGAAGCTAACAAACGTACTGCCTAATAGAGCGTACATTTTAAATGGTTGATGGGGACAAGGTCGGGCCATCTCCAGCAAATGGTGCGTCTGTATGGTGGTGCATATTTTAAGCAAATCGATGCTCTCAGAGGTAAATATTCGAATATCGCCCTCTTTACTTATACTTAATATGCGCTTTTCATCCTCTGAGAAGCCTACAAACAAGACCGAGCTCTTGTGCATGTTATTCAATTTTGTCATTTCTGAACCGAATTCAACGTACGCACCGGTCGCCAAGTCCCACCTTTGAACTATTCCCGAACCACAGCCCGATACAAGACTCTTTAAATCTTTAGAGAACTGCATTGCCGTAACGGGCGCGGTGTGCCACTTCAAAGTCTTATGGTGCTCGTAAGATGTTCCGTCCCATATCTCAATGTCCCCGTCGATCGCTGCAGTAGCAAGGTAGGCGTCTTTTGGCGAAAACAACACCTTGCATATGCTACTGGAGTGCCCTTCTAATATGTGCCTTTCTGTCGGTGGTTGATTTTTTTCATATGTAACCACTGACACCTCGCCAGAACTGCTTCCGGTCACAAGCTTGTGCGACGATGGGCTAAAGGCGCCACATGTGACATGGCCATTGTGGGTTCCAATCGAAACGTTGTCCATGTATTTAAGCAGCATGTCCTTACGAAATTGAAACCTAGCGTTCTTCGCGCCATTTATTGCGTGGTAATGGATTTTGAATTTTGAGAGCACGGTTTCTTCCACAGATCCCGTAGCGGCAGCCATAGTACCAAGCACAAATCTTTTTACAAAATGTTTGTCAACCACGATGATGCCCCCAGAGCTGGAATTGCTTGGCTTTTCAAAGGATACGTGGGTTGCCTCTGTAAATGCACTATCGATAACGCTCGCTTCTGGCCCAAGCTCTTTATTTAAGTCCCACAGAAGTGTACGGCCACCCCTTGACGCACTAACGAGAAAGCCTGGTTTTAGTGACCAAGAAATGCTAGTCACAGGGCAGTGGTGCCCAGTTAATGTGTTGAGCAGTGATCCATCCATGCTGTACAATAATATAAGCCCTCCAATGGAATCTGAGCATGCAATTAATTCGGAGGTTGGATTAATTTCCATAACAGTCACGTAACCCAACTGCTTCTCTGTATTGATGGCGTGATCAAAAACAAGTTTGGACTCGCCCACAAGGTACAGCCTGATACAGCAATCGGAGCACCCAATGGCCAAGTAGGTGCCGCACGGTGTGAATGCCATGCACGTGCTGACAGAAGCATTTGGCAACGTTAGTTTTGAGGATCGATCGTTGACTTCCCTGTTTCCGTAGGAATCACACACAAAGTACCACAATCGCACGGTGCCGTCTTCCGCCCCGGTAGCAAACGCTAGAAAAGTGTTGTTCACGCTTTGCGGAAATTCGCTTGATGCTAATATGTCGTTTTCAAAAACAGTTCTGCACAGTACGAGGCCAGTGCTCGTATCCCAAATTATTATCTTGCGTGCAGAAATTGAGACCAAAAATGCTCCATACGACAGCATAAAAACGTTCTGCACTGAGTTCCGATGACCAGCTTTAGCAAATGTCTGCACAACATTTCCCGTTGTTTTATCCAGCATGTAGACTCTGCCGTCTGAATGGCCAATCGTTAAAACGCAACCATACGTAGAATTGTATGTTGCAGTAATGTCCCCATTCTCGAAAGAAGCATACACAACAGGTGACGTCGAATGGCGAAAAGGTTTATTGATCCAATTGTACCAGTCATTAGACGGGAGTGATGCAGAGGAGTTACTTATCAGGCGCCTCGCTTGAACGTGCAGGGCCGCATGAGGAGGCAAATTTAAAGCCAGCTGAAACCATGTCCTTGAGTCGCGCTGAAGTGCAATGCAGTAATGTTGGACAAAGGACAGACACTGTGCTACATTTGCAAGTACACGTTCCAGATGATCTACGGCATACTTTTTCCCAAAATCTTTTACTAGATTTTTGTATACCGAAGTTGACATTATTTGAAGAATATTTTTGTAATTCTTCATTGTTTCCAAAACATAATGGCTGCCTATGTTTATGTGGGAGCGATTCCCACAGCACTGCCCGACGTACAACAGATTGCAGATTGTCGATTCCAACGCTTTCACATCAAAAGCTTTCATTTGAAAATACGGGAGGTCCTGCAGAATGGTTGAATCTCGTTCCTCATCTTTCGTTTCAGCAAAGTAATTTGCCAGCAACTGGAAGTGTTTTGCTTCTTTTTGGACTGAAGGGCAATAAATTTTTACCACCGCGTCCCGAAATGTTCCGTAGGGAAGCCAAACGGTAGTCATAGTCGAAAGGGCTAAATCGGGGAAAACTAGGTCCGCTTGCTGCAGTACCCACCGCACAATAATGATGGCAATCGACGTTTCTTCAGAAGTTGCGTTTGCCCCGAAAAGTAATCTGGATAAGTCAAATAGTCCTAGACCATTTCTTGCGCATAGAAGCGAACCAAATATTCTCTCAAGCATCAGACTTGAATGCGACCGTCCAAGCAGGTTTTCTTCCGCAGGAAACCCCCCATTATCAAATGCCAAGTCAACAGCGCTCAAGTATCCAGTAGATATTAGGTAAGACTTCAGCGAAAGCTCCAGCGAGGAAAAGAAATGCAAGTGAAGGGATTCAATGATTTTTGGAGTGGTCTTCATTACCTTTGTTAGCTTGGGGTTTTGCCCATTTTCTTGGCTATGCTGATTGACCATGTACACATACGACCGTATAGACCGCGGGTTGGCCAACTGCTTATCTTTCATGAGGGTGTTGACAATGGACGTCTTCCATGATACTTTACACTGGTTCATAACAGAAATAATAACTTTTTTTCTGGAGTTTTGGTTCACCATGGCTTCTTCCGTTAGGACCGTGTAAACGTTGTTTTTGTACCAGTCAAACAACCAGTTTGTCGCATTGGAGTTCTTTTCTGCGGAAAAAATCATGAGCAAGTTGTTGGGCAGTGACGTCGGCAACCAATCGTTCATTGTCGCGCTCTTCCCGTCACCAAGCACAAAATTGTCTACACCATCTATAATCATGACGATGCGCTTTCCTTGCTTTTGCGCCAACATTGACAGTCTTTCCAAGTTATGGTTGAACGATTGCTTTAGTGAGCTGTAGGGCTCATTTGGAAAGTATGAACGTGGGGACGATATGCTACCGGAGACCCTGTCTATTTCCTTCAACATATATCGCATCATGTTTGATGCATTTGTAGAGTTTACCGAGGCTTGGGAAAAATACGTCAACGGTACGTAAGCATCGTTCGCTTGAAAATGATCGTGGAGCCATGCTGAGAAAGACGACTTTCCTGACCCTGGGTCCCCCAAAATCATCACGGGCTTCGTTCCTAGTTGGTTTTCAATCGTTTCTGCCAAAGCACGCTTTTGGTCGAAACAGAACGCTTTCCCTTCTGAATAAATATCAAAGAAATTCTTCTGTTTCGACTGTTCGATTTCGTACGGTGTTGTGGAAAAATATGACACGCTCTTGCGAATAGATTCAAAGAGATCATTTGTCACAGATTCTACAAACTGGTCCAGCTTTTCTATTCTCCCCGGAGAGCGCTTGTTCTTGCTCTTTTTGTAACTGCAAGAATACGCCCGTGGCGCACAATAGGGGTGTTTCTTCAACCTGCTGTCGAGTGTCTCTGTTTGTTTGATGGCCTGTTCTTCTTCTTTTCCGCTGGGAAGAAAAATTTCTCTAATACTATCATCTGGTTCCTTTTGCATAATGTTTAAAAACGACAAGTCTCTGAAATAAGCAAGCATCTTCCCTGTGCCAGTCGATTCCATACAGTTCAACGCGTACATCAATTCGAGCTCCATACTGGACGCGGTTTTGTGTTGACTAGAGAGCCACTCTATACTTCCGCCGTCGTTGCCTTCGCACTTCACGGATTCGTCACTCCTTGCATCCCCATACTTTGCCCCCCTCAAAGCTACGCAAAAACTGCAGTTTTCAATCTCACGAAATTTAGAAAACATGCTACCAGATCTCTTCGAGGACACTGCCTCAGAGAATGTCATATCTACGGGAATGGCACACACGCCCAAAGAGAACAACATTTTGTTCAAGCAAGGAAACACGGCGCCGAACAATTCCGCCCTTTCTGAAATGAAATCGTGCGGCGTGCTTGCAATGTACACATATATGATCCGATTTTTGATAAAAATATGTTGAGGTACTTCCAGCTCATCCTGAATACCAAGATACTTCCCCTCCGTCAGAGGAAACGTTGTGCTGCCTTCCTGGGACACAATGCTGCTGCCCTTTCTCGTTACTATCGACACACTGACCATCGAAATATCCGAATTATGCGCGGTGGAAGGTGCGGAAAAAGGTCGGTGTGGTGGTAACACTAAATCTTCCCCATCAATGTGCAAAATATCCGAATTTCCTGCCGTGGTCACAGTGTTTCGCAGCAGTGCACTGTTCCCACTTTCTACGGCTACTTCACGGACCTCTTGCTGCGCTTCTTCAATCCTCATCTGCCCACGAACAATCTTTTTGTATTCGTTCATGCCGAATATTCTACGGCTAGCGAAAGTAGGCGCACTCAATCTTCGCTGCTGTGCTGCAGTCAAAGGCACTTTTTCTACGTCACTGGAGGCTATGATTCGCCTACTCTTTTCTTTTGAAGCATTAATCCCTACTACACTCCCTCCCGTTTGTTGTTTCTTTGCGGAATTTTTCAAGCCGTGGACCACGAAAAACGAAGATTTGGCAACGACGGGCATCTCATCTTTCCCAGGGGCTGCCGGCACTATGGGTAATAGGGGACACGATTGCAGCAGCCTTTTGTTTTTGTAAAGTCTCATAAGTTTTGCCCTGTCTACTACGGGTTCAAAAGGGAGCTGGGCGGGCTCTGCAGCGTGCAGGTGCGCGTCGGCGTAGATTTCAGTTATGGTTTTGCCCCCATTTTTGCTTTGACTATTGGGGACCTGCTCTTCAGAATCTGACAAGGAACTGTCTTTTTCCATAATGCTCCCAGTAGTGTTTCGGACCTGCATGTCTTCAAAGTAGCCCACACTTGTATGGGGCCCGGCCAGCGACCGCGAGGGAGCAGCGGACGTAAAATGTGCCCAGTCCTCTTCCTCTTCACGAAGGTTCCGGAGGGGAACTGTTAGCGAGTGACGGTGTTTTTGCCGTTGCTCTACTAATTTTAGGCTGGGGTCAATATCTAGCCCGAGCAGCATACTCGAAGCTTGCTCCCGTCTTTTACTGCGACTGTAAGGTCTAACATGAAAACTCTTTGTAGGCAAATATTTCTTTATGGGAATTCCGTCCGCAGAAGTCCCTATTTGAAGCTGATGGTCACTCTCTCCGACGGGGTCCATGATGTACGGAACCCCCTCGACATCTTCTAAACTACGTCTAAAAATCGGCATGGACTCGCTTTTCCTGACGGTCCTTTTGAGCTGTCTCACTTTGGTTCCTTTAGGGCGCTTTCGTCGTTTAGTAGCATTTCTTCCTTGCTTTTTTTTATTATCTTTTTTAAATACACGAGATCTAATCGGGGATGTGTGCACAAACGATGAGGATAGGGTTGAATGGGACCCCTGCTCCATACTTTAGAGCGAGCGTGCCTTGTACCTCGGTCTGCGCGTTCGGTGAAACCACGTCAAGCACTCGCGAAGAAACAACGTCCTGACGTTCTTCAATACTGAGCTGTTGTGTGCAACTGTTTCAAAAAGTCAGCTTATGCTGAAAACATTGCGCCAGTAGTATATCAGTTATCAACCCGGAAGCTGCAATGTTTCGTACCGTTGCAATACAATCATTCCTTTTAGCTGGTACTATTTTAATTGTTGTAGTAGTGGTTGTTGGTTGTTGTTTATTTCAATTATTATAAAAACTTGCGGATGGATGAAAATATTTGAGAAGATTATTACAGCAGAACAGCATGTATATTTAATACCAAGTATTATAAAGACAGACAATTAATATAATAGTCAAAACAAAACCACCATACCATTATCAGCATTATTTGGGGCTTATTATTTTACGAGAAAATAAAAAAATATAACGGCAAGCCGCAACCCGCAACAACGCCGGTAAATTCTTCACCGACAAATCATAAACATAGGAATGGTTTGTAACAATATGATTAAAGTACAATACTAAAAATTCTCAGACGCTAGCTACGAGTAGTCGTCTACGAGGAATACAATAAATAATAAATTTCACGATAATTAATCCGTTGCTGTTCATATTATAATGTACTGTATTATACGAGGACGCCTCGTAGCTAATTGTCTTAAAAATATAGAAACTGAAAACTGAAGAATGAAGAATGATGATGAGGAGAAGAAGAAAAAGCTGTCGTCTGTCTACGTACTCTCATCAGGGGAGGGGGCAGGCAGCAGGACCGAACGATAGTTATCTAATTATTATATTATTAGTAGTCCGGTCAACTTGTACACCGCTCAACAACAAAACAACAAAGCCACAGGAGGGACGATGATATGTATATCACTTTTTTTGCCTATAATAGGAATACAAAGGGCAAAAGCTTAATGAAGCAACGCTTCCTCGATGCGATTATTCTAGACGCGCTGCTTTTTTTGTTGTTACCCCGGCGCAATTTCCCCACTAAAGTAATATTAACTTGGGGCACCTCGTGGACGACAATTTCTAGAAACAACGACAGTGAGCATATCAATTTAGAAGGGATAAAGTATACGTGATTACCAAACCAAGGAGTAAGACTACAAAGACGCTGAAATCATGCCTTCCCGAGAGCAGTTGCAGAAAGCAAAGTTGGACCAGCTTGCAGCCACTGTAAAATTTGCAACGCAGGATCAGGACCTAAGACGAGGAACTATTATGTATAACAGTACAAGTGGCCTGAATGATACGCCTAAAGGTGTAATTGATGGCATAAAGGACCAATTATGCGAGCTGGATGATACACTTGCTGAGACTTCACCGTTTGTTTGGTTGCCAGCGAAGTATTATAGGTTGAAGAAAAGCTCTCCAGAGCTTTTCGATATTGACGTAGATATTTACCAGCCTATCGCCTCCCTAACTAAAAAGGAGGTGGAACAGGGCATGATGACGAACGAAGACGAAGCAGAAATATCTGGCTTACTGCGCGATATCTCAGAAATACCCCCCCCCCAAAAAAGAAAACCCCCAAACCAAATTCATTGACTAGGAGCGAAAAATCAGCACGATACATAGGCTCGGTCGCCTCCGACCCCGCGGTGCTAGCTCTTTTGCACTCGTCGCCGTCCCCAAAGCGCAAGGCGAAACGGCGTACCATCGGCGCATCCCCAAAATATTCCCCGCCCGCTGGGAGCAGAGTGCCAACGGCCCGAACAAACCGCACATCTCGAACAAATTGCACGGCCAGGAGCGGGCGAGGAGCGAACAATAGCAATGTTGGCATTGGCAGCAGCCGTCGGCAACTTCCAGTTGATAGTTTGTCCAAACTTCCTGGTATCTCGCCCCTTAGCGTGTCACGGAGCAACCGTTTGACCAACCGAGATGGCCTATCTGTAACAGGCTTTACCCCTAGACCCAGCGCAAGAATACTAGAACAGCCTCTACCAATCGAAGAGAAAGCCCCCGATACCTACAAGCACCCTGTAAAGAAATTGAAAGGCATTGCGACAGTTATGGACTTGTCCGAGCTGTCGAGGGGGCTGCCCAGAAAAGGTACCCTGTACAGAGACTGCTACAACGAATACGGCATTCAAGAAGAATTGAAGAAGGTGTACGCCATGAACACGGCTCACTGGATTCCTCGTACAGAACAGACGGTTATCAATGAGAAAATGGCCCTTGATCGCAAGCTGCAAAAAATGATTGCTGGGTTGGAATATTAGTA
>JACLAC010002067.1_pt1 | contig 12462 bp, 13 predicted proteins | sample 8027881 | NCBI WGS metagenome assembly JACLAC01 (sample SAMN15725517, study PRJNA655200) | protist metagenome | isolation source: fluorescence activated cell sorting (FACS) single amplified genomes of... | place: Spain: Blaines Bay Microbial Observatory, Mediterranean Sea | collected 2016-01-19 | reverse complement strand
AATAACGGACCAACGCAGAGATGACAGCCACTCGATTTGGGTCAGGAATGACAACAGGGTAGCCTTTAGCGTCTTCGCTCGTATTCAACAATTTGAGAGAGGATTTTTTAGAGAAATTTTTGAGGACTTGTAATCTAAAAAGCTCAGCGACTTGTTCACTTGATTGATCAGCTTCAAAAGAAAGCACACCCGGAGACAAATCTGGTGGACCTTCTGCCTCCACTGGTAAAGATATTTTTACTAACGGTTGACCTTTGAACTGGCCTACTTTAAGGGCATCTATTTCATTGAGTTCAAATTTCGGAGTTTGTGCAAGTACAAACTCGGTTTTTGTACCTTGACTAAAAAAAGAGCAGGACATCAAGCTTGCAGCAAAAAACACTAAAACCGAAAATAAATTTGAACGGATCATTCCAGAATCCAATTAAAGCTTTCTGCTTTGAATTTGTGAACGAAGTTGAGGAAATTGGCGCTGTAAATTTTCAATTCTGCCAATCCCCAGGGCATACACGAGGTTTGTATCATCCATTTGGTGAGCAGCACGGTAGTTGAGAAGTGCCAAACCATAATCACCAAGAGCCTCAAAACAAAGACCAAGATTATAGAGATCTTCTGAATTCGGATCCCTGGCTGTCAGCCCCTGAAGCCTTTGCAAAGCTGACTCATAGGCACCACCTATTATCAATAGCCGGGCTTGTTCATCTCCTTCCTCAGCTACTGGATATTCAACTGTTGATTGAATTGGGGAAACTCGCCTCACAAAACCAGCCCCAACTGATGCAACCATTTCTCCCACGATCACAGTTAATGATGGCAAGCCCTCTGATGTACTCACAGCTGGTTGATCTTCGTTCTGACCATCTAGAGAGTCTCGGTGCGAACTCGTATCTTTTTCAGCCTGGTCTACAATTCCAACAGGGCTTCCACCCACTCGCTGCGCAAATCTTTTATGTACTAGATCGGTAGCCACAATTTCAGTAGGCTGTAACCGCACAAGTTTGAGCTCAACTATCAAACTTCCACTCAATTGTTTGTAGGGCCACCAAACTAACTGTTGAATAGTTAAATTTTCTGCTGGGATTTTTTGTTGTGAATCAGCAGGAGTAAAATATTTCAACAAAATTTTTTGGAGATCAACTCCGTCCAGTCGCTCTGATGTCAGCCAAATCTTTCCACTCAGCACTGCATCCACATCTCTCGTTATATAACTTTGAGTTGCGATCATTTGCTGAAGAGCTGCATCATTCTCAAGACTAGAAAACTCGTCAGTCAGTAAAACCTCAAAAAAAGGGACCTTGGTTAATTGATTGGTAATGAGAGTTCGAATATTTCTTGACAAAATCTGACGTTCTTCATCAGTCAGCTTCGCTGATTTTTTGGTCCAATCCCCCGCTCTTTCCACGGCAATGTTTTCTTGAACGACTCCAATCTCGAAAACACCGATGGCAACTCGTTGAATATCTGAGGTATCAATTTCAGCTGGCTGAAAAATCTGTAGGCTTGTCTTCTCTGAACATGACGCAACGAAGAATAGAAAAAAAATCCAACCGATTTGTCTAAGTCTGAAATTACAAGGCATTTTCGATAAATATCACAGTTGTGAATGTAAGGAGGCTGTCAAAAGAATCAGAGGATAATAAAGAGCTAGGCTCTTACCTTTGGCAACAGTAACTGAGCAGCATCCCAGACTTTCTGAGTAGAAATCGAATACATACAGATCTGCTGATCTCTGTTCTTACAGGTGCCCTTCCCGGTTCTGGAACAAGGACGACAGCGCAATGCCAAGTCGGTCTCGATTAGCCTGCTTTGTTCCAACATCGGAGCGTAACCAAATTCTTTCACGGTTGGACCAAAGAGAGCGATAGAGGGAGTTCTCATTCCTTCCGCAAGATGGACTATGGAGGTATCATTAGCGACCACTGCATTGGCCATTTCAAGAAGTGCGGCTGATTGGAGAATGGTAAAAATCCCTGCGGCAGAAAAAACGTTTCGGGAACCCTTAAAATGCTCCACCAATTCTTCTGTTTCAATTTCCCCACTGGCTCCAACCAATACTACTGAGGTTCCTGACTGAATTATTCTCTCAATCAGTTGCTTAAAGTGCTGTATCGGCCAGCATTTGAGAGGAAAAGATGCTGAGGCACCAATGCAGATGAATGACTTGTCCTGCAAATTATTTTGTTTCAGCCAAGCCTTCACGTAGTTTTTATCTGCTGCACTTGGAAACAATTCTGTCTTGGCCGATAGCTTTCCTGAATGACAGCGTTGTAAAGGTTGAAGCCACTGTTCTCGTTGTGATCTTCCATTGAAAAACTGCCTCCAACCAAATCGAATTTGGAGTTCACGAGCTAGCGTTTGCTTCTCAATCAACCAATGTTCTGGTTTGGGAGCATGGCGCTTCAGCTGCCAACTGATCCAACGACTGCGTAAGGAGTTGTGGATATCATAGATTAGATCGAATTTTTGCACACGCAGTTGATTTATAAGTTCTTTTAGATCGTTGAGGGTTTCTTTTCGATGATGGTATATGATTTCATCAAGATGGGGATTATTTTCCAGAACTCTACCAAATCCCTCTGAGGTCAGAAGAGTTAATCGGGCGTCTGGATATATCTTGCGGAGTTCACGGTAGATTGGAGTCGTCAACACCAAATCTCCCAATGAACTAAAGCGAATTAGCAGGATATTGCTAAACACAAGGCGTGGGTTTAATTAATGTAGCGGCAGATGATCAGTTACAATTTCCGTTTTGAAGTTCAGCTAATAGCGCTGGCTGGTTGCCTTCCAGAATATCGATAGTGAGCTTGATCATCCTTGATCTTTGCTGCGGAGATAAGGCCTTCTGTCGTTTAATACAATACAGTTCTCGTAGTTCACTGAGAAGGTTGTCTCGTGCTGGCTGATCAGTTAGGGAGAATTCTTTCTCTGCAAGATACTCGTAAGTACCATCTGATTTGAGATAAAGTTCCTTATTTTTAAGATACTCGTAAGTCATGTCCTGACGTAAAATGACTTTCTCACCCTGCTCAGTGGCTGCCACTTTGACGGTTTCATAAGTGCCATCAGATTTTAAGATCAGAGTCTTGCCATCCCCCAATTCAACGATGTTTTGCGCAAACGCAGAACCACCAATAATTATCGGTAGAAATACAGTCCCCAACATCATCTTCCAGCACATAGATTCTCCCTAAGTATTAACCGGATCCTGTCGAATTGGTTCAGTAGTCACCAAAGTTTCCAACCACTCTGCTTTCTCCATCCAGAATTGACTCAGCCACTTTCTTACATCGTTTGCTGAAGAAGACTGTAGGGCGCTAGGCAATGGAATTTCACGAACCGATAACAATATATTTTGCCTACCCCCAAGCAACCATTGCCAAGCAAAACGAACCGGTTTTTCTTGATGAAAAGTCACATCCAAAATCGAATGCCAAGTTTGATTCTGCATCAGCGTAGCATGGATTAGTTCACCAGGCTTCGGAGTGTAAAGAAATTTGGAATTCCTCAGAAGTTGCCGGTCTCTTTTATAAGCATCTTTTTCAGGCAATAGAAGCAGAGAACGAGTTTGTTCAAGAACGTTTTTGTACTTTTCAGCTACTTTTGTCAACTCATCTTGAATGGATTGTGGATCGCTAGTTTGCCGCTCAGCTGGCAGGTATAGGTAAACTGGTGCTTCATCAAGCCAGGCTCGCCATTCCATTATCAGGTTTGGAATTTTCTTATGGCGAAGTGGAGTGACAATAGGGGTTATTCTACTTCCGAGAACTCCTCTAACAACAAGAGGTACCAGAGGTCCTTCTTGGTTTGAAATTACAAGGTAAGAGCGATCACGTGATAATGTGGGTGGTAGTGAAATTTCCCAGTTCAGATTTCGGGAACTCCGTAGACATTCCCACTGAGCACTGCGAAAAAACTGATAAAAGGCATGCCACCAGATGCTAGCCGTCGTTTTTTGAAGGATCTTGACGAACGTGAGAGGAAGGGCTGTCAAACACAGGGCAATTTCGATGGAATAAAATTTTATGAAACTGCCCAAAGGAGAGGACTCAGGCAATACTGAACTCATTCAACAAGTAGTCGTCATATTCGTCTGCGATGATTGCAATACAGGCAATCATCCACTCCAGTTCTTCTGGATCCAGGCCAAGCACTGGACGAACAAAACTTAGAACAAGATGTTGATTTCGAATCCCAAAAGAAACACCCTTGAGCTTAAAGGTCCCATTTAACTTCAGGACATATTCGTTCAAGTCAGGGTTTGATCGTGTGTAGCGGAAAAGATTGGCCGCTACAATTAATTCTGCGTCTTCTTCTAGGGAAGTCAGAAAAATCTGAACCTTCACAGAGCCATTGACGATCCACCACTCTGTGTCATTTACAAACCCCTTATCTGCGTCACCACAATTGTGAAGGAAATCGGAGATCAGTGCACTGTATTTATTCACGTTTTTCCTCGCTCAGGTACAATATCAAATTTCAGCTTTGAACCTTGTCCTGCTGAACCCCTCCGTTAGGTAAATAGTTGAGGAGTTGTGCAGCAAGGCCACTAAATAGGAAGGTCAAGACGGCTGCAGGCATAGAAGCTATAAAAAGCATCCATGGAAAAAGAAAAAGGTAGAAAATTTTCTCGTCGATCATTGAACCTCATTCATCCATTAGAGTATCGCCGTTGTGGGCGGCGGGAACGTTGGTTATTGTTGTTACGGAAGTCACGGAATCGAGCCACCTTCTCACGGGCTCTAGCTGGTTTTACACTGATTTCGTTACCACGAAAAGAAAAGCTTGGCAAGCTTTCAAGCAAATGCCTTGCCCATGTTTCAGGGACTTCAACAAAGGAAAAATCGTTCTGGAGCATGATTTTCCCGACTGCTGCGCCTGGTATCTTCGTGTGTTGAGTCACAGTTCTCACTACATCACCAGCCATGAGTCCAATCGTTCTGCCACCACTCAGAAAGAAGCGTACCATTCCATACTCTGCACCGGTATTTTCCGAATTCAATTCATGCTGCCGATCAACACTGATTTGTGGTGACAGAGAGTCACCGGCAACCCTTAGTGTTGTAGCTAACATTTCTATTGGTGAAACATTTTCCAGTAGTTTGGCCGCAAGTTCAATGTAATCCGCACTTTCTGCATCCTGAATACCTTCTTCGATCCTCATCTGCAGAAAATCCAGTCGGTGAGACTTGAGTTCCACACGCGTTGGCAAATCCCGATACTGCAGGCAAATTTTGATTAATTTTTCAATCGCATAGAGTTGTCGATAGTCTTCTTGTGAAACAAACGTGATCGCTAACCCTTCTCGACCTGCTCGACCAGTTCGGCCAACACGGTGTACATATGTTTCCGGATTCTCCGGAACGTTGTAATTGACCACCATATCCAACTTGGAATCAATCCCTCTGGCTGCCAAATCTGTAGCAATCAGGAGATCTAGTTCGTGATTGCGAAATTTTTGCATCACTTGATCACGTTGATGTTGGCTGTAGTCACCATGTAACGCTTCAGCTTTATAGCCTCGCTCATGCAACTGTCTGTAGAGTTCGTCTACATCTCGCTTGGTCTGGCAAAAAATCAAAGCCAGCTCAGGTCGATGAAAACTTAGAATCCTGCAAAGTCCTTCAAAGCGTTCCCAGGATTTTACCTTGTACAGCCACTGGGAAATTCGTGGAACAAGGATGTTGGAATCAGAAACTGAGACGGTTGAGGGTTGGTCCATGTATTTGGCAGCAATCCGATCAATTTCTGGAGACATTGTTGCAGAGAAAAGAAGAATTTGTCTTTTCTCAGGAAGGCTCTGCATGATCAACTGGATGTCTTCGATAAAGCCCATGTCTAGCATTTCATCGGCTTCATCTAGAACAAAGTGACGAACTCCACTTAAATTAATTGTTCCTCTGGAGAGATGATCAAGCACCCGCCCTGGAGTGCCAACAATGATGTTGGTGCGTCGGCGAAGAGTACGGACTTGTTGTTCGATGGAAACTCCACCATAAATGGTGACAACAGATAACGACTTATAAAGCCCAATCTTGCGGAGTTCTTCGGAAACCTGAGAGGCCAGTTCCCGAGTAGGGGTTAGAATCAGAGCGTCTGTGGTGTGCTTGCCATCGTCACGCTGGCGAGGGGAGAGTCTTTCGATCAGAGGAATTCCGAAGGCAGCCGTTTTTCCAGTTCCAGTTTGGGCTTGGCCGATTACGTCATTATGCCCAATTTGCAGGGGGATTACCTGCTCCTGAATTGGAGTTGGTTCAGAAAAACCTGCTTCCTCCAATGCGCGAAGTACTGCATCGGACAGCCCCATTTCTTGAAACGTCATAAATCTTCCCTTTGATTGCTATTAAAGCGGAGTCCTTGGGCATGTCTGACGTTGCAAAAGTATTTGGGCTCTCTTGTTTCGTTACGTCAGAATTACTCATTTTTCTAATACATTTGATCGCATTTTCGAAGAAAATACACTTAAAAATAATGAAAATTTTTACCAAAAAACAAGGTAAATGTAAGTTTGGCAGTTATTTTAGCCGTGAACAGAATCAACCCTTCACAAACGATTTTATACTCTAGGACATAAGGATAACATGGAAGCATCTAGTCCAGCTTTTACCATTCCCCAGCAAGACGCATTCATTCCCACAATTAAGGTTATCGGTGCGGGTGGAGGGGGTGGTAATGTCGTCAGCAAAATGGCAGATGAGGGCATCCAGCATGTTGAACTCATTGCTTGCAACACCGATCTAAAAGCACTCAACAGCTCAAACGCTACCATCAAGATGGAGCTTGGACGGGAGTTAACAAGGGGCTTGGGTGCAGGCGCCCGTCCAGAAATCGGTGCCCATGCAGCAGAAGAAAGTGCTGCTGAAATTGAGCAGATGCTCAATGGTGCCGATATGGCTTTTATTGTCGCCGGAATGGGAGGGGGGACAGGCACAGGATCAGCTCCTGTGATTGCCCGGATATCAAAATCAAAAAAAATCCTCACCGTTGGTGTGGTAACACTCCCTTTCTCCTTCGAAGGGAAACGACGGATGAGGGCTGCGCTCCAGGGTGTGGCAACTCTACGAGAAAACACTGACACATTATTGGTCATCCCGAATGAACGCCTACTGGAAGCTACAGATCGATCTACAAGTTTCAAAGATGCGTTTCACATGGTGGATGAAGTGCTAGTACATGCGATTCAGGGGATTACTGATCTTTTGAATGGAGTGGGTGACATCAACGTTGATTTTGCTGATATGCAGACCGTAATGGAAGGCATGGGTCGTGCGGTCATTGGCAAGGGTACAGGTGTTGGCAAAGATCGGATGTTCAGAGCCATTGATAGCGCTATCCATAGCCCTTTGATGCAAGATACTGATATCCAGGGCGCAAAAGGAATTCTGATTCATCTGGTTGCCCCAAGGGATGCAGGAGCTTTGGAGATCACCGCAGCAATGAATCAGCTCGAAGATTTGGCTGACGATGATGTGAATCTCATCTGGGGAGCAACTCTGACAGATACGCCTGAAGATCAAGTTTCTGTAACGGTCATTGCCACAGGCCTGCCAGAATGATTTGAGCAGTATTGATGGAAGAGTTTCTCCCGAGTTCTTGGAAGGTCTATCACACTCATAATGGTCCCTGCCCGTACAGAGCCGTCGGTCAGTGGGATAATCTCACTTTCTATGCTGATCAACTTCCGATTGAAACTTACGAAACACTGTTGGGCAAGGGCTTCCGTAGAAGTGGAACCTCCATCTATCACCCAGCATGTGAGAATTGCCGTCTTTGCATCCCCCTGCGAGTACACGTTCCTTCCTTCCAGCCCAGTCGCTCCCAAAAGCGAACACAGCGAAAGAACCAAGATTTGCGAATTGAACACGTACCCGTTGTTTTCCGGGAAGATGTCTTTGAATTGTACAGACGCTATCAGGAACATTGGCATCAACGTGGAAACCCTACCTCAAGAGAAGAGTTCGTTGAGTTTTTGATTGATAGTCCAGTTCCCACAGAAATGATCCTATTCTGGTTGGAGGATGAGCTCCTTGGGGTTAGTTGGATTGATCGGCTCGAAGACTCCACCAGCGCTGTCTACTTTGCCTTTGAACCTAACGCTCAGCATCGACGCCTAGGGATTTTTTCTTTGCTGCATGAAATTGAATATTCCCAGCATTGTAACCGACAATGGCACTATCTAGGGTATTGGGTACCTGACTCGAAAAAAATGCAATACAAGGCGGATTTTCGCCCGTCAGAAGTGTTACTACATCATATCTGGACACCCTTAACAGAGGAACTACGTCATGAGTGCTGATTTCACTCATCTGGATAACCGAGAGCATCCACGAATGGTTGATGTTTCACATAAAGCAATCACTGAGCGCAAGGCTGTTGCTCAAGCTGTCGTGCGCCTGAGTGAGGAATTGTTTGAATTATTGAAAGAGGGAGGAAGTACATCCAAAGGACCGGTTTTTCAAACCGCTATTATTGCAGGTATTCAAGGGGCTAAAAAAACATCAGAAATTATCCCAATGTGCCACCCTTTGCCCTTATCAGGTGTTGAAATCGAAACTGAATTGGCTGATGGACTTGCAGTGCTAACAGCAACCGTTCGGACAACTGGAAAAACTGGTGTTGAGATGGAAGCACTGACGGCTGCGAGCCTTGCTGCATTGACCCTGTACGACATGTGTAAGTCTGTAACCAAAGGCATGGTCATTGAATCAGTACACTTATTACATAAAACCGGAGGGAAGTCCGGAGATTACAATTCAGCCAGCTTCCATCAAAAAACGAATTCACCCGGAAATGAAGATTCTCCTCCGCAAATCTCAAATTCTCAAAACACAACTCCTCTGGCATGACCCAACTCTTCTGCTTAAGGGGACCCTCCGTTCTTTTCGCACCATGGTCTTGCTGGCCATCCTACTTACTTTCGGTTGTCTAGTTTATCTCTGGCAGTGGATGAACTTCCTTGAAAAAAGTTATGAAGTCCAGCGTCTTGAAAAAGATCATCAGCAAATGATCGTTCGACTAGAGATGCTGAGAGTAGAAGCCGATTATTTGAGCAGACCCCAACGCCTCGAGACAGTAGCTATCAATCAAATGCAGATGCGGCTCCCCAATCCCGCCCAACTTTACCAAAGCGAAACTCTCTTTTCCAATGAAGTCTCGCACCCATAATCCAAAATTTTCACAATACACTTTCAATATCCGAGTTCTTTCGGTTGTTGTAGTGATTGCCAGTTGTTTGGTAGTTTTATTGGGTCGCATGTTTTACTTGCAGATTTTGCAAGCTGAGTACTTCTCAGAGCGCGCACGTCACCAACAACAGAGTAGGATCACCCTGGAACCTCGAAGGGGAACAATTACAGATCGCCAGGGTCGACGCCTCGCTGTTTCTGTTCCAGTACAATCCCTCTACGCAAGACCACAAAATATTGAATCTCCTTACACAGTTGCGACGCGTATTGCTCCCCTGCTTGATATTAATCGGGACAAACTTCTCAAAACACTCAGAACAAAGCGCTCTTTCGTCTGGCTGAAGCGTCAACTGCCACCTGAGGTTGCCCAAAAAATTAAGGCAATGGACTTTGAAGGGTTAGATTTTGTTGAAGAGCACAGGAGAGTCTATCCGAATGGTGAGATGGCTGGCGCTTTGTTAGGTTTTACAGGAGTGGATTCACAAGGATTGGAAGGGCTAGAGTACCAATATCAAGACTTGATGGCTGGAGAACCCGAAGAAGTCGTCGTTGAGAGAGACGGGACTCGCAGAGTCATTCCACACACCTTGCCTCATGATCTGAAAGCTCAGAGGCACTCAATTCAACTGACACTTGACAACACCATTCAACATTACACCGAAGCTGCGCTGAAACGTGGAGTCGAGAATTCCCGGGCTGACCGCGGAGTAGCCATCGTCATGCACTCCCAGACAGGAGCAGTGCTTTCAATGGCGACCTATCCCCAATTCGATCCAAACCGTTACCGAGACTTCGACAGATCAACTTTTCTGAATCGTGCCGTCACCGTTGGCTATGAGCCTGGTTCTACGTTTAAAATTCTAACCATTGCTGCTGCTCTGGAAGAAAAGCTGATTACACCGGAGCAAGAATTTTTCTGTGAAAATGGCGCTTTTCGGTTTGCTGGGGAAGATTTCCACGACACCTCACCTCATGAAAATCTGAATATCGAACAGATCATTCAGAAATCTTCAAACATCTGTGCTATCAAAATTGGTACTTTGCTAAGCCCAGAGAAATTCTACGAATATATTCGCCGATTTGGATTTGGTTCACGACCGGAATCTGGACTTTCTGGTGAGGCTCTTGGCCGGGTACTGCCGCTACAACGCTGGACTCGAGTTGATCATGCCTCCATCTCCTTTGGCCATGGCATCTTAGTTTCTCCGCTCCAGTTGATCAGTGCACTGAATGTCGTGGCTGCCGACGGGAAATGGCTTCATCCTTATATTGTAGACCATGCTTTCAGCGAGGAAGCAGAAATCATTCTGGAGAAGCTTGATGAGGAAGGAAAAATCTTGCAGAAATTTGGAGCTCATGAGCCAAAGCAGTTGATTTCTGCAGAAACTGCCCAAATATTAAGGAAAATGCTGATTAGCGTAACCCAGGAAGGCGGCACTGCTGTAGAAGCAGCGATCCCAGGTTACAATGTCGCCGGAAAGACTGGGACTTCCCAAGTTTTTGATGAAAAAACCGGGAGATACTCTAACCGAAAGCATATTGCATTTTTCAATGGCTATATCCCGGCTGAACAGCCACTACTCACTGTGCTAGTTGTGATTGAACACCCACGGAGTTCTCCCTACGGTGGTAAAGTCGCAGGGCCTGTTTTCAAGGAAATCGTGAGTAGAACATTTCTGCACAATGACATCCTGCCGGAGATGAAAAAAGAAGTTGCTGAGGTTCTGGACAACCCCGAACAAGGATGATTGAAATTGAAAATTAGGCCTCGGGTCTGACTTCTCCCTAAATCTCTACAAACCTGTAGAAAATTATCGTTTGCTTTCGGAGATGAGACAGGGACAAAAAAAAATGCTTGTCCAGAAAATCACCAAAAAATTGAAGTTTTGCTCCATCAGTGCTTCCTTATTATTCATACTTTTCGAGCATCCTAATTCTGTTTACAGAACAAACGCGCCTTGAAAAATGTCTAGACCGATTCCTCCTGCATCCTGTCGACAGTGCCGATTTTATCACATCACCTGGGATTCAAACGCGCCTTATGGTTGCCATAAGTTAGGCTTCAAAACACGCTTGGAACCTTCTCAGTATGTTTTACAGGTTTCTGGTCAACCCTGTTTGAATTTCACTCCTAAAGCTAATCCCGAAAAGTGACTCCGTGAATTTGTGAATCGCTCAGCACTCGCAGCATTACTAGCAGAAAACAGCTGGCACTTCCTGCCGTACCATCTACCCCTTCGAAATAAACTCACCACCAAACAAGAATCAGATTCCCTCCGTAAAGGTCTATTGTTGTTTTGGCAGAGCGAGGTTGGCATTGTCTATGGTGAAATTGCTCCTTTACTAGGGCTTCATTCAGAAAGTTTAGATGAGGCCAAATTTTTGGTACAGAATCACTTTCCACATTTCATCAAAGAGTTAGAGGCCAGCAATGATAGTTGGCTTGAATTGGATTATCCAAAGGCACTTGTTCCTTCAGTAAAGTTTGGTTTTGAAATGCTGGCGTTTCACTACCAACTTCTGCAACAAGAATACTCTTTAGCCCAATTTTTAAATCCTGAACCTAGCTTTTCTGTCTCATTAAACGGATTGCTCGACGGTTCCCTGTACGGTTTAGAAAGCGAAATTCAACGCTGTAAAATTGCTGGTTACAAGACCGTCAAAATGAAAGTAGGCCGTAGTGAACTGAAGGAAGATATCCAGAGAGTTCGATTAGTTCGGAGAAAGTGGAATGATGTGGAAATTCGTCTTGACGCAAACCAAGCTTGGACACTGAAAGAGGCAAAAGAAATCTTATCCGCATTGGCAGACTGTCATTTGGCTTACTGCGAAGAACCTCTGCAAAATCCTCAAGAACTGCCACAGCTTAAGAAATTTTGTGAGGTCAACTTAGCACTCGACGAGACCTTGTGGAAAGATCCAGAGTTGGCGAAATCGATCCAAAATAACATTCAAGCTTATATTCTCAAACCGGGCATTTTAGGGGGGTGGCAAGAGACCCTAAAGTGGATAAACTCAGCGAAGTCAACTGGGATCCTACCGGTGCTAAGTAGCAGTTTTGAAAGTGGCATCGGGCATCTGTGGATCGCGTTACTCGCTTCTTGCTATGTATCAAAAGCACCTGCTGTTGGCCTTGATACGGCCTTCTGGTTTGAGAACGACTTGCTCAATCCATCCTTCACAAGCCACACCCAAAATGGACGATTGATCTTACCTCCAAAGTGGCCAGAATTTTTTGATCTCAATATGAAAGTTTTGCAAGCTCCCGATTAAATCATTC
>JACLAC010025260.1_pt1 | contig 12472 bp, 4 predicted proteins | sample 8027881 | NCBI WGS metagenome assembly JACLAC01 (sample SAMN15725517, study PRJNA655200) | protist metagenome | isolation source: fluorescence activated cell sorting (FACS) single amplified genomes of... | place: Spain: Blaines Bay Microbial Observatory, Mediterranean Sea | collected 2016-01-19 | reverse complement strand
GGTTTAGCAGCACTCCGAAAATCCGCTAAAAAGCATCTTCGCCGGCTGACGTTGGCGTGGGAGGCGAAAGAGATGCTTGTGTCTGCGCATGGAACGAGGACTATTGACACTCTCTTGCTTGCAATTGATACTGTACGAACCAAAGCTTCAGTAATACTTCGCCGGCATCCTGAACTTTTGGAGCCGGAAATGACCATGTGCCGAGATGTACTTGATTCCTTATTGCAACACCGAGAATGTGAAAATAATCAAGAGTATGCTGGTGAATGGGAAGAAGCTTCTTCTACGCGAAAATCGCACAAATCAAAACATAGTAGCAACAGTCGCCATAATAACTCTCCCGGAAATAGCCAATCTCTGCCATCAAAATATAATAGCTACGATGGTAGTGGTGACAGTAATGTGAGGCGTGATCGCGACCATAATAATAGCTATAATAATAACTTAATACCCATGTCAGCAGTAGCGGTAGCAGATGGGGAAAGTAAGATTAGAGAGGGAAAAGGATTTAATAACAAGCGTTCTGCAAGATCGCAGCAGCTACAGCGCGGGGAACCCAGAAAATACAAACAGCGTAATGGTGAGAATGAACAACATTACTACCAGCAACAGGAGGAGGAATACGTGGGTAGCGATGTGGATGGGGATGATAACGGGAAAGGAAGGGGTGCTACCGGTCCTACAGATGTGCTCTGCAGCTATTTCAACCGTCCTGGTGGATGCATGAGGGGAGATAAATGTTTCTATTTGCACGTTAAACTCGACAGGGGAAATAATCGCAGACCGGGGGCCGTGGTGGCTGCCATGGCAAAAGGAAGAGATGTGCGAAAAGGTCGGCGGAAGCAACGAGATGCTCCAGAGCGAGATCGCGTGGGCGATAGTCCCGTGGGGTCCAGAGATCCACGCGAGCGGTGCGAGCCATGCGTTTCGCCTGTATTTCTGGAAAAGAGTTCCAGTCCGGCCAGTAAAATCCCAAAGCAAAAGCAACCGCAACGACAGCAGCAGCAGCAGCTGCTGCAGCAGCAGCAAAGACCACTTCAGCGACAAGTTCGCTCCCAGCCATCTTCTTCATTGCCGTCGAAACAGTCAACACCACCGCAACCTGGGACACCACAACGTCGTTTTCCAACTGATGCGGTATCGAAGAGTGGCGGTTCCGATCGTGCCGGATCAGCGGGTTTTACTTCACCTCCATCTTCTCCATCACAGTACCCTGAGTTGTATTCATCGACCAGTAGACATGGCCAGCAGCAACAAATGCCGCTTAATAATACGATCGGTGGATTAGCCGTTGGAACTAACCCCCGTGCAGCAGTAAATAGCAGCAACCATTCAAAATCTGCGTGGACCGTTCCCCGTCCTATACCTGCAACATCACCGGCAACAGCCAAGCCGAGCTTGTCGCGACCATCAGCACAGTTCTTTTCTGGTGGCTCTGCAGACCCAATGGGGGTGTTTCCGCGTTCATTCTCTCCTCCACCGGGACCTTCCTCGCCAGGACCCTCTGTTTCGTCAGGAGGTATCTCTCCAAATGCTGGGGGGGCGTTGGGTCTAATGGATGTCCATAGCAGCGGAGACAGAGCTTCCCCTCTACTCGATATAAATGATCACACCGTAGCAGCAGCGGTGTCGCCAGGAGGAGGAGGAGGAGCTGGTGGGCACGGCCTAAGTGCGATTACCAGCAAGGAGATGACGATTCCTTTAATCGAGCCTAGTAAGGCTCCGACGCCTGGTAACCCGCTTGCTTTCAGTGGTGGTTCTTGGAGTTCTATTGATTCCACCAACGGGGGAACTGGAAGTTTGACAACCAGTACTCGGGCGAGTGGGGACCTTGGCACTACTACCACTGCAAGTGGTGGCGGTGACGCTTGTTGGGGTAATTCGGCCACATCATTGCTATCCTCGGGATCCCTCTTATGGCAATCATCCGATCTAGATTCGAAAAAGAATAGTGGAATCGGTGGAGTACATTCTCTTGGTTTAAACCCGTTCAATAGTAGTCTGTTATCTGACCAACGTACATCCACGCTGGGACCAACACATCCACCAAGTTTGCCTCAAAGCAGTTTATCCCCAGCACCATCAGCTGCTGCTTCTTCCGCTCCGGTGGTTTCATCTACACAGTCATCTACGCCATCTTCTTGGGGAAGATTGGGTGTTGATATTGGATCGTATGACCACCAGATCTCTCAACAACTTCAGAAACAACAACAACATAATAATAATAATAATAATAAGCAACACCAACAGCAACAGCAACAGCAGCAGCAGCAGCAACAGCAACAGCAGCAGCAGCAGCAACAGCAGCAGCAACAACAATGGATTCAGCCGTCTGAAGTCGGAACTGGATTTAATAACTTTTTGGGAACACAGCAGGGACGCCGCCAAGAAATGCAGGGTCAGCAACAATCCTTGAGTAGGACCCAGCAGCAGCCGCAGCAACAACAGTACCAACATTCTATGGCGATGCTGCGACAACCGCAGCAGCAGCAACAACAACAATGGCAGTCTAACAGCGATGCGTTTGGATCCCAGGGTGCACAGCATAATTCAAATGAACAGTCATCGGCATATATGTCTTTGTATCCTACGGCGTTAGATAGTAACACGTTTAACGATAAAATGAAATTTGGACAAAACAATCTAAACCAAAACTGGATCGAAAATACGAATACGAATGGGGTTCCTGGTGCAAGATCCTTGGGTGCGGGTAATCGCACTAGCCGTGCGTTTGGTAATGGGCAAATGCGCCAGCAAAATGAACACCGACAGCAATCGTACCACCAACCGCAGCAGCAACTGCTTCAACCGCAGCAGCAACAGCAACAGCCATATGTCTGGAGAAACTAAGATTTAGTATGCATATGCATGTGTGTGTGTGCTTGGTTGATTATATTGTTTGTTGCAATCGAAAGTATCTACCCTGTATACTGTCTGCGCTTTGTATCATATATCTCTTGAGCTTCTTTACCTTTGACGCACATCTGCATAATTATATTATGCTAAAATATAGACGCATGTAATGTTAGTACTAGTGCTACTAGTAGCACAGTACTAACTTATTGTGTTAATGAATGAATTAATATTACATTTACACGCACAAAAATAAAAATACGTATTATATATTACGATACGAGTATAATATGTCATGTCATGTGTATGTGTTTTATAATACCAGCAGGGGTTAAAATATAATTTGCGAAATGATTTGTAATGTGATTATTTGGAATTATAAAAACCGTTCTTGTGAGATGAGATATCTTCTATTTTATTACCCTGCGGCTGGGTATGCAATTAATTAAAGTAAAATGAAATCTATTATTATTTATTTATATTATTATTTATGATAATTGATTTATGATCATCAAATCATCAATAATCAATAAACTGTTAAATTCAGCAGAGGGTGGGCCTGAATTCAGTATTCATATTTTCTGCCGATATATTGATGAGATATATAATATTAATATGTATATAAATTATTAAAATTATTATCTCTCTGTATGATAATAATTATACCACCACTATGGATATTATTAGCTTTCATGAGATAGAGAATTAGCGAACCGTAAAACTAAAACGATGAAAAATTTTATACCCAGCAGCAGCATGGGTAATGGGTATGGCAGTAAAAAAAAATTATAATTTTAAAATATATAAATAAATTAATATATATAATAAAATAAAAATATTAAATATATTATTATTTTTTACGATTTATATGATTTTAAATTTACAGAATTACAACAGCCGGACCTATAGATTATTTTTATGAACGTGTTTACACGTTCGTTTTCTTAATTTTATACAGGGGGTCGTATCCATCAATATAAAAAGAAGAATATTAACTCGAATATTAAAGAGAGAGAGATTTATTATTTTGATCGTTATAAAGTGTGTGTATACGATACCCCCCTTTTAAATATATCCTGGGAGGGTAAAATACATTTTGTATCACACCCTTGAGTTAATACCCGTCGTCACCGGGTCACTTTTTGTAATTCCGTACATGATATATATATTATATGTGGCACATATGCATACCTCTCGGCTCATCAAAAATATTTTAATATTAAGGTGCACCCCTTAACAATCCATTATACAGGGTATGCATGTTTTAGAAGTTATTTCTTAACGAACACGCCGCTGGCCGTACTCACTTCAGTTTATTATTGCACATGCTGCTACATGCTGCTACATGCTGCTACATGCTGCTGCTGTTGTGGTAAGCACGATGTTGTGTTCCTCCGCCAACTCCTTTGCAATCACAAAGATTGAGGACCTACACATTTCCACATTTCTCGGATGAGACAAATAAGCATGCGCATTCGTATACCGAGAGTAACGCAACGTCACCACGACCCGCTCCCCTGTTTCTAGTTCCACCACACACATTGGATGTGTCGATGAGGATGAGGATGAGGAGGAAGATACGATGTTTTGTCTACCGGGCTTCGATTCCGATTCTGCTACTGCTGTCCCCCGCTCCCCTGTTCTAATCTCTTCAACTTCTTCTGTGTTCATTTCCAATTCTAATCCCGATCGAAGTCCCAATGTGAATCCCAACATATCCGTGTGCAACGCGTTTCGAATGGACTCCATGAACGAACGCAATCTCGAAGTGTAACATTTCTCACTCCCCGACATACCACTCGAGCAATTAAAACACACGCGTACATACAATGCATGAGAAAATGCGGATGACGACAAGTTGTTTCCTTTCATAAGATTCGATTGATTCGTGCCCGCAGTCGCATTCGCACCTCCATGTTTTCCTCCTGCTAGTCCCTCCTCTCTTGACTGATTTTCCACCGCCGCCTGCGAGGACAGTGCCGATGATGACGCCTTAGATGAAGAAGAAAAAGAAGATGCGGCTACTCTCAGTACCCTATAACTCCCGATATCATTATCTGTGTTGAAAATAAAAGCCGAGCAAGGAATGGTGACTAAGGATCCATCTGATATAAGCTCGATCTGGATCGCACGGAAGGATAAATGATAAACCACACCGGTGAACGTGAGATCATTACTGAGATCGGACGAATGGCGGTTCGAAGTAACTCGGGAACTACTCCGACGCCCGTACCATCCTGCCAAGCCCCCCCCCATCAATCACACTGCTCGTAACACTGCTGCTGCTGCTGCTGCTGCCCAGCCCCAATCCTCCAATGATATTGTTTCTCCTCCTGCTGTTATAGCTGTCAGTAGTACTGCCGACACCGTGATTCCTCACCGTTACCGCGATCGTATCTCCAACACTGAACGAATTAGCTGAACACAACATCATAACTCCAGATACTAGATTGAACATCGTGGGTTCCATGGCAAATGCGAAGGGAATCAGAGCGTAACCAACGGATGAGAGGAGCTGATGTATTGAAAATATCCTATTTGTCATTATCTCGAATGCTTTGATGGCGATATAAAAAAAAAGGAGGAGAGAAGCAAGGGAAACGGTGGCCTGCACGAGTCGACAGGTGGCAGTTTCCGCACCTTGCCTCTGTAGAAATAGGAGAGCGTCTTGAGTTGCTGTGGTAATCAACATTTTGATCACGATCCACATGGTTAAGTAGAACGTGGGAGCCATGAACAAGTTAACGAGAGCGCGAGCCCATCCGGTTGGAGGTATTTGGGATATACTTACCCATGTTAGTGCCCATATGAACCCAGCACTGCATGTAGCTGCAACGCACCCCGCGAAGGATAAGTCCTTTAGGGTAAAATCTCCGAACGCGCCCCCATCATCGGTGGGCGCGCGGTTGTTGTTTAACCGCCGTAGCCTTCTACTCTCGGCTCTCTGTTCCAAATCTGCCGATCGAGATGATTGACGATGGGAATCATCCAACAATCCTAATACATGAGGGAAATGATAAAGTATTTGCGCACCCCGGCGGGATCTTTCGTAACCAAGGCGCCCGGATTGTAAAATGTTTGAAATAACGGTGAACAGTACGCGGACCCAACACCGTGAGGAAAGGGCGAGGGCCACGAGTGCGATCGCTGTCGCGACTCCGTACGTTTGTATACAAAATCGCTTTTTCAAAATTGTGCCGTCAACCAACACATAGTCGGCATTAGGCTCCCAACAAAACAAACCACAAGGATCTTCGGCGCTAGTGCTGCTCCATACGCCGTCGGAGGATTGCACGCAATTTGCCATGGCAGCGGTGATGGTGGCGTTGGATTTATTGAATCAGGAAAAGGGCAAGACAGTGGGCTACTGAACCACATCGATCATGTAAATTAACGTCAGATACCTCGGGAGGACTCGGCGGACTATTATAAATATAAGCTAGGCTCGCTACAGTCAGTACGTTGCATTATCCGGTAGGGACGACACTCGCGCGGGACCTCGGGAGACTCGCGCGGGACTCGGGACTCGGCCCGGACAATTATCAATATTTTCAGATCCAAGAAGCCTCGAAGTTTTCCTTATTATTTTAAAATTTTCAAAGCGTCAGCAGTGTTTTAGGAGAACAGTTGTATGTCAAAAGAAAAAAATATGAACATGACTATCTGTAATCTGACATCTGACTATCAATAAATCAATGCCAATCAATACTGACTAGGATCCCTATCAATACTGTATGTCTATCAATACGACGATAACATATTATTGATAATAACTAATGCAATACATGCGGCGCGGGTGCTATAGCAGAGCACTCATATGCATTCTTTACACTGTACCCACGACTGCTATTTTATGCTTTAAAGCTCGTGCGTCTCAATCTGCTATTGCGATACTATTACTATTCCGATTATATTATCTACGAGGTCGTAATCCTCGACACTTTCGTTCACTTCCACTATCCATTTGTCTCAGTCCACGGAAAGCTTATACCCAGCAGGAACATACGATGCGTTTGGATCCCACTGCGTTATTCGCATTGGTCGCACTAACCGTACCCGTCCTCAAAGCAGGCAGTGTTGACGCGATAGTGTGGAACTTCCTCCTCGATCCGGCCTTTTTATTTTGTGTTTTTTTGCTCTATGTGTCCCGTACGGCTTGGCCCAGCGCTCAAAAATTGGCTCCGTGGGAAGAGCGCATGGCTACGTGGTTCCTCATAAATGGCGCATGCTTTCACGTATTTATGGATGGATTGTGCGGGGGGTTAGGTTATGGTGGAGAACTAAACAAACAGTACCACAAGTTGGATGCTCGGTTTGCCAATCACGACAATACGGTCTTCGTCATAACTGTTATCGAGATGACCATGCAAGCACCGCTGTGCTTTCTCACGTACAGGGCAATTCAACGCGGCCTCCCGTCGCGCGACGTGCTTGTAATGCTGACGAGTGTTCTCCATTTCATTGGCTTAGTGGTATTTGCCGGGGTGGAGCTCAAAAATGGATGCACAAACATTCCGGCATCCGAACCGGTCGGCGGCGCGCATGGACCATGTTTTTCTAATATTATCTGGCCACCCACGGAGAACCAAGCGACATTCTTTTGGTTTGGCTTTGTGGCGTGTAATATCCCCTGGATAGTGGTGCCTCTGCGTCTCACATGGATGTCGTATCATAATATTGTCGCGAATGCAGCGCAGGTGGCCCGAGTGAAGCATAGTTAGCTTGGCATGCCTAAACCAGAGGGTCACCCCTCTGCCTAAACCGTATTTATGCATAAATAAGGAGTAATAGGTATGAATTATGAATACTTCAGTGCATTGGATTAGTGTTGGACACGGTGCACTACAGACTATGCAGAGTACTAGCTGGAAACTAAGCGTATGAGCTATTTTCCTTCCTTCCTTCCTATAAATGCATATGCGGATAAGATTCTGGATATATTCTACACCGACTGTGTTGAGGCGTTGGCGTTGGGCAAAGTGCTCTCGAGTGTTATTTTTTGTGTGCACGAGAAAAAAGAAAATGATCATCGATCGCGAGAGAAGACAAATATCACACAGGTGGTAAAGTTTTTTTATAGAGTGCTTGGCTCATATATATATAATAGACTCATATTGTGAGATATGATATATATATGGATGATATATTATCCATATATGATATATTATAATATTATAATATATGTGCCATAACTCAATTATAAAAGCAGTCGCTTGAGAAACCGTGCGAAGTGGATGCCCTCGCTACGACTTGCTGCTATAAATGGTCCATTATAAATATATATTATACTCGCTCAGAGTGTGGTTTTCATAATATTATATAATATACCGTGGTACACCTCTCGCCCACCACCAACCAACTCTCGGATCTACACGACTCTGTAACCCACTCTCATTTTTTTTCGAATGAGCAGGCAGGTGCAGTGCCTAGTAACATTGTGTTGCGTCTACTCTTACCACTTCTACTACTACTAGATCCATTGCTGTTATTACTATGCATAGCGCCATCTCCTATCTCCACAGCATCGCTAGCGGCTGCAATCAACACTGTTGCTCCACTTTCACCACCGGAACTACATTCCGGCGTCATCTTCTCGAGTATCTTCTTCGAACTCCCCTTCCGTTTTTTCCTCTGTTTCCCGCCTGCTGATGGTTCCCGATCGTTCTGGTGTTGAGTCATCAAATGCATCATTCTCTCCTGGGATTCCCTTCTCCGCATGAGTCTAGTCGTTTGGCGATGGACGCCTTTAGCTTTTGTTGTTCGTCGACGACCCCCACCACTTCCACCTCCCGCGTTCCGACGCGGATGTCCCCTCCCCTGCTGCTGCTGTTGCCCCGCTGCTGCGCCAGCCGATGATAATGCGTTCTCATGGGCGTTGTTCGCCGCATGCTGGACGTCCACCTCGCGAACATGCACGGTTGGTCGTCTCCGTCTCGGCCGTGTTTGTATTCGGGTCTCACTCGTTTGGGGCGTCACGGGACCTGCTATTGCCACTCTCGGTGCAACTCCTAACGCAAGAACAGCAGACGCTCTACGACGATTCAGCCTCTTTGTTCTAATCCCATCTGCATTTTCATTAACATCTCCGGCATCCGCATTGTTTATCATTGCCTGGGAAGCAGCTGCAATCGGGTCGATTATATTGTCGGACGGCAGTGATGATCGCCGACGCGAGACCCGACCTCGATGCTGTGTCTGCGACTGTGTCTGCGACTGCGACTGTGGCTGTGTCTGAGATCGGTGACGTGGTCCCAATGTCAACGTTCTCACACTAGCCATACTCTGTCTTCGTTGGCTATTTCTATTATTCATTCGTATCATCCCGGGACCAACGCCGCCACCACCACCACGATGAGTTTTTGTCACAGGTAGTGGTGTCTGGGTAGTTCGAATCGCTCTCGGCGGCCCCTGCCGCTGCTGCTCCGTCGTCGAAGTCATCGGTGTGTGCATATCTATCCTCATTCCGCCTTTGAGCCCCTTATTTGCTCCGGTAATACGTCGCCATGCGGGTCGAATGTGTTCCCGATGGGCAAATTGAAACACGAGCATCAAAGCCATGATCCCAAACACAACATTTGCGGCAACGATTGCCACAGTGCAGCACACGACAAATGTTGGTGACGCTTTGGTAGATGGGAGGTAAAAGAATAATCCAAAATAAAAAGTCCAAAGTTGAGCAAACATCCCTCGTTCCTCGAAGCGTTGCAATTCCGGGGTGCCTTTGTACGGTTGATATTTTTCGTGCATATAAAGTGAGCCGGCCACCACAGTCATGGCTGCTACAATTTGTACCCCTGTCCCGGCCACCGTGCCGAGAAACACAGCTACGGATACAATCAACGCCTTCTTCAACATTACCCAAATTTCCCACGCATAGCACTCGGGGCGATAAAAAGCAAACAAGAATGCCAAATAGTGATCTTTCAGCATCTGCCGCTGCTGATTGTAATTATTACTATTATTATCACGTGTTAATAACTTCAATTTGTTCCGATCCCTGCGGAGAAGGATATACAACCCAAGGGGAATCCCAAATGCACCACCTAACAGGAGAGGAAGACCCATGAACAATGCCCAAGAAAGGTGGGAGGGGGAAAAACATCGAACGTTTAAATCTGCATTGAGAAAAAGGGGGCCATCTACGACCCCTCCCCGAGAGCAGGCAAAAAACATCAACGCTCGATTCACTATTGTTGGATGGCCAACGTACAAGACAACCACGCACGTAATTGACAACTCGCGAAGAAACTGACGCAACCACGCGCTAGTGGCACTCATGGCGGTTATACTAACTCGACTTGCGTTATTCGGTAGATGAGGAGGAGAATGAGAATGGGGGTTTCTGCGTACAGCAGTGGTACTGGGCGTTCGCGCCGTGCGTTTGCGAAGAAGTGAAATGACCATCCATAAGATACCAAGGGAGATTACAAAAACAGGAACAATGAGGAGGAACACGACTTGTTTTTGGTAAAAAAGTGTTGGGGCTCCAGATTCATTATAACCATCATTATTTGCGACATTGTCGCCGTCGTGTCCAACGGCAGCAGAGGACGACCACAACACACACTCTAATGGAAGGGCGAATTCATCCGGTGTCGCGACCACGCTTTGTACCTTAAGGAGGGAAGTGACCGCCTTGGGCCATTGGAGATCGAATTGCGCCGCCAAACCCACGACCTGGATGTGGGAGATGAATATTTTTATAAGTACGCCTGATTTCGATAAATCCTGTCGTCTTCCGGCCACGGCATCCGCAATTGTGGAGCGAATCATGCCCCCGAGAATAGTCGCGAACAGGAGGAGGCCGAATACGAGATGAATAGTGGCACTGGGGCTACAGCTCGCACATGTACCGTCCATGGTGGGTCCATACCCTGGACTGCATCGGTTACAACATCGGCCCTCGTGTCCAGATGCGCACCCTTGGGGAATCTTAGAAGCGTTGGCATATGATCGTACATCATTGTCTGTTGCGCCGAGACAGGCTGTTGGTTTCGGGCATGGCAAAAAGATGACAGAGTCAGAATTTACATTTGATGATGATACGTCTTCCTCCTCCCCCTCCTCTTTTGTTTGTTGTATAACACCAGACGTTGATTCAGCAGCAGCAGTAGATTGCTCATCATCCTGTTTATTTCTCCAAAATCCCGCACGGGGAACTATCACATTTGCGCCGGGACAATAGCTCCCCACCGGACACGGCCGACAAATTCGATCATGCGGATTGATAGAGAATTCATTCCTCGGACACGCCACGCACCCTGTTGAGCCGGCAATGGAACCCGCACTACACGAAGTACAAGCGTTGGCATGGGTTGCACCTTTGTAAGCTGTGAATCTTCCAAGAGGACAAGGCTTACACGCAGTGGATCCCTCCGTATCAGCGTAATAATTGATGGAACACTTGGGACATTTCGTTTGTGCCCTGCTTTCGCTCTGATACGTGCCTTTAGCGCATGCGTTCTTCTGCCCCCCCGCGCACCAATGGCCGGGCTCGCATTCCTTGGCACCCACGGGAATTTTGGTCCAGCTCCCCCGTCCTGAATCAAACACGGTATCTTCCACCATGGTGATGTATTCCCCACACAACGTGTGTCGGGGTGCACTAGATAATGGCGGACAATAAATAGTCGGATCTTTAACATATAAGGTGCTGCAATTATATCTAACACCTTTTGAACAGTAATATCCTTGTTCGCATCCCGTTTGATTCGTTCGAGCAGAAGGACTCGCATCGATTGGGATGGAATAGTACCCAGACGATACAGGTGTAGCGAGAGCATCTGGTCCAGTATGTGGACAGTACCACCCTTCATTATCCGTACCCGCCATTCCGCACGTTCCTGTATCCGATGACGACGAGGAGGACGTAGTACTTGTATCGATCACACGAAGATCAAAAATCGCCCCAGGCCACTCCCTTGACCCTTCCGAGGTTATACGAAGCGTGGCATTGTCAACAACGGTGTGGGGAATAAAAGTAATAGTCACCAACCAGCCAAGATTCGCGACGGGGGTGGTTGTAGTAGCATTATTGACTCCATTGTTCCACTCTGTCTCTGAGGTGGAAAGACTTCGTGTCACATTTACATTTGAATTTGAATCGCTTGCCCACTTGCCAATATTAATATCTCCATCATCATCCCCTGTTGTAGCATTTGATAACCACGCGTGAAAGTCCACCGTCTTTTTTAGGATTTGATCCGATTCTGTATTCGTGTAGTATATAGGTTCATTGTCGGCATCACGCAAAAATATATCAATAGTATACTTGTGATGCACGTGGAGAATGTTGGTAGATGGAATCCCATGGACGGTGACGTTACAATTCTCTAAATCAGGTAATTGTTGTATTTTCATTTCGATAGTGATGGTTTTCTTTTCAAATGTGCATTTATCTCCTGGATCGTTCCCATGTTCATCCGTAAATCCGGTCACATACCCCGTGCGATGGTACACATAATAGTTATATTCCATCTTATATAACACTCCACTATATAATGCATGACTCCAAGCATTTCTCTTTCTTGTTTGGAGACGGAGGGTTAAGGTTGGAGCATTTGTAGCCATGCCCAGCTGTGTCGTACGCCCGATTGGACCGTATGCAGTGCCCACGGTA
>JACLAC010022300.1_pt1 | contig 12472 bp, 9 predicted proteins | sample 8027881 | NCBI WGS metagenome assembly JACLAC01 (sample SAMN15725517, study PRJNA655200) | protist metagenome | isolation source: fluorescence activated cell sorting (FACS) single amplified genomes of... | place: Spain: Blaines Bay Microbial Observatory, Mediterranean Sea | collected 2016-01-19 | reverse complement strand
AGAGGCAAATCATTTATTTGTAGTACGTATCGCACAAGGTTTATTACATATGGGAAAAGGATTAGTTACGATTACGCCTGATCATAGCGATAAATTATTAACATCTGCACCAGCACTTGCTGCATTGGTCGTTTGTGCACATATGTGTTTAGATATCAAAAACACTTTGTGTGGCCAATACCATTACATGTTATATTCATTGGCATGTGCAATGAGGCCACGTATGTTATTAACAGTTGATGATGAAGGAAATGCATTGAATACCAATGTTCGTGTTGGTGAAGCGGTGGAAACAGTTGGGCAAGCTGGCCGTCCGAAAACAATTACAGGCTTCCAAACTCATACTACGCCAGTTTTATTATCTGTTGGTGATCGTGCAGAATTAGCTTCTGATGAATATATACCCGAAAGTAAAGTCTTAGAAGGATTTATTATTTTAACTAAAAATCCAGATGCTAAGAAAATTGAAGATATTAAAAAAGAGAAAAAACAAAGAAGAAAAGCAAGGCGTCAAGCTAATGCTAAGAAAGAGGCGGAACAAAAGAGTTAAAAAAAGGGAAAGAGTTAATTGTTCAAAGGATGTGTTTACAAATTTCATTCGTATTTTTTATAAATATATACTCGTATCTAGAGAGATATTAAAATATTATACAACGTATGTGCATGTATACAAAAAAAAATTGTTGCGTGTGTTGATCAGGATTTGTAGTGTGTGAAAAAAAATTGTGAGACAGAGACAAAAATGTGTGGGTGGTGTATTAAAATAAAATCTAATAGATATATCTAGTATAAGTATGAAATAAAAAAATATGCACATTTGTATGATTTGTACGAAGTATAATTTATTAATTTTCCTTTTATACTCCAACTCTTTCTTACAGTCTTGCACGTTTACTTGATCCATAATCTACACCAGGATATAAAACCGTTTCTTTCCCTTGTGGCGTATTATTAAAATAATTAACAATCTGTGGCAATTCAAGTACATTTTTTAGATATCTTTCAATTCCTGGCGTATAATATTGATTTAAAGTTTTTTTCCCATAACAATATTCTAACACACGAAAAGAGTTTAACATCTCAAAATCACAATACGATGGCTTATTTCCAAATGCAAATTTTCCATTAAACTTTGCCATAGATTTTTCAACAATATCAATCCACATTTGCAATCTTTCATTTAAGAACTCTTCTCCTTCATCTGCCTTTTGTCTTTCTTTATAGCCTGTGGAGTGTAGCGTATGAATGTTAGAGGGTATATCTTTTTTGGGTTTAGGGGAATAGAATTGTCTTACCTTCTGCCCAAATATCAGCAGCATTCAATGCCATTTGCAAGCAGTTTGCTTGTGCATGTTCTCCTTCAGGCACTACATCATACTTGTGGCCTAGATAATGCATAATTGCCACTGTTTGTGACAGGCTAAAGTTATCATCATCAGTTAGAACTGGGCATGCTTGTGCTGGAAACAGTTCATCTGCTAGGTATTTTGAAAATGGTTTCTGGGCTGCCGTGATATCATATCTTTTAAATTGATACTTTATCCCAGCATATTCCAATAGCATCATTACTGGCTCTGCTCTACCACTGAAATCTGGGAAGTGCAATTTTTCATTGCCTCCCCAGTAGTGAACTACATATACCATGTTTTTTCTTTTCTTTAGAGGAAAATTATTGACTGTGAATTATGTACAGTGTTTTTTTATATTTTTACATTTTGTGTCCAATCTTATTTTGGCCGATTGTATGAATATATATTTTTAAACTATTATTGTTATTATTATTTGATCGCGGCCGCCAGCCGGCCAGCATATTGTACCAGGTAATATACAATTATGATGCTATTAAATATTTCATTCATTTGCTATAAAGCTATAATTATAATGCTGTGGCCTCTTGTATGAATTGCACAATTATAACCCTAACAGGTACATGAAAAAACTCAAAAAACAACCAAAATGGGACACATCAGCACATCACCAAGTTAGGGTTAGGGTATAATTACTTGTTGTTGTCGTTGCTGCTTTAGCTTCTTCATCAACTATTTTTTGTAATTCCCTTTCAAGTGTTGAAATCCCCTTTGGATTACTTGTTTCTGTATTAGTAGAACCACTTATAGTTTTCAAAATTTTACTTCTTTCATTCTCCTCTATATTTTTACATTTTATTATTTAGAGCAGGAGAACATTCAGGGGGGGATTAATTCAAGCTTTTGTTGCTGCAATAAAATTATAGACAATGAAAATTTTTCCAGTCAGAAAAGTAATTTGTAATTTTGTAGAATACAACGTAACTATTTAATTTTTTTTGCTTCGAATTTACGAAATTATCAAACTTTTTTTGGTTTTTATAAATGGCATGATTTGTAATATATGCTTTGCAAAAATCTTCTTTTTCTTCTTTACTTAGGCTACTGGCTTCATTTCCAATTGAAAATACCTTCCCAACATTGAACTCACCATGTATGCAGTCCTCTGCTGCTTTGAACAGTTCCATTAAGATGAATGTTTTTTTTCTCAACACTAATTAAAGAAGAAACAATAGAAGACCAGTTTTTCAACAGGTTCAGTTAAGTTTTTGTGGTGGTAATAATGGTGGTAATAATGGTGGTAATATTGGTGGTAATATTGGTGGTAATAATGGTGTCTCTAGTGTCTCTGGTGATATAAATAAATGGAATATATGCATTAATGGTGTCTATAAAATGGATCATTTGTTATTTGATTGGGATATAAATGGAGATTCACAAGAGATTCAATATAATTGTGTTGTATGGTTGGTGAAGGTTAGTGGTATTAGGGCAGGTAGCTCTAGCTGGAGCTAGAGCTTGCTCTGAAGGGGAGGGTGTAGGTCAGTAGGCAGACGGGGCTCTGCCACCTAAAACCAAATAAAGACTAGTAAAGATATTCCTTTGAGACCTCACCAATGCTATGTCTATGCTAGCCGAACACTACTGGATACAATATTTTTATCGAATAATAATATAATAATAATGTACAATAATGTACAATAATAATATCTTTTTTGTCATTGGTTGGATATACTATAGAAACGTACAACAAAACAAGATGATATCATAGACTAAATACCAGATATATGCATACATACATACATACATACATACATATATATGTGTGTGTGAGTGTATGTATCTGTGTATTATTAATAAATTAGATAAGACTATACAATGTCATCGCTAACATTGACGTCTAATGATAATAACAACAACAACAACAACATTAATAATAATGGCCTTTCCCTAAACTCACTATCACCTAAAACAAACCGGATGATAATTGAAGGTGCAAAAACGAAGCAGCAATTGATTGAATTGTATGACTTTGGAAAAGTGATTGGCACTGGTGGATCATCTACAGTTAGATTAGTACGTTTGAAAGACTCGTCGAAGGAACTGCGAGCATTGAAAATCATACAAAAAAATTTAGTACAAGATAAAATAAGATTGCAAAGGGAAGTTATCGTACAAAAAAATTGTAAAAATAGTTCCATTGTTAAAATTTTTGATGTTTTTGAATCGAATACAGAGATTTATATTGTATTGGAATATATGCAAGGTGGTGAATTATACGATGTTATATTAGACAAAGGGAAACTGATCGAGCAGGAGGCACAAGTGGTCGCTTTACAAGTATTAAAAGGTATTGCATATATGGAAGACCATGGAATTATACATCGTGATATTAAACCAGAAAATATATTGTTATATCAACCATTTACAAATAATTTAAATGATATCATTGTTAAATTATCTGATTTTGGTAGCTCACGGTATTTGATTGATAATACTCCACCTCAATCACCGGCAAAGAAAAACAATATGGAGTCAATAAATAATAATGATAAACAAACGACGGAGGCAGCAAAAGTTTTAACGCAACATATACATCAAAAACCTCGGCGTGGATCTAGAACCGATCAATTGAAAAAAGAAAGTAGTGCACCAATGCGTAGACGTGCATATTCTGCTGTATTCACCGACTATTTTATAGCACCTGAAGTGCTTGTAGGCAAAGGCTATGATGGTAAAGTAGATATGTGGAGTATGGGTGTCGTTATATATATATTGCTCAGTGGTTTTCCACCATTTTTTGATGATAAGGATGGCAATATAGAAGTCGGTACATCATTAAAACAACGAATATTAAATGGTCAATTTGGTTTCCCATCCCCATATTGGGATGATATTTCAGAAAATGCAAAACATTTAATAAGGCGTATGTTATCAGTAGACCCTAAACGACGTATTAATGCTAAAGAGGCCATTTTACATCCATTTTTCAACAAGCGAACATTATCCATGGAAGAGTTGGAACGAAACTTCCAAACAATCAAATTAGAACAACAACAAAAAAACAATTTAAGAAATTCATTTTCTTCAACATATTCGGACACCGGAAGTGATAAAAATAGTGACGTTTCAAATAGTAGATGTGGTAATCGAAAGAGAACGGATAGTGATAATAGTAATGATAGCAATACTAGTAACAATTCAACTAATTTGACGCCACGATCAAGAAGAACGTCAGCTGAGCGTAGAAGAAAACGAGTAGATACTCCGGTTGACTTTGGAGAGTAGTAGAGTGTGCGTGTGTGTATTTATAAATTGATTAAAATAGAGAATAATTATTAATATATTAAAATATTTAAATCAGTATAATTATATTATAAAATGATGGTTAAAATCAAAGTTATACTCGTATAATAATTTTACTTCCCGTGCTAAAGTAATATGCTCAATATTACTCAAGAATAATATTCTATCCTACTATAGTAAAGCTCTAATGCACCTCTGCAAAACTAATACTCTACAAGCATGAGTAGGTTTTTATCCTTCCGTGCGCTCTTGTTGAACGTGCTGGACGTCGGGTTCATACAAAACTCGTCACTCAAAAATAGGCTTTTTGCCAAGGGTAGGAAAGAAAATTACAACAACGGAGATCGTTCCCCATCACCAACTATTTATCCATTCGGGATGAACACGCAGGGGGTTTTTGTGATTTAGCAGTTTTATCTTTGAAACAAATGGCCAACAAGAAATTCATACTTTCTTCAGCCACGAAACAATAATTAGACTGGCTTAAAGCACAATGGGTCAATGAAACTTGTAGAGATCTACAAGCTAAAGTGATCAAAACCGCGGCTTTTTGCCACAACCGTGCACTTCAAGATCTTATACCATACTTCTAAAATTCACTAAAACCTGAACCAATGCAATCCTAGCAATACAAAAATGAAATAGAATTGTAGTGTATTTAAATTGCTAAATATACTATCTATTGGATACTTATTGTAAAACAAATATGCAACCAATAGCTGCCATATAAACCATGGCCGTATACCATATTTCTCGTTCAACTTAATTTTTGGTGCCAAGTTTAAAATCATAGCAATAAAACAAATAATCGTAACATCATAATTATCATATAATATATAACGCATACGATAAAATAAAATTGCATATCCAGGTATAATGATATCATATGCAACCATGGCTGTCATTGAACCGATCCATTTTTTAAATTTTAACGTATGGATAAAAATCTATAATATAGGCAATTTTTAAATTATATATATATATATATATATATATATATATAGGTATATATATTATTACATTATATACTTCGTAATATAAAATAATTAGATGTTTCGAAAATATTTTATTGTATAAATAGATTGCCTTGGGATTGTATAGCTAAAATATTCTCCACTCCACGGCCAGGCAGAGCTACCTGTAGAGCTAGATTACTCGGTCCCTTCACACTAATAGTGTCTTCGTCTTCTACGTCTTGCTTCTCTCCTTTTAGAATGAAGCAAGGAGCGAAGCGTCGTATAAGGCAAATTAGAATACAATATCAAAAAATATCAGAGATTCTCTCTGAAAATATACTCATCTGAATTAGTCTGCGTTCTGCGTCGTCAGACGACTCTTTCTCATCTGAATTTTTTTCCAGTTCCAATTAACCTTATTTTGATGATGAATTGATGTAGTTTAAAAAACAAGAAGTACACATTTCCTTAAATTAGTCAATCTAAATCGTCTTCTCAATTTTTTTAGAGGTAGATCATATTAGTCGAGTGCCTCGCCGCTTTACTTAATTAAGGTACTGTACCACAGGTATTGTCACAGTACGGAACATGTATTTTAATTAGCTGAGGATCTCAGATTTTGTATAAAATTTATAAATTTAAAATAACATAGACATAGCACTATAAATAGCACTATATCCCTATCAGATGTAGCATAGCGAGCATAAAAAACCGATCGAGTTTGAAAGAAACTTTTTCTAAAAAAAGGAGGGGGGGGGACGAATGCTACAGCCATTGTAGCAAATAGCAAGTAAATAGTATTAGAAATTTGTTTTAACTAACTAAATATAACAATAAAATGTATTATAAGACAGTATATATTTTAATATATATAACAAACAGAAGTGTAGAAATATATATAGAACATACATATATAGAATATATACACAGAGATATATTAATATTATAGTACTGTTTTAAATTTTACAATAAAATAATAATATAAACTAAAGAAAATATGTTGCGAGTTTCAACAACTACTAGTATCGCTTTATTATTCTTAATGACAGTTGTTTGTGGATTAGCCGATAAACAACAACCTTCTTTTAAAGAGTTATACGAAAAGTACGGGGCCAAACAGATGACACCTCGTCTTCGTAGTCATATTAGTGGTTCATCATTCCTTGAAGTCGCTTCAGGTGTTAGTGTTAAAGGTGCAGGTGGTTGCGAAGTATGTGTATACGTAGTTGAGAATAAACAAATGCACCAACCATTTTTATGCCGTGGTCTTAAAGATCCAGCATATCAACAAACCTGTGTTAGTGCATTAATTAGTATGATGTGGTGGTTAGAAAATCAAGTATATTGGATTAATTATGGTTGCCAAAGGAAAGGCGCAAATGACCAATGGGAATGGGTCAAACCATGCCCTGCCCATGCTGTATGTAGTTGGATGCAAAATTTATATGATCGTGAACCATTCTGCCCACTTGATCCTAAATATCAAAAGCCAGGACGACGATAAGTGAAAATTATGAAAATTATGAGATATGTAATATAAAAAAAATAGTATAACATCATAGGAACTTGCGATGAGATAAATCTATAATTAGTCAGATAGTGTAGAAGTCTGGTTGTAAAAGAAGAAGAAATGAAAAAGACATTTTACACATATTTTTTTACATAATAAAATATATTATATAATTAATTATACGTTTATATTACAACAGTCAAAACCATTTATATTTATTTTAAAAAAAATATTAAATAAAACAAACACATCCACAACCTTCTTTTCCTTATATACATTTTATTATACATGTGGATTATATCATAGGCTATAATAATAATAATATAAGAACACGCAATTTTGATCTTGCCTCTTTTTCAGACAATACCAGGTATATTAGTCAAAATAATATAGTATTTTTTTACGAACCTCACAGCATCCGCAAAAAGGAGGAAGAGTATTGCTATATAGTGCTAGCCCGAGGCTAGCCCATACTACAGGACAGTACCACCAGGTTAAGGTGGTGGGCACAAATTTTATAAAAATGTTAAAAATACAAATTGTTATAATTCATCAAAACACGTGCACACTAGCACACACTGGCACACTACTATTAATAATTATAGACCTAGCTGGCTAGCAATTATTAGCGTGTTTGGCCATAGTATTGAAATTATGATGGGAATTTCAAATAAATAAAAATCAAATAACAAAAAATACAAAATATAAATATATATATATGATGTTAACTAGAAAGTAGAATATAGAAGATAAACCAGCCAACATGTCAAATAAAAGAAGACGCCCAGAATGGGGTGACAATTACAGTAATGACAACAATGTAAATTACCCACAGAAAAGAAATCGCGTTGCTAATTATTACCATCGCAATAATCATCAATCATTATATAATAATAATAATAATTACAACAATAACAATAATAGTCGTCAATACCGCCAACCTCTGCCGCCACAACATAATTTGTTTAATGAAAGCTATAATCAAAGTATCGGAAGAAATTGCAATAACAGCGTGTCTTCATATGTTTATAATAGAGGAGGAAGCCGCTATAGTCATGATAATAATAACAATAATAATAATAATAATAATAATAATAATAATAATAATACCCGCAATAATAATTATAGTTATAAGAAGAATAATTTTGTCAATAACTCTCAAAAAGGAAATAACTATCACAATAAAAATAGCAGCAACAACACCCGCAATAATCAAAGAGCGACGTCACCACGCCTATGCACGTACGGTGATAAATGCTTTAATATAAAATGTAAATTTGAGCATCCAAATGGAGCAAATAGAAACGGAATCGTTGATAAACGTGTGAAATATAAAGTTGAAGCAAAAGGGACAGGAGATATGTTTGTCGATCAACAAAAATTGACAGATCCGAAAAAAATACAACAACGGAAGAAACAAATAAATCTAGGGAAAGATACGAAAGGGTATTTCAATTATATAAAATTGATACCAAAGAATAAACGTAATGGTGATTATAAAGCTCACCCAAGGACACCTGATCATACACAAGCACTTAGTAATCGGAATTGGAATGGCCAAATGCGGGTATGGCGTGAAGCTCTTCACCAATTTGACGATGTAGTCTTTGAAGATGACGATGTTCGGATATATCCATTATCCAAAAAAATCAATGAAATCGTCAAGGTTAAAGTTGGCGAGATCTTTGTATTGAATGATGGCGGTTGCATTGTCATCCAAGGGCCAACATTACGACCAGAGGTTGATGATTTGCATAAAAAGTTAATAGCAGAAATCGAAAAGGACCAGTTAATATGACATCAAAAGGTATTTTTTATAAAATATTTTGAATCAAAGCGACAATGTCATTTACTTCCGTATCACTTGCATAGTTCCAATCATCTTTTTGTAATAACATGTTGTAAATTTCTTCTTTTTCCAATTCAATCGACTCAATTTGTCGGCCATTCATAATTGATGATCTTATTTTACTTGCTCGTTTTACAATATGAAAATCAATACCAGCCATTCGTGCACAGTTTAAGCCGAAACTATTCATATCACCTTCATTGTTATTATGTTCGCCGCCTGTCAATACGTATTTATCAAGGAATAAATGGAAAATTAATTTTTTTATATAATATTTTCAAATTTTGCACCAATATCGGATAACGAAATATATAAAAAATATAAATATATATATATATATATATATGGTTGGTATAATGAAGAAACAATTTGTTAATACTAGACTGGTTACAATGTTACAATTTGAGAGAGAGAAAGAGAGATTATACATTTTACTAATAAAACTTACCTAAATCGTCTTTCAATTCCAATTGAAAAAGTGGTACAAAATCATCTAAAATGTAATCGACATCATTATCTGCAACTTCTTGTTTCTTTCGAACAGTAGTACTATCTTCTACGGCTCCTCTTACTTCCCCATTAACAACTACAGGTTTTGATACAATTTTTAATTTCATTGAAAAAGTTTTTACGTTTAAACATGTATTTAACAATTTCAGTTGAAAAATTTCCCAAAAATGAGTTGTGAGTATACATTTCGTCAACATCGTGTCAATATGACAAACGACAGATGCCAATAACGCTGGACCGTCTTTACTACTCGTTCCTTTCCCAAACTCATCAATCAAAAGTAATGATTTTTTAGTACAAGATTTTAACATGTTAGACATTTGTTGTGTATCAATCGTAAATGCAGATTGCCCAACCATCGAGCTCTCTACAGTCGATATACGAGTAAATATACGATCGATTGGACCCAATTTGCAATTACCGCATGGAACGTAACAACCAATATGAGCTAAAACAGCTATTAAACCAACTTGCTTTAAATAAACAGATTTACCACTGCTATTTGGACCGGTCACTATCATAACCGCATGTCGTTTTTCTGGATAGAGAATCGTGTCATTTGGAACAAAATCATTAACAGAGGTTAATACAGTTTCTTGTAATATATGTCGACCTTTTTCAACGATGAAACAATTTTCATTTGTTAGCTTTGGTTTTACACAACGATGCGATTGTGACAAAGATGCAAATGCCATCAAAACGTCTGTTTCAGCTAATAAATCACCAACGATATTTAACGCACGTTTATGTTCCAAGACTTTATCGTGCAATTGCCTTATTAAGCTATTTTCCATATCGATTACAATTGAACGTACATCGCCAAAATAATTATCAAGCTCTTTCATACGACAATTTTTATAAAACAATGAAATACCAGATTCTTCAGTATCATGCCGAAATTGAAATACCATTCCAGCATTTTCTGCGACTAAAAATCTATTACAACGTTGATTTGGCATTACGTTGTTTCCACCATCATATGTAGGTTCTAAATGATTCTCATTCAATCCCATGAACACAATAACGTAACCAATTTGAGGAATATATTCAACTTCCATTTCTACACCTTCATTTTCAATATTTCCAAAGTCAACCGTAGTAGCAATTTCTTCAGCAATAGATGTTAAAAATACGTCCAAAGTGTCATATATTTTACGCCAACCATCTAAATTTTCATCTAAATTTTGATTCGGAACAAGCCTTCCTTCGTCTTGACTACGTTTGAAATCAACAATTCCTTGAATCCATTTATGCACATTATCAATGGTACTTGGTATCTTTTGTAATCTTTTAAAAATATTGTTATTTGCATTTTGAAGATATTTTTCTACATGATCGATACCTTCCTCTACAACATTGTCATTGTTACCATCGTTCACCATCATGTTAGAAGACAAATTACCATCATCACGATTGCTATTGTTAGAATTTGACGACGCACTTATCAACGCACTTTTTGCTAATTGTCGCAATTGAATTGCTTTGTCGCATGTATTCCATAATAATTGCCAATCTGATAAAATTTTTGTACTTGTATATTCTTCTAAACGTTTCAAAAGTTTTCTTACACTGCGTAATCCTTGCAATGACCTTTTAATGTTTTTGAAAATATCAATATTCATTGGTTTGGTAATGATTTCTGTTGCTTCATAACGTGCTTCCAAGATATCATGATCTAAAATAGGTTTTAATAACCAGCGTTTTGCCAATTCTTCTCCTAATTTGCTTTTAACATGATCCATTATTAATCCATATAATGATAAACCTTCCTTCGAATGGTTGTTGACGTATTGGTTTGGATGCACATCAGTAGTAAAAATATTTAAACTACGTAAAGACATTTTATCTAAAAACATATATTGATCTATTGCAAACAATGTAGCAGAAAATTTGAATCGATCTGTATTTTCTTGAACTTTTTCTTCATCGTTCCCATCATAATGTTCCAGGTCCATCGTATTTTCAGGTAATTTTTGATTACGTTGTAAAAATTCTAACAAGCCACGACACGCGGATATTACAGTTTTATCCTCCATATTCATTAACGAGGCAAAATCTTTTGATTTAAAATATCGTTTCATAATCTCTTCTTTTCCTTTTGTAGACGAAAAAAATTGTGAGCGCAAACATTCAACTGGAGTATTAACGTTGTTTAAACGAGAATTATTATCGTTGTTGTTGTTTTCATCATCATCATTGCGTTGTTCTTCATTTAGATCTATCGTTAAAGATGACGGCTCTTCTAATGTTTTAATCATTTTATCCGACATTAATGTAGATGCAATGATTTGATCTGGTTGACATTGTAATTTAATCTGGCGGGCAATTCGAATAGCCTCATCTTCGTTAACAATTGATGCATTAGTGATTTTGAATTCTTTCTTTTCATCATCATACAAACAACATGAAAATTTTGAAAATGGTTTATTACAGTAAAATGAAAGACACACTTTTATTTCAACAAATGATGTTTGCGGTTGTGGTTCCATCATCATTACCAAATTATTGCCATTGTCATTGATATTGTTATTGTTGTTGTTATTATTATAATTCATTTGTTGTCTAATTATTGGTACATGATTCAAATTAAAGCCATCTCTCATAATGCGACGTGGACGATTCGAATTATTATTTTGATTATTTTGATACAATTGCTGTTGTTGTTGTAAAGATTTTTTCTTTCTATTTTCAATATCAACATTTACACCTAACATTCTCAAATTATCTTGTAACGCGACATTTGTACGCTGTTGTTCTTGTCGTGATTGCTGAATATCTAGAAATTGATTTGGGTGCATTTGTGCAAATTGTGGAAAGTTTGCTTGCGAGGACATCGATGGAGATGCAATGCGATTGTTATCATCATTAAATGATGTCGGTGGTGGTGGTGGTGGAACAAGTTCATCATCATCAAAATCCATGATTTTATAAGAATATGTTTTGATTTTTTTTTTTGATATACAACAATGTTTCTTCTTTTGTTCGTTTAAAAAAAAAAACAGTTTAAAATATGTTAATATACTTTCTCTCTCTC
>JACLAC010020295.1_pt1 | contig 12475 bp, 6 predicted proteins | sample 8027881 | NCBI WGS metagenome assembly JACLAC01 (sample SAMN15725517, study PRJNA655200) | protist metagenome | isolation source: fluorescence activated cell sorting (FACS) single amplified genomes of... | place: Spain: Blaines Bay Microbial Observatory, Mediterranean Sea | collected 2016-01-19 | reverse complement strand
AAAGTGGTTTTCCCCCAAACTCTTCGATGAACTATCCACCCGTTTCCGCTCTGAGTACCAGGTCCTGGCCCTAATGAATCACCATAAAATCGCCCGTATCTATGACGCGGGTACCACGGAGGATGGAGACCTTTTCTTCACCATGGAATACGTGGACGGCATTCCCATCACCCAATTTTGTGGAAACCAAAAGCTCTCCATCGAAGATCGGCTCCATATCTTCCTTCAGGTTTGCGACGGCGTGTTACACGCCCACCAAAAGGCCGTGATTCATCGCGACCTGAAACCCGCCAACATCCTCGTGACCTTGGAAGACGGAAAACCCCTGGTCAAAATCATCGATTTTGGAATCGCCAGGGGCCTGGACGGCCCCTTGTCGGATAAGACCTTCGAAACACAACCCCATTCCGTTTTGGGGACCCGTGGTTACATGGCGCCGGAAGTTTTGCGCGGTCAACAGGGCGCGGATATCCGAGGCGATATCTACTCCCTGGGCGTGTTGCTCTACGAGCTCCTGACCGGTATGTTTCCTTTCGACGATCCAAACCTGGACGAGACAACCTCGGACCGGGATCCACTTTCACCCAGCAACCGCCTGCGCAAGGCCGGGACCAGTTCCAAATCGAATAAAAGTGGGATCGATGATTTCAAGGAATTTTCAGCAGGGCTCCGCGGTGACCTGGACTGGATCGTATTGAAAGCCATGGCGAAGGAGACAGAGCGGCGCTACCCCACGGTAGCCTCCTTGAAAAAAGACATTTCCAACCATCTTGACCACAAACCGGTAACCGCCAGGCCACCGACCCTCAACTACCGTATTCAAAAATTCGTCAGAAGAAATCAGACCTGGGTAATCGCGATAGCCCTAATCCTATTCACTATTTTGTCGGGCCTGACCTTCGCCACTTTGAATTACCTGGCAAAAGAACGGGCTCGGGCCGAGACCCAATCGGTCAAGACATTTCTGCTGGGCGTATTGCAATCACCCAATCCACGAAAGGCGGGAGGGGCGGTCACGGTGACCGATTTCTTGGAAAACGCCGAGTCCATTCTTCGAAACGAGCAGTATCGGGGTGGAGACTTCGAAGCTTCATTGCGCACCAGCCTGGGCAATACCTATCTCGGAATGGGCCAATACGGTTTGGCCCACGAACATTTGGGAAAAGCTTTGGAGATCCGCAACACACTGCTGGGGACCAATGATCCCGGAACTCTTAGAAACCAATATTACCTGGCACAGGCTCTCACTCGTTTGGGCGAACTCCATTCCGCTGAAAAATCTTTTGACCAGGTTTTCCATCTCCAAAAGCGGATCTTGGGGCCTGATCACCAGCATACACTTCAATCCCAGGCCGGATTGGCCATGGTCCTCCGCCGGCTGGGACAGTACCCGGAAGCAGCCGCCCTGTTCGAAGAAGTGGGGGAACGTCAGCGTCGGGTTCTGGGTGAGGAGCATCCTGATACAGTGAAGTCCATTGTAGGCCTGGCCAATAGCCTTTTTTTCCAAAATCGTTTTGCCCGAGCCGAGGCACTCTATCAACAGGTACTGCCGATCCAAAGAGCCATTTCGGGTTTCTCTCATCCGGAAACCCTGGCCACGATGCACAATCTGGCTACTTGCCTGCTGAGTAGAAAACAGTATACCGAATCCGAACGGCTTTTTCGCGAAAACGTTCAACTCCGCCAGGAAGTCTTGAAGCCGGAACATGAGCTCACCCTAAACTCGAAATACGGTCTGGCCCGCTGTCTTTTGCACCAATTAAAGTTCGGGGAAGCAGAGAAAATCATCAGAGAGGTCCTGGACACCAGGGAAAAGGTTTTGGGCTTCCACCACCCGGCCGTGTTGAAGACAGCCAACTTGTTGGGTAGGGTTTTGGGGGAAAGTGGGCGGCTCGACCAGGCCGTGGCCCAATTCAAAGAGCTGGTCACAACCTACCAGTCACTCGACCTGGAACAAACCCCAAACGCCTTGAAGGCTCAAGGAAATTTGGGGTATTACCTGATGCTGGCTGGACGTTTTTCGGAAGCCCAAGTGGTCCTCGAGGAGAACCTCCGGGCTAAAATAGAGGTCAAAGGACCTGACAACATCAGCACCTTGGAAACTCTGGACTCCCTGGGAGAAAGCTACCGAGACCAGGGCTGTTGGAAGGAAGCCTCGACCATTTACGCCCGGGTTGCCGCTACGGCCCGAGTCCGATACCCATCCCTTGGAAGAACCGTGATTTTCCAAGCTCGCTACGGTATGGTGCTCACCAGTCTGAACCGTTTTGAGGAGGCGGAAGCCATCTTGACCCAATGCTTTTCCGGGATTGAAGATTCAAAGGATTTAAATGAGATTGCAGCATCCCTGGTCAGGCTCTACCGTGCCTGGGGTAAAGAGGATGAAGCCGAACAATACCAACAACTCTTGGAAAAAAGTCAATAAAGGTAAGGCTCATTCCCATCACCACAAAAGGTGCCGAGTCAAGGTCAAGACCTCGTCCGGACACATTTTTTCGTATTCTGAGTGAGGACCGGCGGCCCCCTACCCCAAAGGGTCAGCACATGGCACCGGACCGGGCGTCCCCTGCACGCCCCGGACTTGTTGTGGTCCATGCCAAATTTCCCTGAAGGGTTTAGCCCAAAACCGTCCGTTGGGAATGGCTGATGTTTTCATTTTCCTGAGTTCCCGGACGGGCACCAGCTTTCAAATTGAATGGACCGGGTTTGGATGGTGACAGAAGTGCAATCGCCGGTAACCTCAAAAAAAATGCCTAAATATTATTCAAATCCAAAAAAGTTACGCATTAGTAGATGAGACCGGAAATGAGGCGAGCATTTGAAGGCACCCCCATTTGCCATCCCCATCTGAGCCGCCCTTTTTCCCGGTCAACTAAAAAACAAACGGTAAACAGGTAATCGGTCCGGAGAGGCGAAACCGAACCACGAGGCCAAGTAAGGCAAAGAAGGATCCCAACACCTTCCAGGGTAGATTTCCGTCCGGATTCCCCGCCTCGAGATCGATTCCCAGCAATTAAGTTCAAGGAGTAGGAAAATGAGATCTTTATTTTTCAGTCTTTTGGTCCTGGTCCCAGTTGGCTGGAATCCGGCAACCGCCGGCTCCCAGGTATCTAGGATGACAACAACTTCGAGTTACAATCTCACTCAATACCAAATAAAGTTTACGCCCAATTCCCTTATTAATGCTGACCGTCAAGATGGGGAAGGTCACCCACCCGACAGGGGAGCTATCCCATACTTCAACCTGGTATTCCTTACACTAACCACTGAATACTTTCCGGGTATCCATACCGGTGGGGAGGATGACGGGGAGATCGAAGATCCCGACGGTACGCCCGCACCCTTTGACGGAAACGGCAGCTACGCGTTCCTACCACTAGTCACCGGCTACGCTCCGAGTATCCATACCGGCGGGGAGGACGACGGGGAGATCGAAGATCCCGACGGTTCGCCCGCACCCTTTGACGGTACCGGCAGCTACGCGTTCCTGCCACTAGTCACCGCCTACATTCCGGGTATCCATACCGGCGGTGAGGACGACGGGGAGATCGAAGATCCCGACGGTACGCCCGCACCCTTTGTCGGCATCGGCAGCTACGCGTTCCTACCACTAGTCACCGGCTACTCTCCGAGTATCCATACCGGTGGTGAGGATGACGGGGAGATCGAAGATCCCGACGGTACGCCCGCACCCTTTGCCGGCACCGGCAGCTACGCGTTCCTACCACTAGTCACCGGCTACGCACCGGGTATCCATACCGGTGGTGAGGACGACGGGGAGATCGAAGATCCCGACGGTACACCCGCACCCTTTGGCGGTACCGGCAGCTACGCGTTCCTACCATTGGTCATGAGTTACACTCCGGGTATCTCTACTGATGGTGAGCGCGGCCTGGAATCGGTCCTCGGACTCCGGGTCCGAATGCTGATGGTCATCCAATAAGGAGCAACAACCTGGATGAATGTGAAAACTAAAGATGAGATCCCGGATTTTTTCCGGGATCTCTAATCCGGGTCGGATGGCAGACACCCGGCCGTTTTTATATGGTTGAGCCTATCTTGTTCCCTTTGAGTAATGACGCGGCCCAGGACTAAAGCCAGGACCAAGATAAGTGTGAGTGGCAGGCCACCGATGAGGAGCAACGCCCAGGAAGGGTACCCGCCGTAGGGTCCCTGGAACTCCCCATAAATAGCCACCAGGAAAACAGTGCCTAGGATCACGGGTATCAGGCGAAACACCAGGCTGAACCATTTCCCAAAAGCCGCACCACCGTGTTCATAGGCCAACATGGGAAACCGCCAAAGGTTCCCCAACCCAGCGGCAAAACCGATCGCGGCCAGGATATAGGTGAACCGGCCCGGCCATTGCTCACGTACGTCCATAAATACCCCCCAATGATTAGATTCTATAAAGTAGGTCTTCCGGCCCGGTACTCCGCTACCCCCCCATTTTAATGCACCAGGCCTATGGGTCAAGTTTCATCACAAATGCCGAGGGCAGGCGCTAGAAACCTCCCTATTTATTTTTTTATGTAATTTATGATTGAAAAAACCTGAGTGGACATTATACATTGCATGGAGCAAGGCTTTTGCTTGACTCTTTATGCTGGTGATTATTCATGGAAATTTTTTGGTTGATCCATCTACTTTTTGGAAATCAGGGCCCAGGCACCAGCAATCCGCCCCTCGAACAGAGACTATTCGAAGACGTTACTCAAGCCGTGGGCCTGGATTTTGTTCATTTTAATGGAATGACCGGGAAATACTACCTGCCGGAGATCACCGGCCAGGGCGGCGCCCTGCTCGATTATGACGGTGACGGTGACCTGGATGTCTATCTTGTCCAGGGCCATGTCTTGGAACCAGGAAAAAAGCTGTCGGACGCATGGTATCCCTATAGGGGAAAGGGCGAACCCAGGGATCGTCTTTTGCGAAATGAGCTTACCTTGAATTCGGATGGCAGCGTGAAGATTCATTTTACGGACGTGACCGTGGCAAGCGGCATCAACGCTCGTGGCTACGGCATGGGTGTCACATCGGGAGATATCAATAACGACGGTTACCCCGACCTCTACATAACCAATCTGGGCGCCAACCAGTTATTCATCAACAACGGGGACGGAAGTTTTACCGATCAGACGGGAAGTAGCGGTACGGATGATCCGCGCTGGAGCACCAGCGCATCATTTTTCGATTACGACCGGGACGGGTGGTTGGACCTGTTTCTAACCAATTACGTAGTCTTCCATGCACCCACCAACCCCAAATGCTACACACCGGGCAGTATGTTGGACTTCTGTGGGCCCGATGCCTATCCCCCTAGCCCGGACCGTTTGTTCCACAACAAGGGTGGGGGCGTCTTCGAGATTGCAACAAAAAAAATGAGAACACAAAACGCGTTCGGTGCGGGATTGGGTGTCGTGACCGCGGACTTCAACGGTGACGGCTGGATGGATATCTACGTGGCCAACGACGGGGATGCCAATCAATTGTGGATCAACGGCAAAAACGGCACCTTTAGCGATGAAGGCCTCCTTTCAGGCGTGGCCTTGAACCGGGCGGGATCCGCCGAAGCCAGCATGGGGGTAGCCGCCGGTGATTTCGATGAGGATGGCGATGAGGACCTTTTCATGACCCATCTCATGGATGAGACCAACACCTTATACCTCAATGGCGGCGGCGGTTTTTTCGATGATCGTACCGTGGAATTCGGGCTGGCTGTACCCAGCCGGCGCTTTACCGCCTTCGGTACCTTTTGGATTGATGTGAATAACGACGGCTGGCTGGACCTCATCACACTCAACGGTGCGGTAAGTAACCAGAAGGGGATGGGTGATCCCAATGACCGCTACCCCTTTCGGGAACCCAACCAGCTCTTCTTGAACCGTGCGGGTAAGAAGTTCGAGGAAATCCACGACTCCGCCATTTCCGATCACTTAAATGTCAGCCGGGGCGCCGCATGCGGTGATATCGACAACGACGGCGATTCCGATATCCTCATTCTGAACAATAACGGACCCGCTCGTCTTCTCCTCAATCGGTCCCGGCAAAATTGGATTGGATTCCGGTTCCTCGACCGGGCCCTGAAGCGGGATATGCTCGGTACACGAGTCAAGGTTATCGCCGGCGATAGAACCTGGCAGCGGCGGGTCAAAACCGACGGCAGTTATTGTTCGGCTCATGATCCTCGTCTCATCCTCGGACTCGATAAACGCGATTCGGTAACCGGAGTAGAAGTGACCTGGCCGGATGGGACCAGGGAACGCTGGAGCAATCCCCCCGTGAACCGTTATACAACTCTATATAAAGGATCAGGAGAAAAGAAATGAGCTATCGATCGTTTTACCTGCTCACCTACCTGCTTGTTATGCTTCCGTTCGCAAATGTCTACGGGAATAAACAGGAGGAAACTGCCCAGAAAACAGAGCCTACTCAAGAGACAGCCCAGGCCCGGGAGACAGAGCCTCCACAAGTGACAGCCCCGGCTGGCGAAACTGCGCCGGCACAGGAAGAGACCCCTACGAAACCCAGTGACCCAAAGGCGATTCCCCCCTTCAAAGAGGGCCTCGTGTCGGTTCCAATCCCCAATTTGAATTTGGCCGAAGAGGTTGTTGCCAAACAGATTCGTCGTTTTTATTCCTCATTGGTTACCCTGATTCGCACCTATCCCGAGGCTTCTACCGAAATCAGCAACGCCTATGGTTTACTTGGCGATGTGTTCAGCGCCTACAAGATTCGGGTATCGGCCGAGGCATGTTACGAGAATGCCCATCATCTTGCCCCTGAGCAGTTCCGTTGGCTGTACCTGCTGGCGGCCTTGAATCAGGAGCAGGGCGATATCGAGATTGCCCGGGATTATTTGCTCGAGGCGAGTAAACTCAAAGAAAACTACCTGCCGGTTTGGGTGCGGTTGGGAGATTTGGTCCTCCAGTTCAACAAAAAGGAAGAGGCACGTGGTTTTTACCAAAAAGCGCTGGCGCTCAACCCCAACGATCCTGCGGCCCTGTTTGGAATGGGTGAAGTGGCCCTCTTGGATAAAGAATATAAAGAGGCCATACCCCATTTCGAGAAGGCCCTGGCCCTGGTCCCGGTTGCCAATCGTATCCATTACTCCCTCATGATGGCCTATCGCGGTTTGGGAGAAATGGATAAAGCCCGTAACCACATGAACCAGTCCGGTAAGATCGGTGTTCGGGTTGCAGATCCCCTTTTGGACGGCATTCAAAGATACCTGCGCGGAGAGCGCGTTCACCTCATCCGTGGTAAGGCCGCTTTTGGGGCTGGTCACTACCAAAACGCGGCCGAAGAATTTGCCAAGGCTGTTCGCTCCAAACCGGACAGTTTGAGAGCCCAGCTCAACCTGGGTACTACCCTCGGTTTGCTGAACCGCACCGAAGAGGCATTAACCATCTTCCAGGCCGTACTCAAACAAGATGCCACCAATCAGACCGCCCAATACAACACCGGCTTTCTTTTTTCCAAAATGCAAAAATACCCCGAGGCGGAACAGCACCTCCGAAAGGCGCTCAAGCTGAATCCCGAGGATACCACGGCCTTAATGGTACTGGGGGGTGTCCTGTACAAGACCGGCAAGTACGAGGAGGCCTTGAAGCATTACGACAAGGTGATTCAAACCAAATCCCTCGACGAGGAACACCTGATCAATCGGGCATCGATACTGGTTAACACCAAGGATCTCGCCGGTGCAAAACAATGTCTTTTGGAAGGTCATGAACTCATGCCCCAGTCGGGTCCCCTCAGCCATGTCCTGGCTCGCTTCCTGGCATCCTGTCCCGATGAAAAGCTCCGCGATGGTCTACTTGCCCTAAACCTCGCAAAAAAAGTACACAAGGCATCTCCCACCGTCGAACATACAGTCACTCTTGCCTTGGCCTTCGCGGAGGTAGGCGACTGCGAGGTAGCAGCCCTATGGCAGGAAAAAGCCGTAGCAGCCGCCCGTACCGCCAAAGACACCGCTTTGGTTCAACGCCTTCAAGAACCCCTGACCCGCTACCAGACCGGCCACCCCTGCCGTCCCCCATTCAATAACCCATAATCGGAGCGTAGTCCCGGCGGCGATTTAAATGCCGGGACTACGCTTAGCGGCCGAGTAAATAATGGCACATGGGTGAATCATCGCCTGTATTTGCGGTCACAGGTGCCGAATAAGTTTTGTCAGTTACTCCGGAGCCGGCGAAGCCGGCGTTACCAGAAGTCGTATGGGAGAAAAAACCAGGCTGGATTCTCTAGGAGAAAATCCGGACCGCCCCAATTCTACGGCTATAACCTCGTTTCAGGTAGCCGGAATGGCTGCCGCCATCAACGGCGGAATTCCCGGCAGAAAAGAAAAAATGATTTTTTTTATCTCTCAGCCGCTCTTTTGTCGCTTGAAAAGATAAGCACATCCGGGTTTGGTGTCTTTTTCCCATATGGGAATAGGACCGGATGCAGGTTAATTCACAACAAATGGAGGTACCAATGAAAAAGTATTTTATAACCAGGTTGATACTCATTCTGCTGCTGTGCCCGGCTTCGTGGATCAGCGCCGTTCGAGCTCAAATAGTCGTAGGTGTAAGACCCGTCCAGCCGAATTGCGCCATCACGGCCGACCCCATTCCTTCGGGTATCACGCATCGTCCCAATGAAAACATATCCATGGCGTTAGATCATTTTTTTATGCATTCCGCCACCCATCTCCAGGGAAATGAGACAACCGAGAAGTTTGCTCCCTGTCTCTTCTACGAGCCGCAGGATGCTTTTTACAGCTTCCGAAGCGTGGTAATGGTGAACAATCCGAACCCGCAGCTCACAATCAACGTCGTTATCCAGTACTATGACCCGGCTGGGAACCCCCTCCTGCCGGTAAGCAATGTCACCCTGCAGCCGGAAGAGACCCACATCGAGCTGGCAACCCCCCTCCAGGCCGCCGGTGGCAAAGGCTCAGCCCGCATTACATCACAACAGCATCCCTTCGTTGGAGCTACTTTCCACCAGACATACGTGTTCGACGGCTGCACCGATCCCGACCACCAGGCCAACCCCGGGATGACATCCTTCCAACAGCTTCAGGAGGACAAGGGGAAAAATGATCTGTACTGGGGTCCGCTGCCAGCATCCAATAGCGCCAGCACAGTTTTCAATAATGACTTCCTCAATGGGAACCTGCCCATCTTTTGCCTGATGAACCCGAGTCCCACCCTTCCCGCCACAGCGACAATTACCTATGTGGACCGGCTCGGTGCCACACCAGCTCCTGTAGTCGTGACCATTCCACCCAATGGCTCATTTACGGACCTGACCCTGGCAGCCTTCCTCTATCCCGTCTACACCGGAGCCGCCTTCTCTTTCGATAACGACTACGGAGTAATCATCAATTCAGACCAACCCCTTCTCGGTGAAGGCATCATGATGGATTTCTTTGGCGACGGAGCGCCTTGGAACCTGAACAAATGTGACCGGTTCCGCATGGGCTCTACCATGCTGGCCAACAAGAGCCCACGTGAATTGGTCAACCCGGAATTCACTTACCAGGTGCCCAATACCAACCCCGCAGGGCCATTCATTGCGCCCATCACCACCTACATGGGTTTCATGAATGTGAAAAGCCAAAACATCGGTCCCGTGAATATCAGGTACTTTAACCGGAACGGCAACCTGCTCGCCCAGGATACCATTGCCGCGGTACCCTTCGGAGCCTTACACCGGATTGCACCCGGTTCCACCAGTACACCCAATTACCCAACGACAACTTCTACTTTTGATGGTTGGGTCCGAATCCAGGCATGTAAACCCGGTCTAGTGGGTTGGACCATGCGTGAGGCGAGACATGAACCGATCGTAGTAAATAACTGGCAAGCCTATTTCCGAAAAGTCTGGGGTGAAACCCTGGACGGCACCAATTTCGATGAGCCGGGTCCCGGCTTTCCCGTCACCACCCAGGATGGTTTTGATGTCATACGCAAGGTAGCGCCCATCCTTCAGGTGGACCCCAGTTTCTACTGGCCCGGATATGAGGCAATCCTCAACAAGTCAACATCCAATATCCTCGACTACTGGTACCGGTTCTTCCGGTTGAGCCCGGGAACAGACCTGACCAACTACCTGATCCAACCCTACGCGGGCTTACGCTGGGGCAATACCTCCTTCACCTTTGAGGATGTCCCCATTAATCACACATCGATCTCATGGTTGGAAACCCTGAGCGGCCGGGCCGATATTACCCAGGGCAAAATCAAGGGAATCGATGCCGTGGGCGATCCCCTTTGGGAATACGCATGGGGTGGCCAAATCGTGTTCCCCTTCGGACCGCCAAATCCCCCGGACCTGAACGATGTTCAACCCTTTGAGCATTAAGGCCTGCCGCCCGGTTTGACACCCTTGAAGTCAACCTGGAGCGGTTTGCCTCCCCGTCCCGTCCCCCCACGACGGGACGGGGAATCTTGTTCATTAGACAGGATCTTTTGGATTTTTTTGGACCCGGACGGGGAATCTTTTTTATTAGACAGGATCTTTTGGATTTTTTGGACACGTTCGGAGATGCACAGGATCTTTCGGATTTTTTTGGCCCGGGACGGGGAATCTTGTTTTTAGACCGGGCCGCGTTCGGAGGATCTTTCGGATTTTTTTTTGGCCCGGGACGGGGAATCTTGTTTGGTTTTTAGACCGGGCCGCGTTCGGAGGATCACGGGATCTTTCGGATCTTTTTTTGGACCGGGCTCCGTTCGGAATTGGGGGATGAGGGTTTGAACAGGTAGTCAGCATGTACGGGATGAGTCGTCGGTCAGTTGGGGCGACGTCTTCTTCCCAGATAATAGCCGAGTAGGGCCAGGAATATGAGAACCCCCACCAGCAGAATGGGCCCCTGGCGACTTACGGCAGCGGCCCATTGGTTGAGTTCCTTTAGAAAGACCGCCCAGATAATAGTGGCCAGGTAGGTGCCCCCCAGAACGATACCGAGATTCAGCCAGTTACGAAGACCCATCATAAAACCGATGATACAGCCGATCAGGGGCCCGGTCATCCAAAAGGGGAAACACACAAATAAAAACAAACCGGGAATGCCGAATCGACGAATGGTTTCCTGCCGGGCTTCCGCGGTTTTGGTCATCCTGTCTATAAACGTCCTCAATGCGGGCACCACCACCAGGCTCCGCCAACTGAAAATAAACAAGGGGTAGAAGAGCAGAACCATCAGGGTTTCGATGACAATGTTGATGGTTATCACTACGTTATGACCGTAGTTCATGGCATAACCGGCAGTCAAACCCGCGGCCCGACCGAAAAATATGTGGGTCACGGTTATGCCCAGATAGGTCTGAAAACGGTCCGGCCGCCAAAGGTAACCCCCGCCCAACCACCCGATATAGATCAGGGAAAGAACCAGGCCCAAGATGAAGATCCACCCCTCCGGGCTGGTAAAATGTTCAGCCCGAAGACCGTTTTTTTTGGATCCTTCCTTATTGTCACTGTGTTTTTCGATGGGTTTCATTGAGGAATACACTCCGGCCCAAGGCATTTTAACGCGACCTTCCCCCTCCCGCAAGAGTTGGTTGAAAAGCTATGAACGAGAAAGCCGCCAAGGCGGAGGCCGGGCACAAGTCGAGGCCAACCAGCTTGGCGAGGTCCTATCCTGAAACTTTGTAGCTGTCTCATCCCGTCGTTGAGGCTGATGGGTGCATGGGTGCCCCTGTTCAAGGGCCTGGGAAGCTTTCCGAAATGCCGTGCTTGCGGCCTCACCGATTTGTGGTACCTATTATAGTGTGAGCCTGCTGACGACAGCCTGTTCCTCCAAGTTATTGAGGAAATAGAGAAAGTGTTTATCGGGCGAAAGAGCCATGTCAATAGCTTGGTAAGTGCCCGGATAAGCTTTGAGTAACTTCCCCTTGAAATCGATTTTAACTAATTCGAGGGGAGCTTCTTCCTCATTGGAGGTATAACGCATCAATAATAATTCCTCTGCGGAAAGGACAACGAGTCCGTTGCAAAGTGGATCAATGTCAACACTCATTCTGAAGGCGATGCTACCGTCCGATTGTTTCTCCTGTTTCATAACGGCATTGGGTTCTTGGGGATTGAATTTGATGGGATATTTGGTCTTGATGACCTTGTCCCCGGCATAGACCAACAATTCGTTTTGGATGGAACCCGCATAGACAAGCTTGTCTCCCAGCAGGTCGAAGGCCCCTCGATTGAGAAGTTCCATCAAAAGGGGATTCTCATGAGTTTTGAGTTCACCAAAACCGCGAACCCACCGTCCCTCCAAATCGAAAACATTGAAACGGGTGTTTTCTCTCTTTTCCATATCGATGGAGAACATCCCGCCACCGGTTCGGCTAAGTACAAAGTTTTGGTTGGGAAGAACCAGTAAATGGCCCACGGGCTGGTTGGTGATTTTGATAATCCGAATGAACCCTCCCCCTTCATCGAAGAGATGCACTCGCTGATTACTGCTGTCGCCTACCAGAATCTGGCCGTC
>JACLAC010002749.1_pt1 | contig 12477 bp, 3 predicted proteins | sample 8027881 | NCBI WGS metagenome assembly JACLAC01 (sample SAMN15725517, study PRJNA655200) | protist metagenome | isolation source: fluorescence activated cell sorting (FACS) single amplified genomes of... | place: Spain: Blaines Bay Microbial Observatory, Mediterranean Sea | collected 2016-01-19 | reverse complement strand
AAGAAATGAAAAATGATACAAGTAGCGAGGAAGAAGAATCAGATGGTGAAGAGGAAGATTGGTCGTCCTCAGATAGTGATGATTCCAGGGAAAATAGAAGGTCCAAAAAAAATAGAAAAAAAAGCAAAACGAAAAAGCGTAAAGACTTAAGAAAAGCATATACACATGATGAAGAGATGCTTGCAAAATTCCGTACTGTATTGCGGGAAGAATTGCATGAAAATCATGCTGGGCATCAAGAACCATTTTCAACTGCATTATACAAGAATTTTTCTTCTATCAGTGGAGGTCATATTACTAAAACAAAAAGTGGTCAATTAAGTATACCTACCAAAAAATTTGGCAAGCATTTACAAATGGTATTGAATTCCAAATTGCGCCCTGGTGAAGGTGAACGCTTGTCCGAAAGTGACATCAAGCATTTATGCGATATATTGGATTCTAATAATGATGGTTCCATTGATTGGGATGAATTTGTATCGGCCATGTCATATTCAAATGAAGAGATAACACGAATTATTTACAAGTTACGGTCTGAAATTAAAAAAAAAGGAAATAAGTCTGAAAATGAAAATTTTTTAAGGATGGTGATTGGTAAAGAAGCAAACAATGAAGGCATGTCAAGAGCAGTCTTAGGAAGATACATTGAGCAAAATTTGTTTGTAGAATTAAGTGAGGGTGAATTAAGAGAAATTTTTCAATTTCTTGACAAAGATGGCAATGGAAGTGTAAGTTCAAAGGAGCTTAGGAAGTTTATTAATACATCAATGCATGATTTACTTGCTAAAAGTGATTTTGATGACGAGGCGCCAATTGTTGATATTCAATTTACAGTGGGGAATAGTTCGAAAGCGGTACAACAAGAAGAAAATTTTATTCACCTTGGATACCGTCGTCTAAATGCTGATTTAAATGGCAGTAGTCAAATAGCAAAAAAAGTTAGCTTATGGTTTTTAAAAAAACGTGCGGATCAATATACCACGAAGGAAGATTTTAAACGTGATCGTATTACAGATATTACTATCTCAGGTAACAAACGCGATAGTGTGTTAGTAAGTCAAGGATTCCATTGTATTCCGCAATCCTTGAATCATGGGAATAGTTTACTTGCCGGTAGCGATATTTATTTATGGGTTCGAAAAAATGTAAACGATTCGTTTCCACTTTTGAATGTAGCAGTTACGATGGGGAAAATAAAAAATCCTCTTGATCCCATCCACTCTCCACCATTTCATGGTTATAAACGATGTCCTGGAATGGTTAATAAAGGCGGGTTGTTCTTCGCTAAGGATGTGTATCTTTGGTATAGGAAACGATCATATGAAACCGATGTGGATAAAAACGACCTGGCAAATGCTGGAAATGCCCATGATATGAATCAACAAATCATAGATCATGTCCGAACAGTTTTAAGAGAACATTGTATGGAAGGTGTTGGAAAAATTGATTTAGAGAAAGGTTTCAAAAGGCACGATACAAAGAAGAAAGGAGCTTTGTCATTGAAAGAATTTCGACATGTGCTGGAGGATGAAGGGATTTTATTGGAACAAAAAGAATTTGATATTTTGTTTAAGAAAATAGATTTAAAAGGAACGAAGAATATTACACTTAAAGATTTCTTTGTATTTGTTCAACATGGCGATGAAGAAATTGATGCGATGGCTAAAAAAGTACGACGTAAAATACAAGGTTTCGCACGGCGTTCTAAAAAAGGTTTACAAAGTGTATTTGATAAATACGATAGGAAAAAAACAGGAGTTATCAATGCAATTGCATTTAAATCGTTATTGAAAGAGATGAAAGTCGCGGTATCAAAAGCTGAAATGGAAAAATTTAAGAACAGATTTGATCCAGATGGCAGTGGTGTTATATCGAAAGCAAGTTTCTTGAAATTTGTATATGGAAACATTGCCGAGTACGACCGAGAAATAATACAGGAGATATATAACCATCTATATGATAAACTAGAAACGATAGCACTGGGTGGTAGCAAAAGTAAGAAACGCAAGAATTGGCAAAAAGCATTTGATAAACTTGCATTCATCGGTGGTGCTGCATCCCATGCGTCTGACATTGATCATTCGGAAATGCAACGCGTTCAATTAGATTATGCATTTGAAAAATTATTGGATGATAGCCAAGAGCGAGATTTAATTGGCGATGAAGAAATGGAATTGATATGTGATCATTTTGATCCAAAACATGATAAAAAAAATAAATTTGCAAATGAAATATCTTTCGAAGATTTTAAAGAAGGTATTGGAGCGAAATTTGAAGCCCCGAAGACATTAAAGCGAAAGAAGATGAAAGTTGGAAAGACAAGGTCTGATTCCCGTCGAGTGAATCGAATGTTCCATCTAATTGCATTACAAGTCGAAAAGCATTTAATGCAAAGGGATAAAGATTACAGCGTAAAAGCATGTTTTAAATTTTTTGATGTAAGCAGAAATGGGTATATTGAAATTGAAGAATTTGAAAATGGAATTGGCTTGCTAAAACTAACGAAAGATATTCCTGACGCGATGATACAAGCTTTATTCAACCAGCTTGATTCTAAGAAAAAGGGCAGTGTTACGCAATCCCAGTTTGTTAAAGTTATGAAAGGAAAGGAAACTGATAATTACCAATCTGGAAGTGACTCTGCAAGTAGCGATAGTGATCCGGAGGCAGAGGCTGGTGTTGGTGGCGATGCATACTATTCTGGTTCTTCCGATGATGGATATTCCCCACGTAAGAAGACGACAAAAAAAAAGAAGAAAAATAGGAAAAAGAAGGATGCATATGCATTCACTGATAGTGATGTGGATTCTTCGGTGGGTGGTTATACAAGCAGTGATTCATCCGATAGATCTACTACGTACAGTAGTAGCCCATTGTCTGATGATGAAATTTTTGAACATAAACCAAAAAAAATTAAAAGGAAGAAATTAAAAAGTAAGAGGAAGAAGAAATCGAACGATGGTAAATTTTGGAAGATGATACGCCATAAAGTGAGGAGGGCAAAGAAAAGAGAAGGCCGCTATGGTATAGATTTATATGAAATTTTTGAAAGAGCTTCAAAGAAGGAACAAAAGAAAAGAGGCTCGAAAAAAATTAAAAAGAATGTCATTTCAAAAAATGGCTTTCATAAAGTTATAAATTCCGTTGGCATTGATTTTAGCAAGAGCGTTTTATCGAAAGTTCAGAAAAATTTTGTGAGAGGGAAAAATAAAAGTTTGGTCAATTATCATCTGTTTCTCATATCTGCATTCAAAGATTATCAAGATCTTCATGCGGACGATGATACAGATGAAGATGATGTGAGTGCAAGATCGTTGAGTGGATCTCAAATACGTGAAAAATTGCGTAGAGTCATCGTACGCTCTAAAGAATCAGGTATAGATGTGATGAAAATGTTTCAAGTTTTCGATAAGAATGGGGATAAATTATTGACTGCAGATGAGCTTCGCAGTACATCGGTTGCATTGGGTCTCTCCATGAGTCGTAGAGAAGCGAATGCATTAGTTAGATACTTAGATAGAGATGGTAAACATGATGGCAGAGTTGATTATGAGGAATTAGTAGATTTTATTCAAGAAAATAAAAAAGATATTGCAATTGATGAAATCGAAAATAAAATTAAAGATGCGATACATTCGTCAAATAAAGATGGTAAACCCTTGGTATTAGAGGAAGAATTTGCCCGTTTTGATTTGAATGGAGATGGCTACATATCGACAAAAGAATTTCGTAAAACATTGAAAGAAGCATTCGATTTAACCTTTTCTGATAGTCAATACAAAGCATTGCTAAAACGGGTTGATAAGCATGGCCATGGAAAGATTGATTATGAACATTTTGCAAAACGATATCAATATGGAAAGAAAGACTTAGAGGTTTTAGCTGTTAAATTACGAAAAAGATTTTTAGATATTGCAGTAGACAAAGCAATATCGTTTCAAGAAATCTTCCGCTCCATGGATACGAATGGGGATGGCGTAATAAGTCGCAGAGAGTTTCGCAATGCTTTGAACCGTACTTCGTGTAATTTAACTGAAAGGGAATTACGATCGTTGATGGATAAATTTGACAGCAAGCGAGCTGGGAGGATTGATTACAAAGCCTTCGTGAAATTTGCTTCTCCGAAGGATAGCGATTTATCAGATATCGAAACTGTTATACGTGAACGAGTTAGAGAACTAGCCCGAGTTCGCGGTGGTTTGAAAACTCTTGACATGGTTGCCCCTTTTGAGCGGAAAGATGTCAATCGTAATGGTCAAATTACCATTGATGAATTTAAACATGCATTAGAAAGCCTTGGTCTGGATATAACGCAACGCGAATTCCGTATCGTATGTGCAAGGTTTGATGATAATGGTGATGGATACATCAATTACAAAGCATTTTGTAGGTTTGCGCATTTAGATGATAAAGAGACAATGGCAATGTGCAAACGTTTAAAGAAGAGATTGAAAGATGCTGCTTCGGAGGAAATCTATGTACGAGACATTTTTGCAAAGCATGACGAGTTTAATAAAACAGGACGGGTTACAAAATTACAATTTAGAGAAGGTGCACGGTATCTAAACCTCGGATTATCTGCGGACGAACGGTTAACGATAGAGGATCGTTTCAAGGCTATGGACAACAATGATGATTTTATGTACTTAGATTTTTTGAAATGGGTGAATAATGCAAATGAGGATGGATCAAGTAGGAAAGCTGCTTGGCATGGTGAAGCAGGAAACGATAGTAACATATTAAATACAACAGGACAAGATGATGAGGTATGGAATTCACGAACTGTCCGTACATGGTTAAATACCCAAGCATCGCCTCGGCAGCGAAGGCGCTTCAATCGCCTATATGCAAGTCTATCCAGTTATAAACAAAATTCAAGAAGAGGTGGTCATAAATACCCTCGCCCTGGTAATTTAGATGGAAGTGTTTTACTAGGAAGCAACAATGATATCTTTGCATCTCCTCGCAGAGGTAGTAGCAGGTTGAGAGATCCTAAAGGTGACATAATGGGATCTACTGTTAAAAAGCCAAGATCATATGGTGGAATCTCAATGCCCCCATCAACTCCAGTTGGTACAAGAAATTTCAGCTCAAGTATGAATTCAACTTGGAGAGGAAATGATCAATTTCTCTCATCGACTTTACAATCAGACATGGGTGGGTCGATGATGTCTCGACTTCAATTAAGTGCAATTGAAACGGGTGATGTTACAGAGCAAGAATTTCGTGATAATCGTGCCATATTTCAACAAACTGGTAATTGGGCATGTCCTGTATGTATGTTTCCAAACAACAAAAATTTCTCTCGTAAATGCGATATGTGCGCAAGTGCAAATCCATATATGTTACCAATGGGTGCATCTACCAGTCCGTTGAAATTCTCATTCACCGGAGCTCAAACTGGTGGTGGTTTCAGTTCACCACGAAACTCGAGTCACATTGAAAATGCATTAGATGGAACGATTGCATGGCGTGGTGATGAAAGTGATGATGATCGTTATGCAGAATCAGATGAAGAAGATCGCCGTGAAAGAAAGAAAAAAAAGAAGGAAAGAAAGAAATATTCCGATGAAGATGAGGATGATTATGATTATAATAAAAAAAAGAAAAATAGAAGAGGCAGAAGCCGTAATAAGTTTTCTGATGATGATGAAGATGGAAGTGGTTGTAGAAGTAGATCCAGGAGTAAAGGAAGGGGGAAAAGCAGTCGCAGAAAAAAATATACAGATGATGAAACGGATAGCGGATTAGATTCTCCAAGAACTAGGAGCGATCGTAGACGAAGAAGGAAACAGAGGTATTGAAAATGAAAAAAAAAAGGGGAGAGTATGTGTGCGTGTATGTGTAAAAAAACTGTGGTGCTGTGTGTATAATAACTTTTTGGATTATCATATTTAATATTTTATTTCTTTTTTAAAATATTTGTTTTAAATTATTTATATTTTTTATTCCTCAAATTTTGTACGGGGTCATCTCTCTCTCATGAGTCACAAAATTGTTTAATTTTTGGATTTAGCGTGTATATTTCTCTCCCACTATATAATTGCCTTGTCGCACACCTTTCAAAAGTGACGTGTCTAAGGATACAAATATAATTGTGCAGAAATATCAAAATTGAAGACAAAATCATTTTCTCTCTCTCTCTCTCTCTGTTCTTTATTCTTTTCACTATTTGGTCTTTTTTTGTTTGTCATAGACTTTTTTATTTCTCACCTCCGCTTGAAGTTCGTTTCGATTTTCAAGCATTAATTTTAATAAACTTAACATAATTTTTTTTTTACATAGTCATTTGTTTTTTATGTTTTAGTTTTCAAGAGATCCAATTGGATTAAGGTATGCAACTTTCATAAATTCTTGGCTAGAATTTTTTCGACGGACTGCTTGAAGCTTGTCGTAACGAATATTTTGATGGCGATTCAATAAGCGCATTTCACATGTTTTAATGTCATTGAGATCATAACCTGTGTAATGTTGTAACGTTTTATGCCAAACAACATTCTGTTTTAACGTACGTCTTGCCAAGGAGACGCAAGAGGCAGCAATGGTTGATTGGCGATAATGAACCATTTCATAATCTTGAAGTGCAAGCTCGGCGAAATAATTTGCTAAATGCTCGCATCGTTTTTTCTCTTCCTCGTTGTTATGTGTATCTTCCGCATGTGATGCGCGTAAATACCTTGGTAAAAACGTCATGATGGTGCATACGGTCAGTCGAAATTTTAAATAACCCAGCACTTTGCTTTCCATGCGTAATACTTGTTCATGCGAATATGTATTATCAGAAATGTATACAAACTCATCGACGCAAGGTGCATAAATTTCTTCGTATTTCGAAGCAATTAACATGCATGCGCACCCCAAGAGTTGCAATTGATGACGTGTCACTTGAAAGAGGGCAAGGCAGCGGTCAATGTAGTTTACAGATGTGAATAGCGTCACTTGCCTTAGGTTATATTCCTCAGCAACTTCTACCAACCAATCCACTAAGATAGCTCGCATATTTGAAGTTATATCTTTTTGAAAATTCTTCAAGAAATCCCCTTGTGGGCGATACAATAATTCATGCTGTTTGCGAAATGCATATATGTCATTTGCATATGTGGTTGCATAACGCGGATCTCTCGTATGAGCTGCATCGATATTTATTATATTAGGCCTTTTCACGACCTTGAGTGGCAAAGGTGGGGCATCGGTGTTGTTCAGTTCTATTGTTTTACTTTGTGGTAAAGTTAAGGATGATTGGCCAACGCGTGGTCGAATCAACATGTTGTTGTTGTTCGTTGTTGATGTTGTAGTTATTCTAGGAGGTATACCTTCAGTAACATGTCGAATCATAGCTTGTGGTGCTGGCGGTGCTGGTGGTAATTGTGCATTACCATTATCAGTAGCCGTATTATTAGTAGTAGAATCTTCTACGCTAGTTAAATCGATTACATCGTCTGTCGGTAACGTGTCTAGACGTTGCGATGGTGGAGGTTGTACTTGTGCTTGTTGCTGCTGTGCTCGACCACCATTTTTCTTTTTTACTTTTGATTTGGATCTTTTGCTGGATTTTGATGATTTACTTTTCGAGCGTGAGCTACTGGAAACTTTTGCTTTCTTCGCACCTCCTCGTCTTGAGCTGCTTCCGCTGCTTCCATCTTGCTGTTGGTTGTTCGACACATCGTTAAAGGCCGCGCGGTTGCGTTTTTTCCTTTTACTTTTTGATTTTCTTCGTTTATCTTTACTATTATTTGAATTACTAGAACCGGTCTCATCCAATGAGCCGGTATTTGTATCTTGGTATATCATACTACCATTTATAGTTGTATTATTGTTCTTCTTTTTAGCACCAGAGCGCGAACGAGTTACAATAGATGCCATGATGTATATAATTATAAATCAAAGACTCGTAAACCTTGTATTTAAGAAAAGAGATGTACGTATATGTAATACAAAATATAAAAAGTATTCTACTTTCTTCTACTAGGTTTGTCGTTAATGTTGTGGAGATCAAAAATATACGACGATTGTTTATAAAATCAAATGGGAAAAGTCCTACTACACACAAAATTTCAAATAAAGAAAACGTAAAGTAAATCTATTATTGAAAATGTAGGATCAATTAGGACTATATAACTTTTTATTCAAGGATCGGTACGTGGTGCAAACAAAATTAAATCCAGACGACAGTTGTTACTTTCATATCGTCTTTGTCTATCTTCTCTCTCTACCTAGATATATCTATATATTTTGTAATTTTGTGTTCATTGAAAATAGATTAGTTTAGAAAATAAATTGTTAATTAAATTCCAGTATAATTTATATTTATATGTTGTATAATGCTATGTGTATCCTATTTTTAATGTTCGTTTACTTATATATCAATTTTAAATATAAATCTCCTATTTTTACAATAGTATTTTGTGCTTGGACGTGCAACAAATGTCCTGGTATCTCGTTATTTCTTGCCCGGAACTAATGATATTTCCATGTTATATTCGTAATTAAATTTGAACTTGTGTTTATTTACGATTTACCTGTTATTTACCTACTATTTTGGATTGATGCAAAGAACAAAAATTAACGGCGGTGTTAGATCCCTAGGCACCTTAACCATTTAGGAAGGGGTTAGTATCAGAAATTTTTTGTATGTAATCCTATACGTATGCTATTTTATTTAGTATCCCTTAACCCGAACGATTCGTTTATTTGATGTAGTAATTTTTGATATTCTAATCCCCCGTTTAAGTATAAACCATGTGTCGTTTGATAGGTTGATAGATTTTTTTGAGTGAAATAAAAAAGAATTTAAATTTTCTTCCCCCTTTCAAGTATTAACTTACAGTATGATATTTGATAGGGGAAAGTCTTCATTCTTCTGACAAAGACGTTGAAAAAAGTGCGAAACCACTAACATATTATAATCTATTCTGATGTGACTTGTATAGATTGATTTATATATATACTGGAATTTTATACATACCATACGTAAAACAACAAGATTATTATAAAGAAAAGAAAAGGCGTATTTATAGTAAAGCGAGAGATAATAAATATTATTAACGAAGAAAATAACGAAACAAGATGCCAAAAAAAAAATTAGCAAAAAAAGGGTTTGATTGGAAAGACACTGAAAAATTCGATAAAACTGCTAGTGAGGTCGGTGGTGCCATTGAAAATCTGACTAACCAATTGAATGTTTTAAATAGTGAAATTCGTGCGGATAAAGATGGTCTATTTGATTTTGATCAACGTTTGAGCTTCTTGTATAAAGAAAGAATTTTTCTTGAAAATAGATTAAAGTTTAACAATGAGTTTGCAGTGAAATTTGACGCACAGATAGGACCTTTTGAAAAAATGTATGATAAACTAACAGATGGTATGACAAGTCTTTATGATAATGCTAAAACTGAACATAAAAAAGGTATTGCAGTACTTATTCGTGAATTTAATTATCATCCATTATGGAAACAATCGAGTGATTGTTTTAATGCAACACCATTTAAACCAGAATAAATGTAATATATAGCAAGGCATAATAGAAAGAAAATTGGACGAAATATATAATATATACACGAATGTAAAAAAAAAATGACACTTTGGATATGTGTGTTAAAATCTGGGTATCATATATATATTTGGCGAGAGTTGTACGAATATTCTACACACATCACGTAACTTTTTTCGTGCGCGAAAGAAAACTCTCTTTTTTCTGTTGTAAAATTACACACATTATTTTATATAATATACAAATATTAATATATATATAGTTTTTATATCTCACACATCATATATATATATTATATATATTATACGCTCTTCGTAAAATGTAAAATATATCAAAACTATTTTTTATTATTACCCACAATATTCAAAAGTTGCTTCAATTTATTCAAGACAGGTGATTCACTAATTTCTAAAAAAGATTTACCTTCACCTTTTGCAGCACTTTCTGCACCAGCATCAACAATTGGTTTACCAGGTGGAAGAACTTCTTGAGCATACATTTTGAACGCAGAGCCCCATTGAGCTTTATCTGCTCCACCATTTTTGTCTGGGTATATGGTAGAATATTGATGACAACATCCACCATCATCACCTCCCCAAAAACTTAAAAATTGACGACCATCGATATCTTTTGGATATGTTGCATTAGATCCACCTAATAAATTTTTTAAATTTGGATCTTGATTGTAAGTTGGCCTTAACCATTGGCCACCGCCACCATCTTTGCTAGGTACACCGCCATTTGCGGACCACATGTGATTGTTTTGACTAGTTAACATATCACACAATGACTTTCCTGGTATAGGTTTAAAGTAATCTCTTACTTTTCCCATGGATAAACGTACTACAACGTTTTCCAAATCACCTTCACCACCATCCAAACCATCAAATGCGGAACATGGAAAGATATGCTCTCCATCAATATTCGTTGCTTGGTAACCTTTTTGGTATTTATCTTTGTATATTTGCATTTTTCTCATGTTATCACCTATATTTGCGATTTCGATCCAACCACCACCATCTTCTTGCATATCACACACAACTTGAAATGCATTTTCATTTGGATTCGTACCGGTTGGATTGATCCAATATTTACCCGTAGTAGCATTTCCTGGTCGCACTGCTTGTGCAGCCTTACATGACGTAGCTGCAAGTATTTTCGTAGTCCCATCTGCAAGTTCAGTACATGTTTTACCCCCCCAACCTGGTGCACAATCACACGTACATGTTTCGTTGTTCAATACACCACCATTTTCACATTTAATATCTGGGCACGATTCCTCGCAACCACATTTTGTTAAATTAAATGTGCGTGATCCTGGGCATGGGTTTTTATCTGGTTGCTCACACGTTTGGCAAGTATCCCCACTCCAAAACGTAGCTTTAGTCAATAACTTGGAATCGCCAGATTGACTTGCATCCGTACCATTGCCTTGTGGGTTACATTTACAATTACATGTTTTTGGATCTTGGAAACCATCGTGTTGACAATCCAACGGTTCGCATTGTTCTTTACATTCACATTTTTCCTCATCCCATGCATGTAAACCGCAATCAATGCCAGCAACGATACGCTCCTCTTTCGTTGGGCATTCGTCGCACTGAATACCTTTCCAATTACCTTTGCATTTACAATTGCAATCTTTTTCAACAAATGTACCATGTTCACCACATTCCATATGTCCACATGTTTTACATTGCGTATCTGGCAACCATGGTGCATCGCATAAACATGCACATTGCTTGTTATCCCATACACCATGACCATTGCATGATTTTGGGGTACATTTTTGGCACTGCTCCCCGTGCCATGAATTGACACATGAACATCCACACGTACCATCATCTAATACACCGTTGTTTTTGCATTGTTTTGTTGGTGGGCACATACAACCACACGTATTTGGATCTTGCATTTTACCTTTTGCACATTGTTGTTTAATACATTTCTCGCATACTTTACCAGTAAATGGTGGCAAACAATTACAACTGCATGTTTCCCAACTGAACGTACCAGTGTTTTGACATGGTAAATCTTTACCGTTGCATGGCGTACTAGGTTTCTTCTTCTTTTTCGTAATTGCTCTATGGAACATATTATTATTAGAAGCTGTTTTTGGAACTGGTTTATGACCACATCGTTGTCCTTCCCATCCCGGTGAACATAAACATTGTGGTTTTACACAAAATTTATTGCCGGTTGGGCAACCTAAACGTCCATGTAAACATTTTGGGATTTGGCAATGTTGTCCACCCCATCCGTCAGGGCAGATGCATTTACCTGCTCCAGCTTGTTCAACACCACGTGGGCATATTGTTGGGCACGTGTAACGTCCATGCGCATGTTTGTTTAATTTTTTAAACTGACAACGTGGACCATAAAATAAAGGTTTACATACACACGCGCGAATTGTTGCATCCCAATCACCATCTCCACAACATGAATTTGGACCAGGTGGAACTTCTGGATGAATCGGTTTTGGTATATTGGCACCAGGCAATGTTACAGGTATTTTTGGTAAGTTAAAATCATCCAATGCTTGTTGTATACGATGTTTATTGGTTTGCCCAGTTGACACAACACCAAATGGATTACGTAATGCCAGTCGGTCCCTTTCTGCTTTTAACGAAGCAGCTCCATTATCATTTCTCAAGCCTGCATTGTTCAACATACCCATTGCCTTTTTTGTTTCTCGGGCTTGTTCGTTCATTTTAGCTTGTGCAACTACTTCAGTAGCTTGTGCTTTGTCGAAGACATCTTGTTCTAATTGTTTTGCTTCGTTTACAAATTCCTTGTTGTTATTATTTATATTATTCCTATTATTATTCCTATTATTACTATTTTCATTGTTGTTACGTTTGGTCTCGTCGCCTCCACCAGCATTCACAACGGGATTTGCAAGTTCTTTTCTTAATAAATTTGCTTCCTGTTTAAACATATTAGCCTGTTTCTCATTTAATTGTGGTACACCTCCATTTCTACCTCTT
>JACLAC010019352.1_pt1 | contig 12481 bp, 9 predicted proteins | sample 8027881 | NCBI WGS metagenome assembly JACLAC01 (sample SAMN15725517, study PRJNA655200) | protist metagenome | isolation source: fluorescence activated cell sorting (FACS) single amplified genomes of... | place: Spain: Blaines Bay Microbial Observatory, Mediterranean Sea | collected 2016-01-19 | reverse complement strand
AGAAAGCTTATAGTCGTGCTTAATGAGGGTTATCAAGCAAATTATCAAATGTTGTTTCGAAATTGATAACGTCTATATCTGTTATTTGTTATTTTTTATTATTTAAATAGTAAGCGATAAGTACAAACAAATAATTAAATACACACTGAACGAAGGCCACGGTTGACTTGAGCGTATTGTTTTTTTAGGTCGGCCTGACCCTGACGCCGCGGTCTATATAGTAAGCATGGCTGAGTTCGCCCAGGCGACAGGAGGTTCTGCCAAGGCTGCCGTAACGCCTTACCCTCGTTTTATGGCAGCAGCCCTCCCTTCTCAGAAAAATAGCATAGCTCAGATGCGAGAGAATTACAAGCATGCGCTATACGAAGATGTGACGCTGAAGAATTTAGACGTTTACCACAACATTTCGTGCAGGCCGATAACGAAAGTGGCAGAAGACGACATGGAACTCCTGTCCGATTTGGTGACTTGGGGGGAACAATATTTGCACCACTATGAGGAGGGAGTTTACGTGTGCTCCCGGTGCAGCGCGGAGCTTTTTAGCAGCCAGGACAAATGGCACGGGCCGTGCGTGTGGCCAAGTTTTAGAAAAGGTATATTTAACGCTTCGCTGAGTCTGTCGGAAGTGTTGCATTATAACAATTACAAGTGCGTGGTGAAGGAGGTGTATTGCGGAACGTGCGACCTATTCCTTGGGCACGCCTTCGAAGACGGGAAGGCCAAAGGGGATTCCCACCCCGACGCGCACTGGCGCTTCTGAGTACTGTCGCTGTCTTTGAAATTCAAAGACACGCTAAAGTCCTCCATGTAAATAAAGCCAACCGGAGGTATTGGACGCGGGGAATATGGTTGAGGATATGGAAGTGGTGTGCTGTGAAGCAGAGCTCACTCCAACCGTCAATGACACAGTCGATTGAAAACTTTGAAACACGAGAAGATCGTATTACCACTGTCGAGACCCTGGCCCCGTTCAACAAAATCTGCGCGACGAATGTACAGCGAACGAGAGTCCTACTTAATAAGATTGTTACGTTTGCCCTACACCGTAAAATAATATAAGAATCTTACTTCGTTTGACTTAACGTACTAAAGCTTTATGCGACACGCACACAGACGCCTCTATTCTAATGGTTCATTCACCGTTTTTTTCCCCGAACGGCATTCCCCGCTTGCTTCGCTGTCTCATTTTCCACAGAAACTTCAGGGTATGCCAGCCCCGTTTCGAACGTCCACGGAGGGCAGGGTCAAAAACGTTGAAATCGGCCCCCTCCAATTCGTCCAAATAATCAGTCACAATAAGTGCCGGCAAAAAGGCAGGCAGCACGTCCTGCGGCAATTCGTCCGCCAGGTCGTGCGCCGCGCGCAGGTGGCTGTTTGCGACGCTTGCGATTTCAAAAATGGCATTCTTCGCTTCTACCCCGAACGCATTTGGGTCGGACGCAGCGTCAAAGAAGTGCTCGTCTTTTGCGTTGCTTTTCGCCATGACCCACCGAGGCACCACGACCCGCTTCTCGGCGGCAGCGGTGAACGGTATTCCCCTCAGCAACGTAATCATCCCTTCTGCGATGCCCAAGTGGCTGGCGGCAGTGTTAATCGAACCAGTCTCTTCGACCCCCAGGCACTCGACGGAAGAGTATATCAACGAGGAAAAGGCTGCTTCCGCGTACTCTTCAAGGTCAGAAATGTTATTGAAATCTTGGTCCTCCATGTCCGCTTCTTTCGCGTTCAAACATCTCTCCAGCCACTGTCGACCAATGCGACTGCCGCGGCACGCATCCGCTAGGGCTATGGCTGTTGGCTGCTGCGGCACCGGCTTCCCTTCGTAAATACTTTCCAGGGCGTCCCGCCAGAACTGGAAACGCATACGGCCCGTCAACTGGTTGCCGTGCACCATGTCCCGAATCGTAGAAACTTCCGCGTTATACGCGCGAACGGCAAGGTAAGCCGGCCTCGCATGCTCTGGAAAAAAAAGACCCACCGCATAATGTTCATAATCGACCTTCTCCACCAGCTCTACCGCCGCCTGTGCGTGCGCAGTGGAAACACAGCGGACCCCCCCACGTGCCGCAGAGCGCCCAATCGAACGCGGGAGTACGGACAACATCAAGAACACACCAACTATCGACAACAACAAGAAATTTCCCCCTGATAAATAAAGGAATAAGAACAAACCGAACTAGTATACACTCCTCTCTTCATTGGATGACAATTATTTGTTTATTATATATAATAATACACCATTGTGTTTGTGTTTGGGGGGGACGGAGGGAAATAAATTAAATTGCATCATTTTTTTTCTCTTTTTTTTTCTTCTTCCTTCTTCTTCTTCTTTGTGTCCTCCTGTGATCTACTACCGTCGCCCCTTCTTCCGCCGATCTTCGATCTTCGATCTTCTTCTTCTTCTTCTTTCTTCTTCTTCTTCTTCTTCTTCTTCTTCTTCTTCTTCTTCTTCTTCTTCTTCTTCTTCTTCTTCTTCCTCTGTTTGTTGGGAAAAAGTACTACTACTCAGATAATTAGATATATACGTATGAAAGGAAAAAAAAGAAAAGGTTAAAGTACATCCCAGGGATATTACTTTGTTGAATATAGCATAAAAAGGTGTTACCCCCGTTGTAAATTTAGAAAGGAAGTGATGCTCCGTGTGGCAGCATTGCAGTTGAAGGCTTCCACTCAGCGCCAGGATGTACATAGACGAGTTGCCGGACTAGTCGAGGAGGCTGCGAAGCGCGGGGCAAAGCTGGCAGTTTTGCCCGAGTCGTTTACTGGCATTTATGGTGCAGATCATTTTGAAGCCAATGGGGAAGTATGGAAAAACAAAGATTCTGGTACAAAATTAATCTCGAATTTGGCAAAAGAGCATGGTATTGTTGTCGTTGGTGGAGTGATTGAGATGCACCCAATAAATAAAAAATTGTACTCGACGATTGCTGCTTTTGACCCACGGGGCCTCGAAGTGGCACGGTACAGAAAAATGCATTTGTCGACCGTTCCTGGGACGCTAGGGAACAAAATGACCGAAGCGAGCACGCTCACCCCGGGGGAAGAGTTGGCATGGTTTGATATTGCAGATGGAGGCACTCCAGATTCAGACGGGCGTGGTTGGAGAGTCGGGATTGCTTGCGGTTTTGATTTGCGATTTCCTGAAGTCGCTGGGCTGTACGGTAATACTCCGCCCATGGGGTTGGGGTCAGAACTACTTCTGTATCCTTCGGCTTCGACGAATATCGCGGGCTGGGACTCGCTCTTGAAAGCAAGGGCCTTGGATAGTCAGTGTTTCGTTATGGGAGTGCACGCAGCGCACGATGATAATGAGGGTAACAATTCAATGATGATTGGCCCAGCGGGGGAAACTTTGTCCGAGAGCTCAGACTGCACCAGTGATTGTTGCATTGTTGCCGACCTGTCTTTACGCAGTTTGATAGACGTTCGCCAAAAGGCGCCGTTGAAAGAAGCACGAAGATCCCATGTGTATGGTGACGCACTCCGAAATGTCCACTCTAATCCTATGGCGATGATGCGAAAAGGGCCAAACGTTTGAAAATCATGAGAGAAGTTCTTTAGAAATAAACATTCTGATACGATATCTTATGAGATTGCACACCGATAAATCTCTTAAATTAATTTATATTTTTTTAGACTTTCCTGTAAATTACAAATACTCGCACCCTATTATTACAACTCAGACTACACTCAGGCGCAAACTCTGCCCTTGTAAAATTTCCGTCATTAGTGGCATTCTATGTACACTTCTATATCTATTGCGCCACTAACAAATAAACGATTTACCATCGGTTCTACAACCGCCGGACACGAGCTCCGGTAAAAAGCAAGGCGGTCCATGGCGCCGATCACATCCTTGACGTCTGCTTGCTTCAGCACGGCTTTCAATTTTTTCTCGTCTTCTTCAAGTTTTATGGAACATGTTCGTGCAGTCATTCCAGGGACTGCTTGGAGAGTTACAATTTTGGACCATATTTGTTCAAGACAGGATTCTAATTCTCCCCCGTACAAAATCCTCCCCCCATCCTTGGCCCTGGGGCCGAGTTGGTACAGGTATCGTATTCTTGAAGCAGCCTTCACCATCAAAGGCTCCACCTCTCCAAAACTTTCGAGCTGTTCCAAAAACGTCTCGACTACAGCTGCATCCTTGCACAAGTGTACATTGTTCTCAAAGCTATCTACAACGGTCGAAACGCTCAACGAAACCGCAGCCTCCCTGTCTTCTTCTAATCCAAGGCTTATGTGCCTCTCTGTGCACATGCGAAGGAAAAGGTAATTTGCAAACGTACATTTGTTCGACTCAAAAAATTGCGCCAGCCACTGCTGACTCGACTGCTCCATGGCGTTACGACTCTTCGGCAAGATCAACACTTCAGCCTTCTCCACGTCACGCTTTATCAGTTCCCACGCCGACTTCATATTAGGGAATACAACAGCCCCTAGCAGGACGCCTTGAACCGCCCGTTCAATGTGGTAAAAAAAATCTTGGGCTTTCGTGAGGGTGGCAGCTGCTGTCCCCGACTGCAAAAATGGGGAAGCGTCAGCAACTTTTGGCTGAGGCTCTAGCAGAGCATGGAACCGCTTTCGTAGCTCTTCAAGTTCATTCGTTGATTTGACCGACATCTTGGTGATTAACACTGTTTCTGCGGTAGGACAGATAATGGGGCACTTTATTCTTATTCGCTCGAATTTTAGTACCAGTCCCATCGCCAGTTGTTAATTCATATATAAAATAATGAAATAGTAAATTTATTACTAGTAGTAATAATAATTATTTATTAGTCGTCTAGCTAATAGGCTCGGCGAAAGAAGAAAGAAGAAAGAAGAAAGAAGAAAAAAGAGAAGGAAGAAGGGTAGAGGGTAGTATTATAATACCGGTGTTATTACGACGCTTTCTTTTTTTATTTGTTGTAATAATAATTCCTCCTCCTCCTCCTCCTGCCTCCTCCGTCCACTCCTCTGTCTGTCGTGTTGTGGTCTCTATATTCTTTTTTTTACTTTAATATATTATTTAATAATATAATCTACCAGCAGGAAGACACCACCCCCCCATCCAACCAAAGAAAAATAAATGAAAAATCTTTTATTTACAATAATACGCGCACTGTACGAGTAGAAACGAGAGGAGGCTTCGTATTATAATATAGGAATACGAAGGGAAACTTTTATTTTAAATTCTTTAATTTAAATTAGTACTAACTACGTACCGGTGCGTATAATAGCTATAGATGAAACGATGACTAGTCTAAAAATAGTTTGGTCGTCTAAATTCTTCCAATCCTTATCTGCGTAAGATACACACAGCATTAAAATATAGAAAGATACAAAGGATTTTGTTGTAGGCATCTGCTGTTAGACTAGCATACTCTCTAATAATTTTCACGCTGTTGTTTTGATGTTAATTTATATTTTTTACCAGTTATACCTTTGGCCGTCGACAAATATAAAACAATCACACAGCACTGTAATAGTTTTAACAAAAAACAACGACGAAAAAAAAAAGAAAAAGAGAAGTCTTCCTGAAGAAGTCTCAAGTCGTTCTCCTTCTCCCTTTCCCTTTCTAGAAATATTTGAGGAGAGGCAGTAGTCATTCCACAAAGAAATAAAAACAATTATATCAACCCTAAAAATACAAACCAACCAAAATATATGATCACCGAATAACTACCGAGAGAAAAAAAAGACACGATAAACACAATCTTGCAAAGCACGGGAAAATCCTCAATTCTGTAGTCGAGTATGTGTATGAACAAGGTGCAACCGGAAAGCGGGAGCGGCAAGTCGAATGAGAATAGGAAGGCTAAAGAAGCCTGGGAAATTCCGGATGAAAGAAAAGTGTCGCTACTAAAACTTGCCTTGAAGCACCTTCCAACTTCTGCGAATCTAGAAGAAAAAAAAGTGAAAGAGGAAGCGAAGAAGTGCACCCTTATTAAAGTAGAAAACGGTGAATGGAAAACTTGTACGAAAGCAGAATACTACGAAACTACTACAAAAAAGAAAATTGAAAAAGACGCACATGACACGGAAACCTATAGGGAGTGGCGTTACATGTTGGGGGACATGGACAAAAGCACGACGTGGGAGCCCTGTAAAAAGGCCCAGGAGAGAAGATCTCGTTTCGTGCGATATAATGGGCTCCTGGTGCTTGGGAAGAAAAAAGATGGAGAAAAGGTCCCGGTAGGGGATGAATCCGTCCAACTTTTCGAGGAATCCGTCCAACTTTTCGAGGATAAAATTCCTACGAAAAGTTACGAGAAAAACGCAAAAGATCCAACTGAATTTCGCCTTTTATTCATACCAAAGGATGTGGGAAAGGAGATTTTCCGTAATAACGAAGACAAAAAGGTGTTGCTACTAGAACTCGCCTTGATGCACCGTCCAACTGCTGCGAGTCTAACAAAACCACAACTGAAAATGGCAGCGAAGGAGTGCACCCTTATTGAAGTATATGATTATTTTTTGGCAAAAAAATATAATGAATCAGACGAATTAGAAAATGATAATGATAAAAAAATATTTTTCGATGATTTAGAGGAGAGAACTGTTGAAAACGGACATTATTGTGTTTTAAAACAAGATGATGGAAAAGAAGTATATTATAAAAGAGTAAATAATAAATGGGAAATTGACGCAAATATAAAAGGAGAAGGCGACAACACAAAGGAAAGAGTGACGTTGCGCGACATGGACAAAAGCACGACGTGGGAGCCCTGTAAAAATGCCCAGCAGAGCGGATCTCGTTTTGTGCGATACAACGGACTCCTGGTGCTTGAAAAGGTGCAAAAGTACAAATTTTCACGGGAGAAAGTAAAGGATAAATCGATCCAATTTTTCGAGGATAAATTTCCTACGGAAACTTTCAAAAAAAAGAATGTTCGTTATAGCACAAAAAAACCACCTGAATTTTGCATTTTGTTCATTCCGGAGACTGTGGAAAAGGCCATTTACGGACGCTATTACACTCCCAGGGGTGTCAAAAACAAAGAGGGAAACCAAAAGCCAACCTCTATATGCGGAAGGTATGACCCTGTATCGAAGAGATTGCGATACTGGTGGGCCGAAAACAAGTGTTACCGATATTTCATGATATGGTTGGCGATACACCTTGTCATGCTTATCGCGTATCATGTCGTGAGCGCAACCATGCGCAACGATATGATGGAGAGTATAAAAGGGTACAAAAAGGATGCCAAAGGCAAGGGACACTTGCAACACTTTCATGATGACACTAACCACGTTGAAATAAAAGTATCAAAACTAAAATGAAAGGTTATCCTTTTATCTGAGAAATGGTTCAGCGCTGTCGTTGGAAATTTTTATGCATGGGGAGGTTTGAAACACTACATTCCCGTACTGGAATGGCCAGGAATATGCAAAGAAGGCAAAACTCTCATGACAGACTTAAAAGAATGCAGTGGCTCTAACGGCGGTCGTGGATTTGCCAAGAACGGATATTCTTATTATTTGGGGGATGCTCTCCAACTTGCTGAAACGTCTAATGGCCGAACGAAACGTACGTTTGAACCAATTCGTAAAACTTATGGAAATAAGACTGGGACAGGGCAATCCAGAGACGCATGTGTGTTTTATCTTTTCATCGACAAAACTTCAAATATGACTGTCACCGTTCGTCTAGGAATTGACGCGGAAGTTGACATTCAAGGTTTCAACTACAACGGTCCCAGAACGTACTTGAATGTGTTGAAAACAAAGATGAGTAAATCCACAACCGTGATCGGCACGGTCGAGAAAAGCAAATTTGGGAGTATAAACATCGACACTCATTCGACTGCCGTACAGTTGGCGGATATAGAAGTTAGCGATCTGAAAATAAAAGCCGATGCAGGCTGGGCGTATGTTGAAACTTTGAATGACCTTGATCTAACGATTACTAATGCCACTGGGAAATGTTTAAAAGGCGCGCACATCTCTGAAGCCAAAGGGCTCCATTTTAGTATTCGCAATACGGCGCACAGTGATTATGTCGTAAAACGTGACTATGGCTATATTGACATACAGAATGGAATGGTGTTTTATAAAAGGAAAGAGGAATATGGTGTAGAAACACCACTCTACAAAATGTTACACCGTGCCAATAATAATCTTGGGGAAGAATATAATATCTCCTCAGGGGATTTGAATTTAGTAAATCGGGCGCTTGATACCGTTCATCCAGTACTGAAGTTAACCCAGTTTGATTTGCGTGCACCGCACCTTGAAAATGTGACATACTTTGCTTCTCACGCAATGGTGTTTCGCTTGCGCCCAGTTTTTCTTGCGATTGCTTCCGCAGGATTGCTTATGTCTACCAAAACGGAAGTTCAAGTGGTCGTAAACGATAGCCCATGTGCATCGAAATACGAAAAGAAAATGTGCTCTATCGATAAAAATAGCTCGATCGCGGGTCGCGTTTACGATTGTAAACTTGCAGCAGGAAGTGGCGTTCAAAAATTGGCCGTGTACGATGATGTGCAGGCATATTTGCGTGACACCTTTTTCAAACCGTTGGAGACCGATTTAGAAAGATTGTGGATAAAAAAGGCAGGATATGAAAATTACGTCTTTGCTGCGCAAGAGCATACAGGACAGCACATGTTTGATCTCATGGCATGGGTGTACAATATATACACTGATTCGTTTGACCGGCAAGACAAAATCAGCCCGCGTCCAGTGGGAATATCACTGATCGTCTTGAGCTCAAGTATATGTTTCATTCTTTTGGTAATTTTCGGGATCTTACTGGTTTTGTTCCTCGCGAATGCCGAGAAAGAGGTAATCACGAACACACTATTCAACGATCCAGAATTTTTGAAAGATATGAAGCATACGATGGAAATTGCAAAAATCCACCTTACAGAGATAATTGGAGACGACGATGGTGTCGACGAAACAGACATTTTTCGGCTGACGTTTTTGTGCTGTAAGGACAGGGCTAGGTGCATATGTGATTTGAGATGTTGCCGCCCTACTTGCGACAACCCTGAACAATTAAGAGCATGTTGTTCATGCTGCTCGAAACAACAGTACTATGTGGCTTTAGAGGCAGGCGCAGAGTCTAAACGTAGAAGAACAAAATCGTTTTGCTGTTGTTTTCGGCGATGTTGCGGTTTAGGGTATGTTCCTGATCGACGCAAAACTAGAATAGCAGACATTGCCGATACCGGAAGCAGTTGGTTCCAGGGGCTTCGAAATATAACGGAAGGCGAGAATTTCTTAAGGAGGGAAGAAAAGGAAGACGGAACGGAAATAATTGAAAATATGTACCGCCATTCATTCCATGGGTCAGTGAACCGTCTAATAAAGAAAGCTGCCCTAGTCCAAAGTTACACGGATTTAATGTTCTTTGTTGAAATGTATTTTCCAAACGCTGAAATGAGCCTTACCCCCACTGCAGAAGAAGTGCTATACTCCGAAATGGACCACGAATATGCATATCTAGATTTTATTGTAATAATTGCACAAATGTTAACAGCAGGGATATTGGTTTTTCCTTCTACTGCATTTGCCATTCTGTGGTCTGGACTAGAGACATATTATTACAGTGACTTAGCAAACGGTTTGCCAGACGGTGTGGGGCATGTATAAGCATAACGACGAATCGCGAAAAAAAAAAGAAGATGCGAGGGTGCAAGGAAACCACGTTAGAACCGTCTTTGCGCCCTTGGCAAAAAATTTGCGGCGCTTGGAAGAAAAAATGGACGGTCAAAATACAGACAAGTTAAACAGAATAGGCAAAATGGAGAAAGAGATCATGGAAATAAGCAAGAAAATGGATCAACTTTTGAAGAAATTTGAGTCGTCATCGTGAACGTTTTCGTTATAATATCACTTTCCTCCACAATGAGTTTCTAAATAACAGCCAATTTTTTGTTTTTAATTTACTAAAGTATCAACGATGGCTTTGGCTTGATTCTTTGTTTCAGCTGCTTGAGTCCGCCTCTCCGAAATTTTTTTCGCGTTCAGCTCATCATCTAAACCCAGCGTAGTGCTTCCCGACAAACAGAGGAAGAAGAAGAAGAAGAAGAAGAAGAAGAAGAAGAAGAAGAAGAAGAAGAAGAAGAAGAAGAAGAAGAAAGAACAAGAAGAAGAAGATCGAAGATCGAAGATCGGCGGAAGAAGGGGCGACGGTAGTAGATCACAGGAGGACACAAAGAAGAAGAAGAAGGAAGAAGAAAAAAAAAGAGAAAAAAAATGATGCAATTTAATTTATTTCCCTCCGTCCCCCCCAAACACAAACACAATGGTGTATTATTATATATAATAAACAAATAATTGTCATCCAATGAAGAGAGGAGTGTATACTAGTTCGGTTTGTTCTTATTCCTTTATTTATCAGGGGGAAATTTCTTGTTGTTGTCGATAGTTGGTGTGTTCTTGATGTTGTCCGTACTCCCGCGTTCGATTGGGCGCTCTGCGGCACGTGGGGGGGTCCGCTGTGTTTCCACTGCGCACGCACAGGCGGCGGTAGAGCTGGTGGAGAAGGTCGATTATGAACATTATGCGGTGGGTCTTTTTTTTCCAGAGCATGCGAGGCCGGCTTACCTTGCCGTTCGCGCGTATAACGCGGAAGTTTCTACGATTCGGGACATGGTGCACGGCAACCAGTTGACGGGCCGTATGCGTTTCCAGTTCTGGCGGGACGCCCTGGAAAGTATTTACGAAGGGAAGCCGGTGCCGCAGCAGCCAACAGCCATAGCCCTAGCGGATGCGTGCCGCGGCAGTCGCATTGGTCGACAGTGGCTGGAGAGATGTTTGAACGCGAAAGAAGCGGACATGGAGGACCAAGATTTCAATAACATTTCTGACCTTGAAGAGTACGCGGAAGCAGCCTTTTCCTCGTTGATATACTCTTCCGTCGAGTGCCTGGGGGTCGAAGAGACTGGTTCGATTAACACTGCCGCCAGCCACTTGGGCATCGCAGAAGGGATGATTACGTTGCTGAGGGGAATACCGTTCACCGCTGCCGCCGAGAAGCGGGTCGTGGTGCCTCGGTGGGTCATGGCGAAAAGCAACGCAAAAGACGAGCACTTCTTTGACGCTGCGTCCGACCCAAATGCGTTCGGGGTAGAAGCGAAGAATGCCATTTTTGAAATCGCAAGCGTCGCAAACAGCCACCTGCGCGCGGCGCACGACCTGGCGGACGAATTGCCGCAGGACGTGCTGCCTGCCTTTTTGCCGGCACTTATTGTGACTGATTATTTGGACGAATTGGAGGGGGCCGATTTCAACGTTTTTGACCCTGCCCTCCGTGGACGTTCGAAACGGGGCTGGCATACCCTGAAGTTTCTGTGGAAAATGAGACAGCGAAGCAAGCGGGGAATGCCGTTCGGGGAAAAAAACGGTGAATGAACCATTAGAATAGAGGCGTCTGTGTGCGTGTCGCATAAAGCTTTAGTACGTTAAGTCAAACGAAGTAAGATTCTTATATTATTTTACGGTGTAGGGCAAACGTAACAATCTTATTAAGTAGGACTCTCGTTCGCTGTACATTCGTCGCGCAGATTTTGTTGAACGGGGCCAGGGTCTCGACAGTGGTAATACGATCTTCTCGTGTTTCAAAGTTTTCAATCGACTGTGTCATTGACGGTTGGAGTGAGCTCTGCTTCACAGCACACCACTTCCATATCCTCAACCATATTCCCCGCGTCCAATACCTCCGGTTGGCTTTATTTACATGGAGGACTTTAGCGTGTCTTTGAATTTCAAAGACAGCGACAGTACTCAGAAGCGCCAGTGCGCGTCGGGGTGGGAATCCCCTTTGGCCTTCCCGTCTTCGAAGGCGTGCCCAAGGAATAGGTCGCACGTTCCGCAATACACCTCCTTCACCACGCACTTGTAATTGTTATAATGCAACACTTCCGACAGACTCAGCGAAGCGTTAAATATACCTTTTCTAAAACTTGGCCACACGCACGGCCCGTGCCATTTGTCCTGGCTGCTAAAAAGCTCCGCGCTGCACCGGGAGCACACGTAAACTCCCTCCTCATAGTGGTGCAAATATTGTTCCCCCCAAGTCACCAAATCGGACAGGAGTTCCATGTCGTCTTCTGCCACTTTCGTTATCGGCCTGCACGAAATGTTGTGGTAAACGTCTAAATTCTTCAGCGTCACATCTTCGTATAGCGCATGCTTGTAATTCTCTCGCATCTGAGCTATGCTATTTTTCTGAGAAGGGAGGGCTGCTGCCATAAAACGAGGGTAAGGCGTTACGGCAGCCTTGGCAGAACCTCCTGTCGCCTGGGCGAACTCAGCCATGCTTACTATATAGACCGCGGCGTCAGGGTCAGGCCGACCTAAAAAAACAATACGCTCAAGTCAACCGTGGCCTTCGTTCAGTGTGTATTTAATTATTTGTTTGTACTTATCGCTTACTATTTAAATAATAAAAAATAACAAATAACAGATATAGACGTTATCAATTTCGAAACAACATTTGATAATTTGCTTGATAACCCTCATTAAGCACGACTATAAGCTTTCT
>JACLAC010023522.1_pt1 | contig 12483 bp, 9 predicted proteins | sample 8027881 | NCBI WGS metagenome assembly JACLAC01 (sample SAMN15725517, study PRJNA655200) | protist metagenome | isolation source: fluorescence activated cell sorting (FACS) single amplified genomes of... | place: Spain: Blaines Bay Microbial Observatory, Mediterranean Sea | collected 2016-01-19 | reverse complement strand
GAAGAGGAAACGGTTATTGAGGTCAAAGCCCTGCGCAGTACTGACGCCGGTCTTTTAAAAGACCGGCAGAAAGCTTCAGCTGTAAGCGACGCCATTAGTGCCGACGAGATTTCCCGCGCCGGCAGCAGCGACGCCGCCGAGGCAATGACGCACGTTACCGGCGCCTCAGTGGTTGGCGGCAAATACGTTTACATCCGTGGTTTGGGCGACCGCTATTCATCCGTGCAACTTAACGGCGCCGCACTTCCCAGTGCGGATCCCGATAGGAAAGCTGTAGCTATGGATCTTTTCCCGGCGACCATGCTCGAAAATATCGTAACTACCAAGAGCTTCACCCCGGACAAACCCGGCGATTTTACCGGGGGCGCTGTCAACATCGCTACCAAAGCCTTTCCCGACGACTTCACTCTATCTATAAGCACTTCGACTTCGTTCAACACACAGAGCTCATTCAATGAAAAATTTCTCACCTATCGCGGCGGTCGGCTGGATTGGTTGGGCTCAGACGACGGCGCTAGGGATCTACCCGACCTATTGGCTACCCGGCAGGCCACAATCCCGGACGTAGGTGCCGCCTACAATAACGAGGAAAAAGCCCTACAGCTCGACCAATTTTCTAAAGCCTTTTCGCCAGTTATGGCTCCAACGACTACAACCGCCCCCATCAACCAGAATTATTCCTTAGGAGTGGGTAATCAGGTACAACTGTTTGACCGACCATTGGGCTTTCTGGGATCACTAGTATACAGCAACAGTTCTTCCTTTTACGACGATGGATCTTCAGCACGCTGGCAACTTACCAGCAGATCGGCCAGTACATTAACGAATAATTTCAAACTCAATGATACCAGAGGCATACAGTCAATCGGCATAGGTGGCTTGTTGACCTTAGCCTTCAAACCAGCACCGACCCACGAGCTATCCGTTACCAATATGTTCAATCGCAACAGCGAAGATATCGCCCGCTATCTGTCCGGTTCCTTTCCCCGCGACCTCGATGAAGAAGCGGTCTACGAGACACGAGTTCTTCAATTCACTCAAAGGCAAATCAAATCACTGCAACTATCAGGTAAACACCACTTCAGCGGCTTACGGGATTTACGCGCCGAATGGAAAAGTTCGATATCGTCCTCGTCTCAAGACGAACCCGATCTGCGTTTTTTCACAAATAACCAAATCACAGCCATTCGGCCGCTCCGGGATGAAAACAACCAAGTAATCCGCGACGACAACGGCGCGGTCGTCCGTGGACCGGTCACTACCTATTCGATATCGCCTTCAATATATCCGTTACCTACCCGATATTTTCGCAACCTCAGTGAAGACAACCGCGAGTTTCAATTCAGCCTCAGTTTGCCCTTTAGACAATGGCAAGGCCTCGGTAGCCATCTTAAGAGCGGTTTCTTCGGTCTAAATAAAAGACGAAATTTCCGCGAAAGCCGCTATGAGTTTGGCCAAGACGATATTAACTACGATGGCAAACCGGAAACCTTCTTCAACGGCGACAAAGTCGGTATTATCAGTGACGAGGAGCAATACCGATTTGGTTCCTATGTGCAAGACGGCACGCAGCTTTCGAGCAATTTCGACGGCGAACAACAGATTTATGCCGGTTACGGGATGCTTGAATTGCCTATCAACCACAGACTACGCCTTATCGCTGGCGCTCGCTACGAAGCTACCCGTATCGATGTGTCCAGCATAGACCCGTCCAAAAAAAACGGTTATCTAAGCGAAAACGACCTATTGCCCTCTTTCAATGCCGTATACGAACTGAGCCCCAGCATCAACTTGCGCGCCTCTTATGGACGTACCCTAGCCCGACCGACCTTCCGCGAATTGGCACCCTTTGCCTCTTTTAGCTTCGTGGGAGATTTCACCTTGATCGGCAATGCCGACCTTCAGAGGACACTAGTCAACAATTTCGACCTTCGGTGGGAACACTTCGGCAACTCAGGCGAGTTATACGCAGTCAGCTTTTTCTATAAGGATTTCCAAAACCCAATCGAACGAGTAATCCTAAATGTCAATGGCGAGGTTCAGTACCAAAATGTCGCCGAGGCACAAGTTGTGGGTCTCGAAATTGAGGCGCGACACGGTGCCGGTTTTATACATAGGAGCCTAGCAAATCTGCAGGTCGGCGGCAATTTGTCGCTGTTTAATTCGGAAGTCACCATTGCCCCAGCCGAATTGACCTTGCGTCGTGCTCTAATCGCAAATGCCCCTGACCGGCGACCGTTGCAGGGCCAATCGCCTTTCTTGCTCAACCTAGATTTGGGCTACGATAACTTTGAGACCGGTATGGGCGTCAGTCTTTTTTATAATCTTTTCGGGCGACGCCTTGATGAGGTTAGCCTCGGTGGCACTCCGGATGTTTTCGAAGAAGCGCGGGGAACCATGGATATGACTTTTTCGCAGCAGTGGCATTCTTATAAAATAAAATTCAAAGCCAACAATCTGCTCGACGCGCCGATACAAAAAGCCTACCGCTATCAGGGTGTCGACTATATCGCAAACCATCACCAAAAAGGCCGCTCTTTTTCACTATCGTTAAGTTACAATCGCTAGAGCACATCAAAAATTAGATAGATCTGCAGCAAGGGGCAGGCGATGAAAATTTGCCTGCCCTATTCGTTTGAAAAAATCTAAGTAATGTTCCATATGTGTTACGTGGGCATTACTCCCGAGTTAAATCATACACCATCTTTCGCCTTCTTTCGCCTACAATGAAAGCTATATACTGCTGCTTAACACATTGTTAACGTAGCCGCCATAAGACCGTTACACATGCGGCTTAATCTATATAACGTAGTTATCGAATTGATTTGCCGACATTTTCGGTCAGGTCGATTTAATCCTCGGTCTAAGACGGCAAAAGCCGACGACCGAAAACTTTATATAGGGGGAAATATGCTTCGAAAGATCATCGCAGCAATATCTGTCGCAATGTTGCCGGTCGCTGCCCAAGCAGCGAGCATCAACGTCACCGACTCTGACATCCAACCGGGCACCAACATAGTATGGACAGCCGACAACGAGTACGTACTCGATGGCCTAGTCTTCGTCGATGCTGGCGCTTCATTGACCATTCAGCCCGGCACCGTTATCAAGGGAAAACCCGGTCAGGGCGAAAATGCCAGCGCGCTTGTCATCGCCCGTGATGGCAAAATATTCGCCAGTGGTACGGCCGATGCACCAATCGTCTTCACCGCCGAAGCCGACGATGTCAGCAACCCTGATGATTTGCCGCTCGATGCGCGCGGACTTTGGGGCGGGGTCATCATTCTCGGCAACGCCGAACTCAACTCCGAACCGGGCGAAACGAATATTGAGGGCATTCCAACAAGCGAGCCGCGCGGCCTTTATGGAGGCAATGAAAACGAAGAAAGCTCGGGTGTCTTCCGCTATGTCTCGATCCGCCACGGTGGCACCGATATCGGAGCCGGCAACGAGATCAACGGCCTCACCATGGGCGGCGTTGGCTCAGGTACCCTGATCGAGTACGTCGAGGTTTATAACAACCAGGACGACGGTTTCGAGTGGTTCGGTGGTACGGTAAATTCCAAATATCTAGTATCGGCCTTTAATGGCGACGACGCCTTCGACTACGACGAGGGTTTCCGCGGCAAGGGCCAATTCTGGTTTGTGATCCAAGACGCTAAGACTGGAAACCGCGCTGGCGAGCACGACGGCGGAACTACCCCCGAAGACGGCACCCCTTTTGCCATACCGACCATTTACAATGCTACCTACATCGGCTCAGGGGCCTTCTCCTCAAACGGTGATAATGATGTCGTCCTTAAAATACGCGACAACGCCGGCGGCAAATATCTGAACAGCATTTTCACCGACTTCGCTGGTGAAGCCGTAGATATCGAAGACCTTGATTCCGGCGAAGACAGCCGTGCTCGCCTCGAAGCGGGCGACTTACTGCTGGCCAACAATATCTGGTGGAACTTCGGTGCCGGCGAGGACTTGGCTGCTATCGCCCCTGAACAATTCGTCGCCGACCACTTGGCTACCAATGACAACCGCGTAGTCGATCCTATCTTGAGCGGCATCTCACGCGAGCGCGATGGCAACCTCGATCCCCGCCCACAAGCGGGCAGCCCGGCGTGGAATGGTGGTGCGCTGGCCCCGGACGACGGCTTTTATACCCAAGTCGAATACCTCGGTGCTTTCGGCCGAACTCTGTGGACATCAGGCTGGACCTTTCTTTCCACCGCTGGTATCACACCCCGTGAGGCTGCGACATTTGTAGCCGAAGAATCTACCGTCGCAGCAGCATTGCCGAAAGGTTATGTACTGACGCAAAACCACCCCAATCCCTTCAACCCAACTACTACGATCAGCTACTCTGTTCCGGTTGGCGGACACGTCCGGCTATCTATATTCAATTCGGTCGGCCAACAGGTCGCGACCCTGGTCGATGGCCCGCGGGCGGCCGGAACCTACGGCGTCGCCGTGGACGCGGCTGATCTGTCGAGCGGTATCTACTTCTACCGCTTTGAAGCCGGTGGCGAGGTATTAATGCGCAGCATGACACTGCTCAAATAACTAAATGGGCCAGGTGTAAAACGCAAAACGGGACGGGCCATAAACAGCCCATCCCGTTCTGCGTTCTTTTGCTAACTCTAAATCTAGCGTCAGATCACCGTCCCCGAAGCAATCACTGCATCCTTTGCTACGATCACGATCCCATCAGGTATATAGTAATTCGTCCCCTCCGCTTCCTTTATCCCCGACTTATTTGTAATGCTAACCTGGTCTCCAATGCGCGCGTTCTTATCGACAATCGCACCGTCAATCGTCGTATTCGCGCCGATCCCCACGTTGGGAATACCCTGGGCGGCGTTGCGGGCAAAATCGGCTGGAGTCTCATCGACGTCGGCCCCCATCATGATCGTATTGGCAATCTTACAGCCAGCGCCGATCACCGAGCGAATACCTACGACCGAACGCTCGATCTGCGCATAGCGAATATAGGAGCCTTCACAGACGATTCAACGCTCGATGCGACGATTTTCCACGCGAGATCCTCCTAAAAACCGGGCATGGGTGTAGATGGGCGCGCCAGATTGATAGCAATTAAAGGGCGGCTGAGAATCGGTCAGTGCTAGATTGGCATCGTAAAAGGGCGAATCGTACCTATATCCTCCCAATAACCATCGAAAGTATGGGCATATACGCCGACCTTGTCGATCGCGTCGGGAATAATGTGTTTGCCGAAATGTTCCTGATCGCTACCCATCAACAAGCTCGTTAAAACCTGGGGTTCCAAAATGTAGATACCCATCGAAGCCGTATAAAGCTCATTGGGGTTTTCACCCGATGCGTCGGCTAAGCGCAACTCGTCCAACTCGGCCTCGGTCTGCGGTTTTTCGCGAAAGTCGATGATTTTCCCTTGCTCGTTGGCCTGCAAAATACCGAGCGCAGGCGCCTCCTGACGCGAGACCGGCTTGACCGCGAAGGATACGTCGGCCCCTCGATCGCGGTGCTCTTCGATAAACGCGCGATAGTCCATGCGGTATAGGTGGTCGCCCGACAGAATCAATACCTGGTCCACCTTGCGCGACAATAAGTGTATGAGCTACTGACGTACTGCATCGGCAGTACCCTGATACCAATCGGCGCTTTACTAGGTCTGTTCAGCCGCCATGATTTCGACGAAACCATCGGAGAAGGAATCGAAGCGGTAGGTGGTACTGATATGTTGGTGCAGCGAGGCCGAATTGAACTGGGTCAAAACAAATATTCAGTTGATACCGGAATGGATGCAATTGCTGATCGGGATATCGATCAAGCGGTATTTGCCGCCGATCGGCACGACGATTTTGAACGATACTGCATCAGCGGAAAAAGCCGGGAACCCCGGCCACCGCCTAATATCAACCCAACGACATCTCTCATGGCAAACAACTCCTTAACGCATTTCACCAACAGAAAACGTGCGAGAAACGAGCCTAGTTAATATCGCAAGGAACAGCAAAGAATCAACTCGCCAGTCCTCTTAATGGATCAGAGCTTGTCGCAACCGCTGGTCCGAATCGTATTCGTCCCGACGAAATTGCAATATGCCCTCCTCATCGACCCACGCCGTCCAGTAGAGGAGGTATACCGGTAAAGGCCGGACGAGTACTACCTGCCGATTGATTTGACTTTGTATCGCCTGCTCTATACGCCGCAACGGCCAGTTACCCTGTCCACGCAAGATATAAGCTGCTAAGTCTGCACTTTTTTCCAGGCGAATACAGCCATGACTAAACGCGCGTTTCTTTTTCTCAAAAAGTTCGCTATTCGGCGTATCATGCAGATAAACGTTATAGGGATTGGGAAAGATGAACTTGAGCCTGCCCAGCGGATTGTCAGGCCCCGGCGCTTGAGCGAACGAGTAATCGAAGCCTTCGCTGCTTATTTTGGCCCAATCGATACCGACCGGATCCACCGATCTCGATTGCATATCCGTTACGGCAAAGACGCTTATATCATGGCGGCGCAGATAATCGGGGTCCCTCTTGATTCGTGGCAGGACCTCCTCTACGGCGATACTTGGTGGGATATACCAGTAGGGGTTAATTACTAAGTGGGTAAGTTCGGCGCTGAAAATCGGTGTACGCCAATAGGGTTTGCCGACGATGACCCGCATACTGAGCACCGCCTTGCCGCCCTCAACCGCGTCCAACTCGTAGTCGGCGATACGCACTAGGATATATTTGGTATCCGGATCGTGGGGCAACCAACGCCAGCGCTCCATATTCAGTTCGATCGCGGCTATACGCTCAGTCACCGGCCGATTCAATTCGGCCAGCGTCAGATCGTCGAGTCGCCCGTCTGCAGCAAGACCGTGCCGCTGCTGAAAATGGGCGATCGCCTCCGCGATTTGCCGCCGATCGGGTTGCTTGATCTCGGCAGGCAAATCGCCCATCGTCGTCAAGCGCCGAACCATCGACGCGTCAATCCTCGGCGCGAGTTGCGGCCATCCCCCTGACGCCGCCAGCGATCGGTATTTCGCTAGCACATCACGCAAATGATTATAGCCCGCCTGTGGTGGACGCAACCGCGCTAGCGCGGAGCCGACGTGCTGCAGGTCCAACGCCGTTTCCAAAAGACCCGACAGATCGGCGGCCTGGACCGGCGCCTTCCATTCGCCATGGATTGTCCGTGCATCAACTCGCCCGCGCTGCAAATGACCGCCAAAAGCAAGAAAGGCCCGCGTGAGCAATACATCTAGCCGTACTAACCGCAGCAGATCGGGTTTGTCCCTCCCATCACGCCAGGCCGCGACTTCGCCGCGAATATGCTCGTAGGCATAGTCCTGCCTTCTCAGGCCATCATCCTCTGCTGTAGCCAGCATATATAAAAGCGCATCGACCTGCGACAGCGGCCCTGTCGGCCCACACCAAGCCGGCCGATCCTGGCGTTGCAGGTAAAAACGCGATACCGCAGTATCATCGGCCTGCACCAAATCATTAGCGAAGTTGATTTCACCTCTCAACAAGCTGGCGGCGGTAGTCGCCCACGAATCTCGTTCAACAAGCCGGGGCTTTATACATCCCCACAATAACACAGTGCAGCAAATAACGTGAAAAAAAGCTAGCACGATCACATTGATAGATCGGCCACGTGTTAGGGTCCTATCGCCACAACTAAGCCGCAAAGCTTTCCCGCCTCTCCCGCAATGGAATCATTGGCAACATTGAGATATGTCGACGTTTTCAACTCGACTTCGGCGTTGATGGCCCATATAGCTCGTCCAATTTCCTCCATAGATCCTCGTTTGTTCAGATGTCTCTGTTACTATAGAATATAAGGCTTGCGAAGAGGTATATATGCCTTTACCTTGCCTGTCGTTGTCGACGCCCAGCCTGCAGTATCCACCCGCTTTCCCCCTTTGCTGTGGAATTCCGCCCTTGTCCTGGCTTATCAGCGCTTGTGTTTTATCCTTTGGCTTCGGCCAATTGTGGAAGCTTTCCCAACGCCGCGGTCTATCTGCTCCAATCGTGGTTTCCAGTAACTACCTCACCATAACGATAACGCTGCTCATCTATTTCAGCTGGGCAGATTCCCTGTACTTTTCGCCTGCAGTTTTGTTGGTGGGCTCTTTGACGGGACTCAGTTTTATCGTTTCCATGCTGGTCATGACTAGCGCATTAGAAAAAGCCCCCGTCGGCGTTGTCCTGACCTCTTTTCGCTTAGCCATCCTCATACCCATCGTCTTTGGCATTTTCTTCTGGGGAGAAGCCGCCAACTCCCTGCAATATCTCGGTATTGTGCTGGCCCTATTGTCACTGGTGCTGATGACTTGGCAACCTTCCGAAGCCCATGCGAAAAATGTCGTCCACCCACTCCTGCTGATGCTGGCGATTTTCATCCTACAAGGCATCAGTCACTGCTGCCTGCGCTCGGTCCATTACGCCGGACTCAATGACCAGCGCATGCATGTGCTTTGTATTACCGCGCTCAGCGCCGGCCTAATCGGCACTCTTTTCTCACTTATTCGCGGAATACGGCCAACCGCTCGGGACCTCGGTATGGGCATCGGTATCGGCTTATTCAACCTCGTTGCTCTCGGTGCGACCCTCACCGCCCTCAGCCTTTTTCCCGGCACCCTGTTCTTTCCGCTAAATGGCAGTGCGGTGGTCATACTCGACAATCTCTGCGCCCGATTCATCTGGCGCGAAGTCCAAAACCGGGCAGCCCTTATAGGCGTCGCCCTGGGCGTCGTTTCGATGCTGCTCCTCTTTCAATGATCAACACAGGAGAATACTTATGACTGGAAAATTAGAGAATCAGTCTGCTCTGATAACCGGCGCCGGGCGGGGTATCGGCAAGGCCATCGCCGAACTATTTGCTCGCGAAGGCGCCCGTGTGGCCATCGCCGATATCGACTACGACACGGCACAAGCGACCGCTGCCACGATCGGGGGCGAAGCGATCGGTCTGGCCATGGATGTCGCCGGCAAAACCTCCGTGCACCAAGGCATGGATCAGGTGGTAAAACGCTTTGGCCGACTCGATATCCTGGTCAACAACGCGGGCTATTTGGTGTATACGACCTTTGAATCGTGCAGCGAAGAGGATTGGGACCGGATCGTCAACATCAATATGAAGGGCACCTTCCTCTGCGCCCAGGCCGCCATCCCCCACATGAAGGCGCGAAAAAGCGGAGCCATCGTCAATATGACCTCGCTAGCTGCCAAAACCGGCGGAATCGCCGCCGGTCCGCCTTATGCTGCCGCCAAAGCCGGCGTGCACACGTTGACCATCGGTTTAGCCCGTACACTAGCACCTGACCGCATACGCGTCAACGCAATCGCCCCCGGCGTGATCGATACCGCGATGACCTCGGCCCCCGAACACGACGCGCTCAAAGCGAGCATTCCAATCGGCCAATCGGGTCAGCCCGAAGACGTGGCAAATTGCGCACTTTTTTTAGCATCAGATGATGCCAAACACATTACCGGGGAGACCATTGATGTAAACGGGGGATTATATATGGACTGATGACAGGAGTCTAGTCGTCGAAATCAGCGAAAATACATTAGCTTACTTCCGGCAACTAGTGCTGCTACATCCGCCATCGAAATTTTCTCCAATACAGACTAGCCCAAGCGCCGTCTGCAGTTGGGCTTTGTTGCACTGTGATGGTTGGTTGAAAGTAAGTACGTGGAATCGGCTATCGTAGATATTTGTGCCAGTTTGGCAAAGGACCCGCTGCTGATTCAACCTAGCAAAGAAATTCTACAGTAGATCCTCAGACCAAACCAGAGAACGCACCGCCGTGCTGGCTAGCTGCGACCGTCGGCTAAATCCTGCAACAGATCGCGGTAGCCGTCTTCTCCGTCTCGCTGCCAAGTATTGAGTAACTCGGAGCCGACGATGCCGATCTCCGCCTGGCCGTGCAACTGCCGCAGATCGTCGCCGCTGCGTAAACCAAAACCGACACCGATCGGAAGATCGGTCACCTGGCGGCAACGTGCGATAAACTGGTAAAGTTCATCACCTAAGTCCGTATGGCTTCCGGTAACGCCTTTGCGGGCCACCGCGTATACAAATCCGGAAGCCTTGGCGCCGATCTTGGCTAAGCGCTGGTCGGTATTGGTGGGAGTCATCAACATAATCGAAGTCAGTTCGCGCTCGGCGCTTTCGGTGAAGAGATCTCCATACTCTTCGATCGGCAGATCGGGCAAGATATAGCCACAGCCGCCATTGTCCACCAGACGCTGGCAAAAGGGGCCGTGCCCTAGCCGGAAGGCCGTATTGTAATAGCCCATCATTAGATGCGGGAAGGCAAAAGCCTCGGTTGAACGCCGCATTAGGTCGAAGTACTTATTGAGCGTGATTCCCGCCTGTAAGGCATGCTGGTTAGCGAGGGCGAAGGTCGGCCCGTCGGCGACCGGCTCGCTAAAAGGCATTTGTAATTCAACCAGATCGACTCCGACTTCACCCATAATCTCCAGCATCCGCCAATTGGCTTCGAGCGAGGGGAAACCGGCAATTAGATGCGTCATCAGCAAGACCTTGCGCTCCTTGAGCTGCTCGGCAATATGGGCTTGCAGATTCAAAGCTTGGCGACCTTGTCTTTGAGGAAACGCTTCCATTTTTCGTCTTCCAGCGCATCGGCAATGGTGAATATGTCTTTGTCGCCACGGCCTGAGAGGTTGATCAATACAATTTCATCGGCAGCCATCTCGCTCGATTCGCGCAGCGCGGCGACCAGAGCGTGAGTGCTTTCAAGTGCGCCGATAATGCCCTCGGTGCGCATCAAGCGCTTTAAAGCGTCTAAAACTTCGACATCAGTCGCGGCCTCGACTCGCACCCGGCCGATATCGGACAGATGCGCCAGAATCGGGCTGACGCCGATATAGTCAAGCCCGGCTGAAACCGAATGGGTGTGTTGCATCTGGCCTTCTGGATCTTGAAAAAAGTAGGTCTTGTAGCCTTGCGCCACTCCAGGCGAACCAACGTTACCGGCCAGTCTTGCCGCGTGTTCACCCGATGCCAATCCCAGTCCACCGGCCTCAACACCGACGAGTTCGACCTCGCTATCGTCGAGAAAACCCAAAAACATGCCGGTGGCATTCGAGCCTCCACCGACACAAGCATACACTTTGTCAGGCAAGCGCCCTGGTGACTTCAGCATCTGCTCGCGGCTTTCTTCGCCGATGATGCGCTGAAAATATGCGACGATCTGCGGGAAGGGGTGCGGGCCACAGGCTGTGCCAAGCACATAGTGGGTATCCGCCATCGAGTTTGCCCAGTCGCGCAGACTCTCATTAATGGCGTCTTTGAGTGTCGCCGAACCATCGGTCACCGAAACGACCTCAGCGCCCAACTGCTCCATCCAGAAGACATTGGGGCGCTGCCTCTCGACATCGACAGCTCCCATATAAATGGTGCATTGCAAACCGAGTCTGGCAGCCATGGTCGCCGTCGCCACGCCATGCTGGCCGGCCCCGGTCTCGGCGATTACCCGTCCCTTGCCCATCCGCCGCACCAATAAGCCCTGCCCCATGACATTATTGGCCTTGTGAGCGCCGGTGTGATTTAGGTCTTCGCGTTTTAGATAAATCTGGGCCCCACCCACCTCACGGGACAGATTCTCAAGATGAGTAATCGGGGTAGGTCGGCAGGAATACGTCCGCATTACTTGCAGGAACTCGTCCCAGAAAGACGGATCGCGACGCGCAGATGCTAAGACTTCAATTAGTTCGTCCAGAGTTGAACGCAGGATCTCGGGAATAAATGCTCCGCCGTATTCCCCGTAATAGCCTTCGCGCTCGTGGTTGAATATCGAGTCGGCCAGCCCCATACTAATCGATCAACTTTGCGCGCTGCAGTGCATCAAACATTGCGTTCCCAGCCTGGACATCGTCCTGCTCTTGCTGTTGCCGCTCACGAAATTCCTTGAGATTGGCCGCCGATTCGAGGGTATCGACCTGGCGGATCGACAAACGCAAACGCTGGCGGCGGATATCGACGTCGAGCACCACGACCTTAGTCTGGTCACCCATCGACAGCACTTCGCGAGGGTGACCGATACGGCGATCTGCGATCTCCGAAACATGGACCATCCCGCGCACCCCCTCGGCCAATTCGACAAAGGCGCCAAAATCCTCTAGCCCGTCGACCTTGCCCTCGGCCACCGTACCGACGGGAAACTGGCTTTTGATTTCCTGCCAAGGATCTTTTTCAAGCGCCTTGATCGAGAGGGATATCCGCTCCTTGCGGCGTTTGCCCAGATCCTTGGTTCGCAAAACCTGAACTTTGATCTCTTGCCCTGGCTGCAACACGTCTTGCGGGTGGGCTACGCGTTGATGGCTAATTTCAGAGACGTGTACCAGTCCTTCGATCCCAGCACCCAAGGCGACAAAGGCCCCGAACGACTCGAGCCGAGTAACCACGCCATCAAAATCAGCACCTTTTTTGATCCCGCCGCGCACCGAACCCGCGGCCTTGTCCTGTTCTGCTTCGAGCAGTGCC
>JACLAC010006673.1_pt1 | contig 12484 bp, 8 predicted proteins | sample 8027881 | NCBI WGS metagenome assembly JACLAC01 (sample SAMN15725517, study PRJNA655200) | protist metagenome | isolation source: fluorescence activated cell sorting (FACS) single amplified genomes of... | place: Spain: Blaines Bay Microbial Observatory, Mediterranean Sea | collected 2016-01-19 | reverse complement strand
AAATACCACCGCCGACCCATCTCCAAAAAAGAAGAACAAACAAGAAATAATGAATATTATAAATAAATAAATAGAATGGAGGAGGAAGGAGGTCTTCTCTCTTCTTCTTCTTCTTCTCTCTCGTCGTGTTGTTGGAGATGAGATGCAAAGTACTAAATTTGAGGACCTTCAAAGACAAACCCATGAATCCAGGAATTATTCGATTTTAAGAATTGTCCTTCGTGCTGAGTCTTCAAAATTTTTACAAACACGTAAAATCGCATACGTATATCATACCTCGTGTTCGCAACAAGAAAATGTTGACTTTGAAGGCCCTGAGTAGGAAAGTAGCGCACGGCCTGCCTCGCTATTCCACGCGCCCGCTTTCCACCTATGTTTTTTCGTGGGGGGATGGCAAGCACGGAAAACTAGGGCATGGGGAGAACCATGAGCCGCAATTGTTTCCGAGTAAGATAGACTTTTTTGACTCCATCGACGTTGCTAGCGTCAGCTGTGGAACAGACCACACCGCGGCAGTGACCGAGGCAGGCGAAGTTTATACGTGGGGAAACGGCAAGAACTTTCGCTTGGGGCACGGGGGTGACGACTCGGAGTTTTCCCCTAGGCTCGTCGAAGGGCTAGAGGGGGTCAATGTATTAGACGTTGTGTGCGGTGAACAGTTTAGCGCCGCTCTCACAACCGACGGCAGGGTGTACACGTGGGGGGACGATTCCGGAAGGATACTGGGAGGCACGGGAGTGTTAGGGCACGGCGACTCGGAGCCAGTCCCTCTACCCAAAGAAATATCTTTTTTCAACAACGAGAACCTTAACATTGTGCAAATTGCGGGGGGGAAAGGCCACATGGTCGCTCTGGACGAGCATGGGGGTGTTTGGAGCTGGGGAAAAGGAGACTATGGGCGCTTAGGAAACGGGTCTATATCGAATGAACATACACCAACGAATTTAGATCTTTTCGAGGAGATCCCGGTCAAGTTTATCACCGCTGGCGAGCACCACTCGGGCGCGATTGCCGATGACGGTGAGGTATGGATGTGGGGCAGGAACCACCAAGGCCAGTTGGGAATGGGAGGTGGCTTGACCATGGAAGTGTACGCAATGGAGGGGTACCCGTGCGTCCTTGCTTCGAACGAAGACGGCCACGAAGTAAACGAATTAGACGGTGTTTACCTTGCCTGTGGGGTTAGCAACTCTGCCATGATTGCCCACAATGGGGAAGTTTACTCCTGGGGCTCCAGTGGCTGGCTATCACCCCACCGAATGTCGATTTTATCAGACAAGGACGTTTGGAAAATATCCTGTGGCGGGGGCAACTTTTTTGCACTATCAAGAGACGGGGCATTGTTCAGCTGGAGCAAATCAGGAATGGGGGGTCAGAGCAAGTCTCTCGGCCACGGAGGCAGTGGGTTTGGCTCGTCGGTTTCCCAGCCAACGCAAGTCGAAGCGTTAGCGGGGTTGAAAATCATCGATGTTGCCGCCGGAAAAAATCACACTGTTGTTACCGCAGAACGATAAATCATCTACCTGGCCAAGGCACATGAGCCACCAAGGCAAATGCATGCGATGAGCGCGCACTAACGCGCACCAGAAGTACCTCGCATCCTTACTCTTATTGTTTTGCAGCCTTATATGAAAAACAAAATATATAGTATGTTTTAAGACTCTCATTTTAAATCAAATACTACTCGTACTTCAAATCCAACCCTAATCCTATCTCGATTTTTTAATTTGATTTTTTAATTATAAAGGCCTATTATTATACTATACAATTTGTTTTTTATTAAAACTTTTTACGTACTACTATATAATTTGTTTTTTATTAAAACTTTTTACGTGAACTTATGAAGTCGCGTATTCGTAGATTGTACACGTTTAGTCCTCCTCTTCTGCCGCATAGATAATCAATTTTTGATCCACGTCGACACTGTCGCCCGCTGCAACCACAATCTCCGCCACAGTCGCCGCCTTTTCTGCGCGAATGCTATTTTGCATTTTCATTGCTTCTATTACAGCAATTTCTTGTCCAATCTCAACCTTGTCGCCCGGTTTCACGGCCAACGAGACAATCACACCAGGCATGGGGGATGTTACGAACATACTTGTATCTTCTTCCGGCTTCTCCAACATAAACTGACTAAGGTCCCGCTCCCGTGGGGTGCGTACGACGACGTCCTGAGTAGCACCACGGAATCCCAATTTGTACCCCATAGGGTTGGTTTGCAGCTGATGGACCCAAATGTCCTCGGAGCCAACGTTCATTTGGAACAGCTTTTGGTTTTCTGAGACTATTTCCACTGGGAGCAAATCCGCCATTTCTTGACCTTCTATTTCCACAACCAGTTCGTCTGCAGAAATGTCTCGCTGGGCCAAAATTTTTGCCGCGGATGCCAACTGCTGGAGCTCCTTTGGCGACAGTTCAACGCCTTCGAACCCATCAGGGTACTCTTCTTGGATGTACTCGGTGCAAATGTTTCCATCAATGTACCTGGGTGTTCTGCACACATCCTGGATGAAAGGTATGTTGTGGCTTATGTCGCCAATCTGGTACGCGTCCAAAGCATTTGTCAAATTGCTGATGGACTCTGCTCGGTCTTTCCCCCCCGCGATAACCTTGGATATCATTGGGTCGTAAAACATGCTAATCTCCCCACCCAGGGACACACCGCTGTCCACGCGCACGGTCGTCGGCTCTTGGTAGGAGACCAAGTGGCCTATGGATGGCAAGAAGTTCCTGAACGGGCACTCCGCGTAGACGCGGGCTTCCATGGACCAGCCCTCGTACGGCACTGAGCCTTGCAATTCTTTGGGAAGCGTCTTTCCGGCGGATACTCGGATCATCTGCTCTACCAGGTCGACGCCGGTGACCATTTCAGTAACAGGGTGTTCCACCTGCAGGCGGGTGTTCATTTCCAGGAAGTAGAAGTTTTCCTCATTGTCCGCGATAAACTCCACCGTGCCCGCGGAGTGGTACCCGACGGACTTTGCCAGCAAGACGGCCTGGTCTTGCATTTTCTTCCGTGTTTCCGGCGATAGCAACGTGGAGGGAGACTCTTCTAACACTTTTTGGTTCCGCCGTTGGATAGAGCACTCACGCTCTGGAAAGGCCGCGTAGTTGCCGTGCTTGTCGCCGACGATTTGAATCTCAATGTGCCGGGATTCGTAGGGGCAGACGTACTGCTGTATCAACATGCGATCGTCCCCAAAGGAGTTGGCGGCTTCGGTTTTAGCCAGGTTGAACCCGTCCTTCAGCTCTTGTTCGGACCAAGCAATGCGCATCCCTTTGCCACCACCACCAGCCGAGGCTTTCATGATGATCGGGTAGCCCATCCCGTTTGCAATTTCCAGCGCATGCTCCGCCGTCGCAACCTCTCCGTCGAAACGTTTGGCACAGCTTACACCCGCCTTTTCGGCAATCCGCATGGACTCGATTTTGTCCCCCATGGAGTTAATTGCGTGTTCGTTGGGTCCTATAAATTCTATATTGTTATCTTCCAAACGTTTAGAAAACACTGGATTCTCGGAGAGAAAACCGTAGCCCGGGTGCACCGCGTCGGCGCCCGTTGCCTCGATGGCTTCCATTATCTTTGGGATTTGGAGGTAACTTTCCGCGGAAGTGGTCCCGCCTAAGGGGTAGGCTTCATCGGCAAACGCGACGTGGTCGGCGTGGCGGTCGGCGTCGGAAAACACGGCGACCGTCTTGATTCCTAGCCTTTTGGCAGTTTTCATTACCCGGATTGCTATTTCCCCGCGGTTTGCGATCAAGATTTTCTTGAACAGTTGCTCGCTAGAGGAACCCATCGACCGCTTATTGATGCACACGGCAAGCCGGGCTTGTTGCCTGAACGACGACGGCGACAAAAGTTTCGTTTTAAGGTTGCTGGTTTGTCGCAACATGGTAATAAACGCTTGTTCTGGTTCAAAGTATGGGTTAAAATTGGTCGATTACTCTCGATGGATTCAAAGAAAAACAAATGAAAAACAAAACCACCGTGCACTTGTTTTCTTATCTCCTATTAATTAATCGATATCTTTCTTTCTCTCTCTCTCTCATATAATAAAATTTTGTTTTGGATGGCCATCCGGTATACGGTGGTGTTTTTTTGGTTGATGAAGATGATGATGGATGATTAAAATAATAATATAAGAATAATAATAAAATAATTTAAATTACATGTGACAACAACAACATACATCAAGAACGGACGGACAAAACGATTCACTATAGAGACTATTATATTTGTAGTATAATAGGAACGATGAGGAGTATAAGTACTGGAGGAATAATTGAGAGCAGTAGCAGCGGCAGCGGCGCGGTCCGCGTCGTCCTTTTTATTGTTTTAAAATACATTTTTCAAATTATTATTGAAAAGTATTATGCGCGTTTGAACATTAACAATTGGTATTGATTAAGTGGTCCCCGTCTTTTTTTAAAAGAAAACACTTCGTACTTTTCTGCACGTGAATATCACACTACTGCTGGGTTCCTTGCAAAGATACAATGAAGGGTGATCGTTCCCCTTGAAGTTGTACAAATGTCGGTCTCTCGAAAGCGCCTCGCCCGGCTGCTTTCGCTCCTTACTTCCTTGTCGTCGAAACAAAACGCAGAGTACTGTGTGGGCGAGATAATAACTGTCCTGAATCATAATAGTGGGACGGATGCCTACCCGACAGTTCTGAGTGATGTGCTGAAAGGCATTTTGCGTTCCACCCGTTCCATAAGGACGCCGACAAGGAACTGCGCCGGGACTTTGTCGCAGGCTTTGGTCCCGATCCTTACCCGGAAAATTCGCGCAGAAATATTAGACCACAGTGGCTGGAAAGAACTTTTACGCTCAAACAACGAAACGAGCGACAACGGTGACATTGGATCCGAACTGCATGGAACGTCGGGGGCAGAGTACGTAGAAGGGAAGCGGAGTGGCGAAACCAGGGGGGACTATGTTGCCAGGCAGCGAAGAGCCATGGTCTCCAGGCTAAACCAAGGAGTCGCAGTGGACGAAGTGAGGCAAGTTCAGCAGAACAATTTCGATCGGACAACGCTGATTATATTAGAGGAAGACGTTGCAGAGAAGACACACCTGGACAAAAGAGAAAGCAACCAAAAGAAAAGAAAGCAAAAGATGGAGTTTCTCGGCACGTTGGAAAAGAAGAGAAAGTTAGGTGTTTTGGCCGACGTGGGAGAAGACACCGCGATCACTGTATTGTTTTTTTATCGCGCCCTTTTTCTCTCGCTGTCCGACGAAGATTGGGAATGCCGGGAAGGGTCGCTGCTATGCATAGGCCACGTTGCAGCGGCGATTGTTCAGGCTTGTCATTTGCCCCAGAGCCCGACGACACCGGGCGCATACGTGTCCTTGAAGGCAGTCTCCAGCACAAGCGAGGCCTCTGAAAATCTTAGTTTCGGATGGAAAGCTGTTATTGAAAGCATAATCTCTCGCTGCTTCGGCATTATGGTAATGGAGCGCTTTGCTGACTACAAAATGGACATCGTTCTGAGCCCGGTGCACGAGTCGCTTGCATGTACGCTGGACGTTGTAGTATCCTTGCTTCCAATCGTTGACATTAAATCGTCTATCGATCGTGCATGCGACATTTTTACACAGAACAAAACTTGGTACGGCCGCTACGGTGCGGCTTTATTTTTGCTCAAGTTTTCTCGCAACGGGCGTACCAGCAATACGTTTGAAGCCAAAATATTCGAATGCGCGTTTGAAGGTTTGCAAGACCCTTCAGGGGACGTAAGCTCAATCGCGGCAAAGATAATAGCCGCGCGCACGAACGAACCCCGCGCATTTGCCAACATCGACCCCGTTTTGTTGCAGTCGAGGCTTTGGGGCGCAATGGACAAAACGAACGAGTTTTGCAGTTCGCCCGCAGACCTTCTTTGGTGTTTAAGGTTGAGCTTAAACGCCTGCAGGGGAAATTCAGATCATACCTGCTTTGGTCAGCTGGATTCGATGGGCCGGGTCACTCTTTTTCTTTTACATAGCCTTCGAGAAGTCAGATTGGCAGCGCTGTTGGTGTTCAAAGATTTTTTTGCAGACCTGGAAAAGGCTGACAAGGCTCCGGACCACGCTAGGAAACGCATTTTAAATTTTTTCAATGGCTCGAAATGCCTCCAAATCATATTTGAAATCAAAGTTTTAGAAGAGTACAACACGAAGGTTTTAAACTTAGCATCCGAAGTGTTTGATTTAGCGGTGAGTTGCGTCCCAGAAAACTCGCCTCCTTCCGCGGTATGCTCCATACGCGAATGGATGGAGTTGGCAGCGACTCCTAATGGGCACACATTCAACAGAAGGTTGTTCGAAACGTCCAAGCACGATGAGTCCTCTCTCGCTGCCGGATCATCAGGCAGAATTGAAACGGCAATAGTGTCGTTTGAAAGTATTAACGCAAGGTTGGAGAAAGTGTCCTGCCCGGGGACAAGAATCATAATATCAGAGTCCGTCGCAATAGTTCTGTCCAGACTCCCGGTCAGTTTAGATAGCGCAGAAATCAGTTTCATTAGCACCATGCTAACGGGAACATCAGGCCTAGCGATCGCAGCCGCAGCCCAAGTTGTGCAAAGTATAACAAAAACTTCAATTCTAGGCCATTTTCTCCCGCTTTTGCAGAAAATAATTAAAGGGCGGAAGAAAGGCAATGGGATTCGCTACACTGAGACAGTTTCGCTTAGAAAACGAATACACCACGAGTGTCAACAGCTTGGAAGGCTCCACGATTCGATGGGAGCAGCGAACGGTTCTGCTTTTAATCATCGGGATTTAGTGGCAAGCCTGTATCGCGCGACTGAAATTGAATCTGCATACAAACTTGTAGAAGAGTCATGTTCTTCCTGGGCGACCCATGCAGACACTGCAGAATTGAAAGAAGAAAGTGTGCAGATAGCTATTTCTCGCATTCACGGCTCTCTTAGTATTTGGTTTGATGCTAATCGCCAAATTGACGTTGAAGCTTCCGCGTGCCTATCCGCAGCAATAGCTGCATTGATTGACTCGCACGTGACTCGGTTACCGAAGAAAGCCGGGGTTATCATACTACCACTGCTGATGGCAGTCAAAACGGTCGCCAACCTTGCACTACGCACGCTTGTCGCGCGCGCATTGGCAAAAATTTTGCTGTACTGCTCTGACATTACGCTCAAAAAAATTGTTGGTAATGCGTGCTTATACATTGGCAATGGGGACCGTGATTCGAGCAGCAGCAAGATAGCTTACGAGGGAGGTAGATTAATTTTAGCATCGCTTTCTGGAGAAAGAGAATTTTTTCCAGGGAAGGTGGCCCCGATTCTCTGGGATATCATTGAGCACAGCACAGATGGCAGTGGTAGAGAGGTGTTACCGCAACTCGATTACGGGGGGGCAATGAAGCTCATGAGTGAGTTCCTTTCTCTTGACGGCTACACGGAGCAGCGGGATCTAAAAATCCGAATCGAGCGTACATTTAGCCAGGTAGGTCAGACGTGCTGCTTACCTGCGAGTGTTGCACTGGGCACTCTGTCTTCGCTCGGCACGGAGTATTTCGACGTAGTACTCAATTTAACGATTGGTGGGTTACTTTGCAGCAGGCATGCTCCTTTATTCTGCCTGCAGACACTTTTAAGTGTAACGAAAAAGAACTCGCTCAATTCTACACTTCCTTACGTGACACTTGCTTTGCCGTACATAATAAAGGGGCTGACCGATCAACACACAGAAACAAAATCTGTTGCATATGAATTGTTCTCATGGGCAGTGCCCTTGCTTTCCTTTGAAAAATCGACGCATTGTCCCATGCATTGGAATGCAGATTGGCGGACCCTGCGTGATCAAAATAGAATAGTTTTGTCGGAGCTGTTTGGGAGTTCAAGTAGTGCGGGTTCTCTCGTTGAATTCAGCAGCAGCGTCTTCAAAAATATCGATTTGCGCTCTTACCAAAAAGAGGGCATTTCGTGGTTGGTTGCGATGCAGCGTGTGGGTTTGCATGGGCTGCTTTGCGATGACATGGGCTTGGGCAAGACGGTGCAGAGTCTCCTTGCCCTGGCCATCTCCGTGACCAAGAGTAGCAGCACTTTTCCATCACTTGTGATATGCCCAACGTCTGTCGTTTTTCACTGGAGCAAAGAGATCGAGACGTACTGTGCAGATGTGCTTACCCCGGTACCCACATCATCTAGAAACAAATCTTCATGGGAGAGTTTCAAAAACGACCCACGGGCCGTTTACATCATGTCCCACAGGTTGTTTCGCGAGAACGCAAGCGCGCTGAGCAGCATGGTGCCAAAGTGGAACTACGTAATCCTTGATGAGGCGCATTTGGTGGGTTGGAAAACCTCGTGCACGTTCTCGACCATTCGGGAATTAAAAAGCCTCAACCGCATCGCTTTAACCGGGACACCCCTGCAGAACAATATTATGGAAATTTATCAGATATTTGAGTTTTTAATCCCCGGGTTTCTAGGCGAAGAAACCGAGTTCAAATCAAAGTATTTCAAACCTATTAATATGATCGCGTTGGCGCCGGCGAATTCTACGGTGACGTGTGCCCAGCAAGAATCGTACGTTATGGCAATGGACGCTTTGCAAAAGAAAATTTCACCGTTTTTGAAACGAAGGTTAAAGAGTGAGGTACTTCAAGAATTGCCAGAAAAGATTATTCAAGACCGGGTTTGTACAATGCCCGATTGGCAGCGTCGTATTTATGATACTTTGGCAAAAACTGGAGAAACCCAAGAAACTTTAGCATATCAACAAAAAATGCGACTGGCATGCACGCACCCATGTCTGTTGCTACCAGGCGGTCGTCTTGTGATGGGAGCGCACAACGAAATGGTGGCAAAGTTCAAGGGGCTGATTGAGGTTTTGCTCGAGTGTGGAATCGAGAACCGGGAGGGTGAAATGCCGCACCGTTGCGTACTATTTGTGCAGTTTAAGAAAACGCTAAACATTCTCGACAAAGTTTTCTTCCCCGAGCAATTTCCAAAATTGAAGTACAAAATGTTAGAGGGCAGTATGTCACTGTCGGCGCGGCAGAGAGCAATTAACGCTTTCAATTCCGAGAAAGACATCACTGTTATGATTGCCACGACCAAAGTGGGTGGTGTCGGAATAGATTTGACTGGTGCAGACACGGTCATCTTTGTGGAACACGACTGGAATCCGCAAAATGACATGCAAGCGATGGATCGTGTCCATCGTTTAGGACAGAAGTCCGTTACGAACGTGTATCGTTTGTTGTGCCACTCAACGATAGAGACTCGGATAATGAACCTTCAAGCTTTTAAGTTAAAATTGGCCAAGGCGTTAATAAAGCCAAGCGGCGAGGACACCACTTCCTTGTCGGACGCATTCTCCTCGAATTAAATAAGAAAACTAGAGTGCGTAATACGTTTTAATTAAAACAAGAAAATTGGCTGTTATTTAGGTAATTAAAATTAATGTACTGCGAACTGAACTCTAAATTTCGAACTTATTTTTGCTCTTGTGGTTGAAAAACAAGAAAATTGGCTGTTATTTACTATGTAGTTTAATTTTAATACTCGTAAAACTATATATGAAAAGTGAAAATGAGAACGGTGTAAACATTTTCCTAAAATGACAACTAAAACCACTTTTCGAATTAAAATAAGGTGAGCAAAAAATGCGAGTGCGTATATAAACGAGTGTATAAAAAACCAAAATATATAGTATGTATAATAATGCACGAAACAAAAAATTGGCTGTTAAAATTTATCTTCTTCAGTATACTGCGAACATTCTCTGCTCCTGGGATAAATATGCTATGACAAAAAATATTTGAGAAAAATAAATTTTAACTTCTTAAATAAATAACAGCCAGTTTTTGTTTTTAAATAATTAAATAACAGCCAATTTTCTTGTTTTTTTAATTACTTCAAAATAACAGCCAATTGTTAATTATCATATGATATCAAATTAGTAAAGACGTATAATTCTTACAAAGGTTACACATATTTGCTATCATATAGACAGAACTTGTACGAATGCAAACACGCACAATAATGAATATAAATTTGGTTAAGAATCTATATACCACCACTACTTGAATCTTTTGAGAATTTTTTGAAAGGAGTATATTGCACTTTTTGTAACCCCAGCAGTAAATATGCCTTTCACAGTTTGTGTACGACTATACCTCGAAATAATTTCTCGTAGATGTTTTTTGATGATCGTCGTTTCTTGAATCCTGTCAGTCGGTTCCGGCGACTCTGTTGCAGGGGCATGGGCAGCCTCGGCGCGAGTTACCTTCTCGTGCAATGGTGCAGGGAGCCGTTTTCGCAAAGATGCTATGGCGTTGTTTTCCCCGGTCCTCTGAAATGTTCTGTTGTCGCCAGTATCGACATTTACAAGCAATATTTTATCACGCACAAGGGAGTCCAAGAAGGGTCTGTACAGTGACTGAAAGCGAGGAAGAGAATTGTTGCCCCGAACAATGTTCTCTATTTTATTCGGATTTTCAGCAATCCCCATCCGAAAGTCGCCCTCGTAAGATAACGACGTAATTTGCAAATACAGATCAAGCTCTGAAAAATTGGGCGGCAGAAGAAAAACCGAAGCCGCCAAAGCCCCCTGTAAGTTTGACTCCAGTGGTTTCGCCATGCTGGCAGAAGACTTTAAAATAGAGACAGGTTTCTGCAACCGTCCGCTGCAATATAGAGTGTCCCATTCATTCAGATCTTTAAGCAAAGCTTTCTTGCATACCACTCCGTACTTCATTAACTGCCCTTCCCCAAGGCGATATGGCGACGGAACTGGGACAAGGGTGTTGTAGTACAGGCCAGCAGACCACTGTTGCACTGTTGTGATAGCCCCTGCGCCCAAGACTCGTGGGAGTAGTGCGTAGTGCTGTGGGTTCATCTTTAAATTTTGCGAGTGCCAAGCCTCTGGATCTTTCACTGCAAACACCATATCGACCATAGGAGCACTGCTTTTAATGGCACTCAAGACTTGTGCACCCCCACCCTTTTGAGGGAATACCCCCGAACCGTACCCAAAAGCAAATTCAACGTCTGGAAATGTCGCACCAATCATGTCTGCCAAGGTCTCCTTCAGCTGCGCCATGGTAGAGTGTGGAGGAAAGGGAGCGGGCGCGCGTCGCACAGCACAACCAAGAAACGCAAACTTAATTCCCGCAAACGTGAATTCTAGACTCCAGGTAAGCGACCCCGCACATTTTGTCTTTCTCTCATTCACAAGCTGGTCTCATCCATCCTTGTTGAGCACAATCACATTAGTATTATAAAGGAACATATGCATTCGTCTGTATCATCAAACTCTGTTCGTTTGAATCTATACTAATAATATTTAACAACATCAATGCATCTGCTGCTGTGTTAACGTATTATTAAATACGAAGGTCACGTCCTCGTAGGCTATATTAGTTATAGAGAATAGAGGAGGAGATAGAAGAAGTCGTCCATTGTATTATTGTATTACATTCATTATTATAATACAATATTTTTTTTTAGTGGTTGGAATGAAAAAAATAAATATAAATAATTGAATAATAATTGAATAATTAATTATAATTATTATTATTATTATAAAAAAATAATATATTTAATACTAGTACTAAATAAGAAGAGGTAGACTACCACCGGTACGTACAGCTAGCAGAAGTAGTATTAATAATAATTAAACAAAAAAAATAATTTGGATTTGGATTATTGAACAATTTAAATTGTATACTGACAAAGCTGGCTCTGCTTCATGTCCCCAACCTGCTTTGCAAAAAGATAGAAACGACAGTTCTAACATGAATAGAAGGTTTTTCGAACAATTGCCCAGGCGTTTCCTTTACAACGAAATATCATCTTTGATTGCAGGCAGTTAAAAACGTTCACCCCTTCCGTTTCATTGATAGTTGAAAGGAATGTCTGCGAACGCAGAAAATGTAGTTGCGGTCCTTGCAAACCGAGAAAAGCACCGGCGCAATATATGGGAATGGAGGAACGATGTTGATACTCGGAAAAGTTGTAGGACAATGGATAAGGTGCCGTGGGAATCGCATACAAAGTGGTTCGACAACTTGTTGAAAACAAGCCCTGAGACGATATTTATGTGCTGTTTAGGGGGCGAAGACATATGCATGGTTCGTTTTTCAAACATTGACCTACCCAATAGAAGTAATTGCTACGAGATTTCTCTCAATATGAACCCTGCATTTCGGGGGAGACGGCTTGCCAGTAAATGCATCCACGCCGGAATAGAGAGTTTCACCAGCCAAAACCTGGGAATCCCAATTTCGTACATTATCGCAGAGATAAAGGTAGGCAACATTCCAAGCATCAAGTCTTTCATCAGGTCAGGATTTGTACACAATGGTCTTGTCCCCGGAGCTGATCCAACCACTCCGATGTTGCAGTTTATTTACTTTTGTAATTTTTTCTGAAGTAAGAGCATGGTTGTTCGCACTTCAATCTTTTACGAAGTAATCGAATTCTTTTTTTGTTGAGATTTCAAGATTAATAATTATAGAAGTAATTT
>JACLAC010019964.1_pt1 | contig 12485 bp, 12 predicted proteins | sample 8027881 | NCBI WGS metagenome assembly JACLAC01 (sample SAMN15725517, study PRJNA655200) | protist metagenome | isolation source: fluorescence activated cell sorting (FACS) single amplified genomes of... | place: Spain: Blaines Bay Microbial Observatory, Mediterranean Sea | collected 2016-01-19 | reverse complement strand
TGGGGCATGTGCTAAGTCATTGATTCTCTCGAAGATGACCACGGTGGGTGTGTCAGCACCTTCATGGAGTGACGGTGGGCTCGAGAGTTTTCCTATAGCCACTAACCGGGTACTGCACACCTTTCCAAGGAGCGGAAAGGTTTTGATGGTTTTTAGCCGGACTGGCAAAAGCGGGACCCCGCTTTGAACGGCTTGCTAGGGCCTCTGGGCGGAGGCGAGCGAGCGACTCCTAGCTCGTGCCGTCGCCGCTTGGTGATGTTCAGCTAGTAGGTCTAAACATCGAGAACGCAGCTCCCCAGTAAACCGAAACGAGTTTATCACCAGGTTGATTTAACGGGTTTGGGCACAAGAGCTAGGAGGGACATTTGCCCGAAGACGCTCACGTCACCAACCTCAACCAGCTAACACGCGTGGCGGGCACGCCGCCTAAGAGGCCCACCACCACACAATCGACCGTCTCAAGCATGTCTTTCCGGTAGGGAATTCCAAACAGCGGCGCAGGTATACGGGACATGCTACTTTTTGCGGCGTGCACCAATGGACGGGCGATAGGAGGAGTAGAAGTGAGACTGGAAAACAAGGTCGTAATAATCGTCGGGGGTGGACAGACTCCAGGCGAAACCATCGGTAACGGTCGAGCAACTGCGTTGGTATTCGCCCGGGAAGGCGCCAAGGTGCTCCTTGTCGACCGAGACCTTGCTTCTGCTGAAGAAACACTCGCTTTGGTGACGAACGAAGGAGGCATCGGCAGTTGCTTTGCCGCCGATGTCACGAATGAGGCGGAATGCCAGGCGGCGGTGTCCGCATGCCTGGAGCGATACGGCAGAATTGATGTGCTGCATAACAATATCGGCAAATCGATGGGCGACGCGGAAATTTCCGAAGTGGAAGAAGACAACTGGGACGCAATTTTCGACCTAAACATCAAGTCGATGGCATTCATGTGCAAACATTCACTGCCCGTCATGCGTGAGCAACAAGCCGGCGTGATCACCAACATTTCATCCATCGCGTCGGTGTGCACCGTGACCGGGCCAGAGTCTGGCTCCGGGCCCGCGTACAAAACATCCAAATCCAGCGTTAACGCACTCACCCAATTGCTGGCGGTCGAGAACGGGAAACACGGGATCAGGATCAACGCAATTTTGCCGGGACTAATGGACACGCCTATGTCGATCGAGCGACGTGCTCGGGCTCGTAACGTTTCTCGGGACACCGTACGAGCCGAGCGCAACCGCTCGGTGCCATTGCGAGGGAAAATGGGTACCGGATGGGACGTCGCACACGCCGCGCTCTATCTTGCCTCGGACGAGGCAAGCTTTGTGAGCGGGGTCTGCCTGCCTGTAGACGGTGCCCAGAGCGCGCGCGTGGGCTGACAACCGGAAACTGCGAGCAGGGTGGTCACTTTCGGCGGGATCAACGTGGATGGCGTGCTAACGTCGAACCACTTACCTCGGCGTGGTAGGAATGGTCACATCGACGTGAACAACGTCGTGCAGTGGCACCGGCGGCGCGTGAGGCGAGCCAGAGGAAACGCCCGAACGCGGCGGCGCTCCTCACACCGGGGGCAATGGTCGAGGGTCAACGTTGAGCGGTGAGACCGCGAGCTCGAGCGCACAGGGTTTCTCAATTCCGAAGCAACAGCAGCAGCTCGGGCGAAATCTTGCCCGATGCAGGTAGATCGATACTACGCTGGAATGCGCGCACCACCGGTTTCAGCCTGAGCGCAGTTTCATTCGTCTCGACCCGAAGTGGCGCACATCTGGCCAAGCCGCTATCGGCTCGGCTGCCCGGCTGTAAGGATCCACCGCCGAGCCCGTCAGCCCGACACCTACGTCGCTGTCAGCCGGCGTCCCCCGGGCGATTCGAGCCGACGCTTACCGCTCCAATGCCGGGCTATTGCCCACGCCCATGCTCGCCGTGGCAACGTGATCGGCGGTTTGAAATTCTTCGTCGCTTGAGACCTGCGCTGCCACCCACTCGGCGCACCATTGGTGCGAGGACATAGAATGATGCGGCTGAGCCGCTGCCGGTAGCGGCCATTTCTACGGGTGCAAACTCCCCTTGTATAGCTATCTTGCTCTGTTTCGCGCGCAGCCGCATTTCTTGCTGTTCGGTGTTCTGGTGGCGGCGTCCGCGAGCTTTGGCCAAACGTGGTTCATCGCGTTGTACAGCGCTGATATTCGTGGTCATTTCGGACTCTCTCACGGGGACTTCGGCGCCATCTACTCGCTAGCGACGCTGCTGAGCGGCGCCAGCTTGGCCTGGGTGGGTCGCCTTGTGGATCACATATCACTGAGGCGATTTTGCACTTACGTGCTGCTCGGACTCGCGCTGTCAGCCGGCGCCCTGGCGCTTGGCGCCAGCGTAGTGTGGCTTGGCGTCGCGATATTCGGCCTGAGGCTCTGTGGTCAGGGGTTATTGACCCATATCGCAACCACGTCCATGGCCCGATTCTTCGAACGCAATCGCGGTAAGGCGATCAGCATTTCAGCGTTGGGATTTCCACTCGCGGAGTCGGTGCTGCCGGTATCCGTGGTCGCCATTTCCGCACTCTTGGAATGGCGTGAGGCATGGACCCTCTGGGCCCTGGTTACGGTATGCCTCCTGTTACCTGTAACTCTGGCATTGCTCAAGGCATCCCGGCCGCTATGGACGAAGCGCATGGGTCCGGCACCGGGCACAACACAGCCACGTTCCGTGGACGGCGGAGCAGGGGCGGTTCATAACGACAACAGCCCGCAGCATCGACGTCGTCCGGAGCGAAGCTGGACCCGGGGTGAGGTGTTGCGAGACCGCCGCTTCCACCTGGTACTGCCTTATCTGCTGGCTCCCGCGTTTCTGTCTACCGGGGTCATGTTTCATCAGGTGCATCTGGTAACGTCCAAAGGATGGCCGTTGCAGCTGTTTGCCGCCGGATTCGTGGCTTATGGTTTTGCGAAGGTAATTGGAAGCCTGATCGGCGGCCCCCTTGTGGACCGTTACAGTGCTCGACGCTTGTTTGCTTGTTTCATGTTGCCACTCACTGTGGGGCTAGTTTTACTGGCTTACTTCCCGCAGCCCGTGGTCGCGGTCGTTTATCTCGGCCTCGCAGGCATCAGTGCGGGTCTTGGGGCGCCAATTGGCGGCGCCTTTTGGGCCGAGCTTTACGGACCCGCACACCTGGGGGCGATTCGTGCGGTCGCCGTTTCCATCATGGTTATTGGGTCGGCGTTGTCTCCGGCTGTGTTCGGGTGGCTGTTTGACTATGGTGTACACATCTCGTCCGTCTTGTATGGCTCGTCCGCACTTGCCGTTATTGCGTCTGTGATGGCGGCAGTGGCGATGAATCGCAAGTTCCCGGCGTCATCGCGCACCTAGCCGAAGGCCTGGCGCATCTGAAAATGCCGCTCCACTTGCGCGAGTTCCGCCTGACTGTTCACACCCATGATCTCGCCGGGATTGGGGCATCCAGCCACAACATCAAGTCGATGGCATTCATGTGCAAACATTCACTGCCCGTCATGCGTGAGCAACAAGCCGGCGTGATCACCAACATTTCATCCATCGCGTCGGTGTGCACCGTGACCGGGCCAGAGTCTGGCTCCGGGCCCGCGTACAAAACATCCAAATCCAGCGTTAACGCACTCACCCAATTGCTGGCGGTCGAGAACGGGAAACACGGGATCAGGATCAACGCAATTTTGCCGGGACTAATGGACACGCCTATGTCGATCGAGCGACGTGCTCGGGCTCGTAACGTTTCTCGGGACACCGTACGAGCCGAGCGCAACCGCTCGGTGCCATTGCGAGGGAAAATGGGTACCGGATGGGACGTCGCACACGCCGCGCTCTATCTTGCCTCGGACGAGGCAAGCTTTGTGAGCGGGGTCTGCCTGCCTGTAGACGGTGCCCAGAGCGCGCGCGTGGGCTGACAACCGGAAACTGCGAGCAGGGTGGTCACTTTCGGCGGGATCAACGTGGATGGCGTGCTAACGTCGAACCACTTACCTCGGCGTGGTAGGAATGGTCACATCGACGTGAACAACGTCGTGCAGTGGCACCGGCGGCGCGTGAGGCGAGCCAGAGGAAACGCCCGAACGCGGCGGCGCTCCTCACACCGGGGGCAATGGTCGAGGGTCAACGTTGAGCGGTGGGTCTTGGTCGCGGTCGACGTTTGTCTTCGGCTTGCCCTAACCCATTCCTAACTAACCCGAACGAGGCCGGGCTTGTGCGAGGTTAGACTCTCCTGTTTTGGCGCACCGGAGCGAACCAAGATCGCCTGAAATCATCGCCGGCCCCAGCGGATCGAACAGATCCTGATGGGCCGCGTGCATTTAGACTCCGTGCATTCGACGGAAAGGACCAAAACACTCATGTGGAAGCATACGGGCAAGCACCGGCCAGCATTCGCCGAGGCACCGGGACCCGGGCAAGAATCGGTTTGGGACTACCCACGCCCCCCGGTGCTCGAGCCCAGCGGTGAGCGCGTCCAGATCGGAGACTCGATAGCCCTCATTGCTGACACGCAGCACGCGTTGCGTGTCCTGGAAACGGCCAGTCCGCCAACGTACTACCTTCCGGCTGACGCTATCGATTGGACACAAATGCTCGAGGTTGCAGGTAGCAGCTTCTGCGAATGGAAGGGACGAGCAACCTATTTCGCGCTTGCCGACAATCCTGCGGCAGGTGCCATCGGTTGGCTTTACGCCGACCCCTCCCCCGCGTTCGCAGCGATTCATCGTCACGTGTCGTTTTATCCGGGTAGGATCCCGTGTTTCGTCAATGGAGAGCGCGTACGCCCCCAGCCCGGGGAGTTCTATGGCGGCTGGATCACAGATCGGGTCGTCGGGCCTTTCAAGGGCGAGCCTGGGACCGGACATTGGTGAGGCCGGACCGGCCGGAGGTACACGCTAAAAGTTGAGAAAAAGTGCGCCCGCGTAGTGAAAGCCTAAATGACCGTAACGGGCCGTTTCTCCCTCGAAATTTCCCGAATGGATCTTGGGGAAGTTGATGCAAGATGCCGATCGGTGAGAAGCCAGTCGGCTTGATACGGATAAAGTGTCCGCTGCCTTGCTGCCGACGAGAAAGACCAACGGGAGACATTCGGCCCGGTCACATCCCCGTGAATACGGCGGGCAGTGGCTGAGGCACTCGTGGGGATGCAGCCGGATCGAGTGTGATAACCCGGGGCGACTACACGACGATGTCACAGCTGTAATCCGGGGGCAACTTTGGGGGCACCTTCTACAATTTTCAAATAGATTTAGTCGTTATTTCAAATAGTTATATATTTTATTCGGTAGACCCCGCCCCACCAACACAGCAGCCAAAGCCGTCCTAGGACGGCTTTTTTAGTCCTGAAAACAAATAGTTACCTGTATTATTTGTCCACCTCGGTCCGCGACGGTCCGCGATGGCCCATTGATATCTGGCGGCAACACAGGGGGCAACACCCGAAACACCCGTCGCAGTTGCCCCCAAATGCCGCTCAGCGATATCAAAATCCGCACCGCCAAGCCCACTGACAAACACCAGAGACTGTTCGATAGCCGGGGCTGTACCTAGAGGTGTCGCCGAATGGGGGCAAGTGGTGGCGGCTGAAGTACCGGTACGGGGGCAAGGTGAAGCGGCTCTGCCTTGCGGTCTATCCCGACGTGGCCCTGCAGGACGCCCGTCAGCGGCGCGATGAGGCACGCAAGCTCCTCGCCAACGATGTGGACCCCAGCGAGCATGGCAAGGGCGAAAAGGCCACATCACGCGAAATCGGGGCGAACCGCTTCGAGGTGACCGCCAGGGGGTGGTTCGTTCGACCAGCACTCCGCCAACTGGGTGCGAGCCATGCCGACCGAATCATCCGCCGGTTCGAGCGCGACCTCTTTCCCTGGATCGGCGACACTCCGGTTGCCGAGCTCAATGCGCCAAAGATCCTGGAAGTTGTCCGCCGCATCGAACAACACGGTGCCCTGGAGATGGCACACCGTGCGCTCCAGAACTGCGGTCAAGTCTTTCGCTATGCGATCGCGACCGGACGGGCCGAGCGCGACCCCTCAGGCGACCTGCGTGGTGCCCTACCCTCGGTCAAAGGCAAGCACTTCTCCGCCGTCACCGAGCCCGAGAAGCTAGCCGGCCTTCTCCGGTCGGTGGACCGCTACGAAGGCACCCTGGTCGTCCGTTGTGCTCTCCGACTCGCTCCCTTGGTTTTCGTCCGCCCTGGTGAGTAAGGCACGCACAGTGGTCGGACATCGACCTCGATGCCGCAAAGTGGCGATACGCAGTCACCAAGACCGAAAGCCAGCACACCGTCCCCCTCTCGGCGCAAGCCGTCGCCGTACTCGCCGAATTGCAGCCTGTGACGGACCAGGGGCGATACGGCTTCCCGAGTGCGCGGCACCGACGACGATGCTGCGCTCTCCGAGGCCGATCTGTGCACCAGAACATACCGAGGCGCCGTCGTGCAGGGTGTCACAAACGACGAAACCTTCATTGGTCCATTAGCTCGGTTATACCAAACCCCGCACAAGCGCGTCGACGTTAAGAGACGCTTCAAGCTATACCAGCATGGTTGCTAAATGTGCGCTGATTGGCGAGAGCGTTGAAGAAGCAACGGCGCAGCGTTGAACACTCCGCAAGCGGCCCTCAGAACTAACGTGTGTCGCGTGACCCGCTACCCACACTTCACCCCGTAGAACGCATCGGGAACCGGCCACAGCGCAATCGCGGTTTTGGCCTTGAACGCATCGCATTACGCCTACCGGATTGCGTTCGCCTGCCCAGAGGAAACGAGGTACGCGAAGAATGCGAACCACGGGGGAGCCTTAATACCTGAAGGGCTCGCGAGGTTGTCGGCAGATCCCCTTGGCCGGCGCGCGATCTCACCGTTAAAAAAACAGAAAACTGGAGCTAGCGATGCGTGTGTACGAAGAGTCAATCACAGCCTTCAGAAATCGCCGAGGTTACTGCAATGTTCCAGCTAGACGACTACAAGCCTGGCACGTCACCCAGGAAAGCCCCGTCGCGTAGCAGCTGGCGTTGCAGGTCGCGGACAGATACATCGCCCGGCGCTATTCCTGCGTTCAGACCGAGCGTTGCCGCCGTACCTATGGCTTGACCCATAGCAAAACAAGGGCCGGAGACCCGCAGCGATGCTTGGCCGCTTTGGGTCGTAGAAGCGCAGCGGCCGGCCACCAACAAGTTGTCAACACCGACCGGCACGGTCGCGGCGAAGGGGATTTGGTGATAGCCGCGCCCGCCAACAAACTCCCACTTCACATCACCTGCCTCATGGGTCTCTAGCGGCCAGCCGTTCGCGCCGATGGAATCATCAAAATCCCGGCATTCCAGGACGTCAAGGCCATCCAGTTGAAAGCGCCCCTGAATACGGCGCGTTTCGCGAATACCAATCTGCGGCGCGGTTTCCAGCAGGTAGGCGTCTTCAAATCCTGGCACTTTGTCGCGCAAGAACCGGAAATACTCCTGCACCTGCCGCCGCCCGTGTATCTCAGCAAACGCCAGATCATCCGCGTCCGCGCCATTGATTGGCCCGCCATCGCGGCTAATCTGGGTGAGATTTGCTCGCCATTCACCTGGGTGGGGTTGGCTTCGTACCACCCCGGCCTTGCGCGGCAGCACATATTGGCCGGATGCGTTTGCGTCGGCGATCAGCTCCCGCATTTGGGGAATGCCCTCTTTCCAGGCACGTTCGTCTTGCACATTGCCTAATCGGAACATCAGGGTTGGATAGGCCAGGAAGCCATCGTCGCCACCGAGTGCGTAGGGCGCTCCCGCCCACATCGCCAAATCGGCGTCGCCTGAGCAGTCCAGGAAAGTTCGGCCCCGGATTGCACCGCGGCCCGATTTGGTCTCAACCAGCACGGCATCAATGCGTGTGCCATCCATCACGGTACCGACGGCTTGCACGTGAAAACGCAAATCAACGCCAGCGACCGACAACACGTCGTCGGCCGCGAGCTTGTAAGCCGCGGTGTCGTAGGCCTGGGCGCCAGTGCGAAGGCCGCTTGCCCCGGTAATAACATGGGGTTCTTTCAACCCGTCCAGCCGCGCAAGCCGGTCCAGAATGTCGTCGGCAACACCACGAACGATCTGTTGGATCGAGCCATTGATGTCTGCATGGAGACCGCAAAAGTTCGTAACCATCGCGGCCGTACCCATACCACCTAAAAAACCATAGCGCTCCAGCAGGATGGTTGATGCGCCGGTGCGCGCAGCCGCAGCGGCCGCGGCGATGCCGGCGGGGCCACCGCCGAGGACGATTACGTCTGCCTCCGCGATAACCGGTGTTTGACGTGCAGGCTCGGTAATAGTTGCTGGCATGTGGCGTGATCGCCCTCAATTGCGGTCAGAATTGCCTCGGCAGGCTATAGCGTTTGCGGATTTTCGCCAACTCGCGACCATGTGATCGCGTGCGAGGTATAGACCGGAATGTCCCAGGTAAGAGGATCCCGGTCAACGACTGTGATTTGGCTTGACGTACCGGGCAAGCAGATTGCATTTGACCGTCGCTGGAAGGCAAATCCGATTGCTTGAGGGCCGGTAGACGGCGAAGTCGGGTGGAGGCGGGCGAGCCAGCTAGGTCTGTTCACCACTAGGAAGCTGGCATTACGGGCAGCCAAGGCCGCTTCCGAGATGCTGCAGGCGTTCGCGCGGCCGTACCTGAGGGTTCCGCCATGGCTCACTGCCGAAACGCAGAAGTGGTATCGGCTGATTGCCGCTGAAGGGGAGTTGGAAACGCGCGAGCGGCTTCGACAACAGGCAATCAGTGTTTAGAGGTGGAGACAGCGGCAACCTGTTACACCCGTTTTGGTTGAATGCGGGGCTGCGTCATCGAGGCGGCGTGCTACGCCAGCACGTGTGCGCTGGCCCTTCAAAAGGGCACATGTGGCTCGTCCAGCACCAACTCAATATCGAAAACCGTCCCAGACCGGCTTTTTCCATATTTACGAACAGTTACTTATCGTCGGTATCTGGGCACAGGGCGCCACAGAGGTGCACCTGGTTGAAGAATTAGCCGGGATTATATGGCGGGAACAGCGCGTCTTTCTGGCTGAAAGAGCAGCGATCAATCGCGGGCTACGTTTCACTTCGAACTAAAGCCGACAGAGAGTTTTGTTTCCGAATCGCTGCAATCGACCCTGATCGGACGCTGAGAGATGGAAAGCGTTTGTCCGCTTTGTGAACAATTTCCGGCCATCTCTTCAGGTTCGGCGCGGCTTCTCAGACTAGCCACGATTCAAACTATCGCCTTCAGGGGCATCCCTTTGTTCCGGATGTCAGAATGTGATCGCGGAGTACGCGAAACAACAGATGGGCTGCGATTCGCTCGGTTCGCCCGGACGGGTCGAGGGACGGGGCCACCTCGGCAATATCAATCCCATCGATATGCTCCTGCGCGATGACATCGAGAATCTGGCAATACTGACGGGGCGTTATACCACTGGGCACGATCGATCCCGTTCCTGGCAAGAAACCTGCGTCCATCGCATCGATATCGATCGAAAGATACAGGCTTTCGCACCCACGGGTCGCGTGGGCGACGGCTTGTCTGGCAACTTCATTGGCGCCCCATGCGTGCACGTCGCTGGAAGAAAAAACCTTTCCGCCCATACCTTCAATAAGCGCGAGTTCGTCGCCGTCGACCCATCCCGTTACTCCGATCCAAACCATATTGGCACGTTCGATATTCGGCAATTCTGAGTTTCGCCTGCCGTTTGTCGCATGGTTATGGGTTCCCCACGCCCCCAGCCGATCGGCGAAATCCAAATGCCCGTCGATCTGAATATAACCAAACCGGCGCCCGGGGTGTCGGGCGGCAAGACCACGGGCATAGCCGAGGCAGGCAGGAAAACTGTTGTAGTGGTCCCCGCCAAGGGCGAGCGGAATGGCGCCTTGTGCCCGAACGGCCTCGGTCATTACCGCGATAGCTTCGGTCGTTCGTTCAACCGACGCCGCATCGATCGGTGCGTTGCCGCAATCGACGATGAGACCATGGTCCGCGCGGTGCAGTAGCTCTCGCCGACTCGGATCGAAAACGGTGTCACCCAACGTATCGACAACGCTACGACTGATCTCAGTGGTTGCTTCTCGGAGTGCGGCCGGACCTTCGCGTGCGCCGATACGACTTGAGTGTGTCCAGTCTGTCGGCATACCCACTACGCCGATGACGCCTTCATCGAGCGCGTCGACTCTTCCGATCGGCGCGTCGAATAAGGTCGGACCCGGCGGCCGCAAACGAGGGTGGCCTGAAGCAAGTGTCTTTTCCGGCATCTCAAGCGACCCTCATGATCGTTGCGCGGCCTCCAGCCCCAACCGACTGTATATGTAGGCCAACAGCGCCGTCACCGTCAGCCGAAGCCCCGTCTTGACGACACTCAATCCGCTCAACGTCGGATTCAATCCGGTGACAATCAGCGATGCCACGGGGACGCGGCCGATCTCACCAAGTACTTTTTGCAAGTCCGGCAAGTTCAACGCGCCGAATTGGGGGTGTTCGGACATCCCATGCAGCGACGCCCTAATCGCCGACACATCAAAATGGACATTCAAGAGGCCTACGTCATCGACGATGTCCCGTGCCAGTCGCTCAATGCTTCCGGCCCCCGCGCGTGACACTTCCGAAGCGGTCCATATTCGCCCACCCGACGCACGGAATGACTCGGCAAACTCCAATCCGATTCTGCCGGAGGCCGCCAATACAGCGGTCGTTGGCGGCGCTATGTTTCCAGATGTCAGCAGAGTTCCCAACGGACACCTTTGTACCGAGTCGTTGTTGCGTTCATCCGGTTCGCTGGCCGGGAGACGCCCCCCTATTTGCAGAAACCCGAGAGGTCGTCCGTCGCCTACACCGGCGATTGCCGGTTCCACGATACTGTCGTCGCCGCCGAGGAGGATGACCGAGGCACCCGATCGGCGGGCATCGTTCATGACCGCGCCAATAGATGTCGCCGCCGTCTCCGCTGCCACGCCCTCCAGCGGTATGTCGCCGATATCGACCAACCGATCGTGCATTTCGGAGGTATCGATGGGAACGCGGACATCGATGTCGACCGGATGGGAAAACTGCGGATTGGCGTGCCAGCCAAAATAGACAGATGTCTCGCGGAGTGCCGTGGGGGCAAACCGCGTGCCGCTCTTTCGACCGACATTGTCTTCGATCGGGGCGCCTAGTATGGCTAGGTTCTCTGCGTCCAGTCCCTCCAGGGTTGCACGTCGAGAGCGCATGAACGTGAGGTCGCCGGCCATCCGGGGTAAGGGTGCAGTTCTGAGCGGCACGGCTAAGCTTCCGCCAACAGGCAATCGAGTATCTTGGTGGCGATGCCCGACATCAGGGCCGTCCCCATACGACCCGGAACATCGAGGTCCGGGATATGACCCGTCAATTCCGCGCCGACGAGCGACATGTCATCGAATACGGTGAGCACGGCAAAAAGTTGCTCTAGAGAGAGGCCGCCTTGTGCACGCGGCAACGCGACGGTCCCGAGCCGTGACTCGAGGACGTCTACATCGACGCTGAGGAAAAAACGGTCAGCGACCGCTTCCAATGCCTTCCGAGCCTGGCGCGCGGCCGCCGCTGGCTTTGGCGCCACCTCCGCGGCCGGAATGACGGTCATCTCCGACATTCTGTCTCTTTCCTCCGCGGCTACTTCGCCACGAGCGCCGATCAGGACGATGGCAGACGAGCCAGCGGACAACAGGCCAGAAATCTCGCTCGTGGCGCTGCATCGCCACGGTCCACCCGCTGGTTTCAGCTCGACTGGCAACAAGTCGAGACGGCGCGATATCCGAACCAGTCCGATTGATTTCGTCTTGTCGTTTCCGGTGACACCACCGATGAGCGCCGGCGACACGCTGTAATCGCCACCGATCGCGAAGAGCTTCGCGCCCGTAGCGACAATCCGCTGCGACTGCTCGGAGAGAACGTCCTGTGTCCGCTCTGGTTCCAGGGGGAAAACATTGAAGTCCCCCAAATCAACAACAGGGCGGGAGGCGGAAGCGTTTGAACTCGTGCTCAAATAACGTAGCTGCCGGGCCGCAAAGCGACCGCCGGGCCGGCCAGCGGAAAAATGATCACAATAAACACCGACCGCCGCGACATCTCCAAGCCGCAGGTTTTCGATGTCCGAGACGGGCGCGCCGAAGAACGTCGATACCGGTCGAAGATCCGGCGCCACCCCGTTCATTCCGAAACCTCTTCGAACAAATGACGGTCGAGGAGAGCCATCAACGCCTCAGTCGCCGCAAGTTCCGTCAGTCCTCTCGCATCGAGGCTCGGGGCGACATTCGTCACCACCACGCCGGCAAGTGACGCGGGATGGTCGATCTCGTTCAACAGGTCGAGCAATTGCTCCGGCGTCAGTCCGCCGACGTTTACCGCCGGCGTGCCCGCCGCGTAGCCGGCGTCGATAACTTCAAGGTCGAGGCAGAAAACCATCGATTGGTGATGGCCGGTAAAGCGATTAATGGCGTCAATAGTCGCCGCACGCGCATCA
>JACLAC010000542.1_pt1 | contig 12486 bp, 9 predicted proteins | sample 8027881 | NCBI WGS metagenome assembly JACLAC01 (sample SAMN15725517, study PRJNA655200) | protist metagenome | isolation source: fluorescence activated cell sorting (FACS) single amplified genomes of... | place: Spain: Blaines Bay Microbial Observatory, Mediterranean Sea | collected 2016-01-19 | reverse complement strand
CTTTGAAAGCAATTTCCGCACAAGTTATTGAATTTGAATTCGTTTTGTTCCTACAGGAACTACCGTAGATTGTGTGTCCAAAAGGGTGAAGTTGTCTGATGCGACGGAAGAAACAAACCGCCATTCGTTCGTAACGTTGTCGGGCGTGATTGTCACAAGCATATAGCCCCTATCCGTAAAGTTCAGAAGTCGAAGGCGAGAATTCTGCAGAGAAAAATCGGGATTATTGCTCGTCTGCACTCCCACAATTGTTTCAAGAATTGTCGGGTCGTTGAAAGCCAGTGGCGCCAGCGTGGTGGTGAGGTATTCTTCCAGACCAGGTGCCGAAACCCCAGGAGTAGCGAGTTCAACTCCTACAAAGTCTGTCGAGTTGTCTCCAATCAGCTGATTGCCCCAGGCATTGTGGGTGTCCCCACTGAGCACGATGGCGTTGTTGGCTTGTCGTAAAATCTGCATGAAAGCGCGTTGTGCGGCGCCGTATCCATCCCAGGAATCAAGGTTCTAGGGCTGACCGTAGGCGCCAGCTAGCACAGCAACCAATTGGGCAGCTCCCTTTCCTGCATTTGCCAAGGTCTGTAGTAAAGTTGCCGAGTCTTGACTAAGGAAACTTGTGTATTCCGCTATGTTGTCTGTTCCCAATAGGTAATTCGGTGCCGTTACATCAGCAGCGATCACTTGCTGACCGGATATTTGCCAAGTTTCACCATTGGCAACGGAGTTAGTAACTTGACCGCTGAGCCTGGTTTCTTGAGAGGAACCCAGCAAACTACGGTTATCATTGACAGCTGCATCGATAGCGGCTTTTGCTGCCTGCACCTGGCCAAATTGTGTTGCGTAGGTTAGGTTGCCGACTCCCATGGCAAAGGCCCCAAAATTATCATAGGGATTGACTGGAGTACCGTTATCGATGAAGGCTGTCTCGTCGTGATTTGCGAGCAAAAACTGCACTTGGTCAATTTGCTGATCTCGACCCACCAACCGAGTATCAAGCATCACCAGATTGGCCAAGTTGCCATAGTCAAAGCTTCGATAGATCCGTTCTCGATCTTCAGTACCATTTTCTGTGTGGGTACGAATCGGCATCCATTCATGATAAGCCTGAAGGGCAGCAGCTTTTCGCTCTGTCCAGGAACCTTCGGTAGCTTCGTCGTGATTCTCTGCTCCATTCTTCCAAGCATCATTCGATGATTCATGATCATCCCAGACAGCAATGAATGGAACGAGCCTTTGCAATTCCTGAAGATCTGGATCTGATTTGTATTGAGCGTGGCGGAGCCTGTAATCAGCCAACTGGGTCAGTTCTTTATTCGGGCTGAACAGCGCGGTGTCCGTATTGTTGTCACCTCACCCGACGAGTGATGGGTATCCGGAGGAGTCGTATTCATAGAGGTAATCGCCCAGGTGAATTACTGCATCAATATCCCCAGCAGTGGTTGCTTGATCTGCAGCGTGGGCGTAAAAATGGAAATAGCCTTTGGGGAGGTTTGCACAGGAGAAGACAGCGAACTTGAGTTCACTAACATCAGCATCTGCTGAGGGAAGCGTCCTGGTATGTCCCACCACTGATTACACATCACCTACCCGGAAGCGGTAGTTGTAACGTTGATTGGCTGCTAACCCCTCAGTGTCCACTTTGACAGTGTAATTCTGACTGGCATCTGTGGTCGTGTTTCCAGTTATAATGACATTACTCATCGATTCATCACTGCTCCACTCTGCAATTTCCCAAGTCACTGTGATTTCGTCTGGGCTCTCACTGCCTAGGGTAATGCGTGTCCAAAGGATCATTCCATCCGCCTTTGGGTCGCCGCTTGCGACACCATAATTGGAGGCATGGGGAGCAGCATCCTCATCATCCGATGAGCAACTGGCTACGATGGCGGCGATGATGCCAGCGCAGAGTAATCCTTTTGCGAATCGTGAAAATATATTCTTGGTTGTTCCAGGAATGGGCATCAACTCCCCCGGTCAGTGGCTTTGAAATTCTTTGTAGCGAATTAAAATGCCAAATAGCAGTTGAGCTATGTTAGGGGAATAATTGGCTGCAGTTAGAGGAGCGTTAAGGAGGGTAAGCCATAAGGCAGGTTAGTTAGCGAACCGACAGAAGCTTGCGGTTATTGCAAGCCCTCGCGACTTCCCCCATCCCAAGGATGGGTATAGGGGGGCACTGACAGCAAGAGAGGAGATTTTGTGGTGCGACGGCTGGTTGTAGCTTGGCTGACACTACCTGTCTCTATGAATTCAATCGCTGCCTGGAGCAGGGTGTCGTCAGTTGGGGTGGCTGGAAGAATAGTACTGAGGGAATAATCCGGACTGACTCCCAGGTTGTGCCAGGAGTTACCCAAAGGAGAGAGTAACTCAAAGGAGGTGATGTAGACCCCGCTGCCATCCAGCAACCCGACCACATTCTGGCCAACTCCTTTTCCATAGCTTTGACCACCCATCAGTGTGGCTATCCCCAGATCTTTCAGTGCAGCCGAGGTGACTTCAGAAGCAGAAGCGGAACTACCATCCATCAAGATTACAAATTTACTTGAATCAGTGATGCCAAGGTTTGAACCATAAACACCAAATCGATAGTCTGTCGTTTGGGATTGCTGCTGCAGGCTGAACATCACCTGGCTATTGACAGAACTGGGGCCTAGAAAGTCAGTGAGATTCAAGGCTCCAGTTAGACTACCCCCTCCATTTTGACGCAAATCGAGGATCACTCCTCCAGATCCACCACTCCCCGCCGAGACCAAACTAGTATAATCATCCCGGACTCGATCTGCACTGATGGTGGTGTACTCCCGTAGGTTGAGATAAGCGATTTGATTGGTTGAACCAAGTGATCTGGATAGATGAGTTTCCGAAGCCGTCTGGATTTGGAGTTGATTGCCATCACTGAGCAGGGTAAGCGTGGTGGTCGCTGCTTCTGTTTTAGGCAGTAAGTCCCTGACTTCCTCTACGGTCAGTCCTGATATCTGGACTCCATCAACCGCAATCAAGCGATCCCCAACTTCCAGCCCATCCCACCAGGCTCTTGTAAAGGGAAAGACCGACCCTAGCAAAAAGGGATTGCTATCGCTGATCACTGCATTGCCGTCGCTGACCTGGTAGCTGAAACCAATGTAGGAACGCCCTCCACTTAGAGCCTGAGTATTTTCTGAGAACGTGACCGGTTCAAAATAGTAGGAGAACCGATCGTTTTGGCGGACTACATCGACGTAATCGGCGATCTGGCTCAATCCGTCAAGATTGTTGGGTAAAAAGTTAGGCCGATAGTGAATACCCTGAAAATTGACACAGCCTTGGGCGAGAATCAGGTCAATGCTTTGGGGAGTACTGCTCTTCTGACATTCCGGCATCAACTCAACGTAATCTCGGATAGAGGCTACCGTGGATGCTTGTGAAGTAACGGTTGCAGAGAGTTCAGACGGATAGGTCAGAGTGATTCCATCTTCGGTTTGGCTAGCTTGGATCTCTCCTTTGTAAGCCAACGGTGAATCCCTCAGAATCGTGCGCTGGTCTTCGGAAAACTGGTCCTGATCACCACCGCCCCAGGAAGCCCAGAACATGATGTTCTCAGCACCTCTCCCTACACACTCTTCAGCAGAGACCTGTCCATTGTTGTTGCTGTCATAGACTGACTTACGACACTCAGCGGTGTCATCCAGGGGGTCGAACTCTACTCCATTATCCTCCGTTGGATGCCACAGTCCAAGCAGATGTCCGGCTTCGTGGACAATGGTCTCAGCAAGTAATTGATCATTGATAGATTGATTGAAGAAAGGCCCTGACAAGTGGGATCCCAGACTGACCAGTACACCATTGTGTGGTCCCTGAATGCCTAAAGATCCTGGAATGCCAGCAGCGATCCCCAGAACTCCTCCTCCTTCCACTTCATCAACCAGAAAAATATTGACAGCGTCGGCTCTGCCTTGGGTGACCAGCGCTTGGGTTTCTGAATTGAAGAAACTATCAGAGACTGTTCTGTACTTTTCTTCGCTAACGGTGATCGTTGGAGCAACTGTAATGTTGAGATTGTTGTTGGTGTAGAGCCCCTCCACCAGTTGCCAAACGGTGTCAAGATTATAGCTCTGACCACTGGCCAGGTAGGGTTGAAGTAGCAGGTTGGATTCACCGCCTGTGGATGGGTTGTCTTCACGGATGGTCAGCTTCAGTTCATTGGCTCCGCTAATCTGGTAGGTCCAGGTTCCGGCTTCAGCGTCAATATCGGGTCTCATCGGTACAAGGTAAGTGTCATATCGGCCATCGCCAAAGCTGGTGAGTCCACTGGCAGTCGATTCTAGATAAGCTAATTCATCACGTCCGCTGGGACTCGTCAGGCGGGTGATTCGGGCTGTCCCATTTGAAAAGGCCGAAAGCAGGAAGGAGGTAGTATTGTCTAATAATTGGAAACTGCCGCTACTCAAGCCACTGAGAGTGCGGACTGTTGTTTGACTACCTTGAGAACTTAGTGATGGGATACCTGAAGTTGGATCATCGTTGGTTCCATTCTCATACGTTGTAGTAGTCGAACCTCCGCCCGGAGGACTGCAATTGGACAGTAACAGTAGGCTCAATATAAAACCGCTCAATCGCAAAAAAGAACTCATTCTATTCCACTTGTTTTAGGGAAGCTGAAGATATTCCAAGGTGCGAAGATATGTGTTGGCACGATCAGGAAAATCGGTGAAGATGCCATCAACGTCTGCTTCATAGTAGAAAATGTGCAGCATCTCTTCAAAAGACTGTATATAAGTAGGCAATCCATCCGCCCGCAAGGTATAGGTGTAGACTTTCAGGTCTAGTTCATGGGCATCTTTGACCAATGAACTCAGTTGTGGCGTTCCGGATAAGTACCTTCCTTCTAGCACATGGCCAGCCCAGACCGCAATTCCCTGTACATGTTCAGTCAAAGTTTGTAACCCTTCTTTAGTGAGCAGGAACTCATAGTCTGTCTCCTTACTTTCTTGCCAGGAATTCTTCTCAAGCAATTGCAAGAGCGGGAATTCGGTCTTCAGTTCATTGCGTAATCGTTTGACCTCAGGTGCATCAAAGCTTTCGAGAATGATCGGGCAGTTGTTGTCGTTGACAGAGAGATCTTTAAGTACCTCCAGTACTTTTTGGCTAAGATCCCGTCCTTGTTGGTGATGCCAGCCCGGACTCTTGATCTCGATCAGTAGCCCTACTTTCTTGCCAGTTGAGTGATTAAGTCCCTGAATTAGTTGCACTACCTCTGCCAGCGTGGGGATTTCAAAGCGGGAATGGCCTTGAGGGAAACGTCTTGGGAAAGCAGGATTTCCCTGCTGATCACGTCGTTCAGAAACTCGAAGTTGCCGTAGCTCTTCCAAGGAAAAATCTAGCGCATAGCTGAGGTTGTCTTGTCGCTGTCTTCCGGGGAAACGCTGATTCACGTCCGTCAAGCGATCCAGATAGGGATCGTGCAAAACAATCGGCTGATCGTCTTGGGAAAGAATCACATCAAGTTCTAGCCAATCGCAACCCAGCCCATGCGCCATTGCAAAAGCTGGCAGTGTATTTTCGGGCAGGTATCCGGACGCACCACGGTGGGCAATGACCCACTTCTGCTGACCTAAGGCCATCTTGGTTTACTCCAAGAAATGAAGGTGTTGCAATGAAAGTTACAAAAAACCGATTGCAACACTCTCCGCTCATAAGAGCAAGTGAGGTCTTACGGAACGATAATGAACAGGAATATGGGGGCTGCCGTTTTTGCCAAGTCAATCTATAGTGCTTCTGGTCAACGGTTTCGGAGATTTGCTGATTTCGTTTTTGTAAGCTCTCACTGAGGATAGCCATGCGTGCTTTGATACAGCGTGTTTCGATGAGCCAAGTTCGGGTTGATGGTGTGACTATCGGCCAGATCGAGCAGGGATTGCTTGTTCTGCTTGGCGTGGCGCCCGATGATGAGCTGGCAGACAGAGATTGGTTGCTGCGCAAGATCCTGAATCTGCGCATTTTTGCTGATGAGGAAGGTCGGATGAATCGTTCAGTCACAGATATTCAGGGAGGATTGTTGGTAATCTCACAGTTCACCCTCTTTGGCGATGCAAGCCAAGGGAATCGTCCTTCGTTTATTCGCTCGGCTCCACCTGAATTTGCTGAATCGGCATACAACGATTTTCTTGAGAAACTTCGCCAGAACTATAGTGGTTCTGTAGCCGCAGGGCGTTTTGCTGCAGATATGCAGGTTGAACTGATCAACGATGGACCCGTCACTTTGTTGTTGGATTCCAAGCAGAAGAATTTCTGATTCAATTGCTACCAAAGAGGGGGCATGTTGCTTGCTGCAAGTAGATATATCTAGTCTTTCAAAGTTATAATTCTACAGAAAATCAGATTGTTGAGGTGTTTTTATGAATTTTCAAGCACACCTGCAAGGCGGGTTGGTTGCGGGCAGCATTGCAGTTGGTGTGGCCTTGGGAACTGGCTATGCGGAATGGCAAAGTGATGCTTTGCAGCGATTTGTGGATCAACCACTCGATTTTGGACAACCAATTTCGCTATTGTTAAGCTTGTTCGTTACAGCAGTCTTTATGGCTCTGTTTCCCGATCTGGACACGACTTCAGTTCCGCAACGTTGGTTTTTTCGAGCGATGTTTGTAATGTTGGCGATTCTCTACTTCCAGAACGAGCTGGAGGTTTTCTGTCTGCTCGCCTTTGTTACGCTGTTACCAGTGATGCATAAGCATCGGGGTTGGACCCACTGGAAAGTGACTCCATGGTTAGTTGCCTTGTTTCTAGCAATTATTTGGGAGTATTTCCGAGTACAGGACACTTGGCGGGACCGCTTCTCCTGGGAGAACGTCTGGGATGCATTGCATAGTAGCTGGGCCTTCGTGTTCGCCTGTGTGCTTGGACACTATACCCACTTGTTGCTAGACTCACGACGGATTCGGTTATTGCCATTCATTCGAAATAAACCTCAGCACCACTAGCCTGCCATCTCTTGCAAGGCCTCTATGGGCAACATCATCAAGGTTGATTTTTCGGGGCGTTGGTCTCAATCGCTGGATCAGTTGATTGAACGCCACATCAAGGAAGAGACTTTTCCAGGCATTGAGATTCTCTTTGCTCAAGGCCCTGAAATTCTGCTCCATAAGACCTGGGGTCGACAGGAAGCGGGTAGTGATAAGCCGATGGGGTTGAATACCGTCTTTGATATCGCTTCCTTAACAAAACCAGTAGCGACAACCAGCCTGATCATGCTTTTGCAGGAGCAAGGAATGCTTGATCTGGAAGAGCCAGTGGCAACATTCCTTCCTGGATTTGGTAATGGGACAAAATCCAAAATCACTCTGCGCCATTTGCTCACTCACACATCCGGATTACCTGCCTGGGCAAATCTTTATGAGGACTCTGATTCGTTTGAAGTCGCTCGTCAAAGATTGGTGGATACCAACCAAGAGGCCCCACTTGATCAAAGAGTAATCTATAGTTGTCTGAATTTTCTGTTGTTGGGTCAGATTATAACGGAGGTGACGAACAGTAGTCTCAGTCGTTTTTTCCAACATAGCATTAGCGAACCACTCTCACTGGAAAATACGCTCTTTTCTCCAGCGAAGCACTGGAAAAACCTAAGTGGGATTGCACCTACTCAATATTGCCCATGGCGCAAGCGTCTATTGCGTGGTGTTGTTCATGATGAAAATTGCTATTTCTTTGGTGAAGAAGCAGGCAATGCGGGTTTGTTCTCAACAGCATTGGATCTTCATCGCTTCTGCTGCATGCTTTTGAATGAGGGTAGCCTGGATGGAGTCACGATCCTCTCTCCGTCTTCTGTGCAGCAAATGGTCAGCAACCAAAACCAACCACCACTGAGCACCCGTGGATTGGGTTGGGACTTCAAGGATGTCGTTCCTGGATATTGGAGTTGTGGATTTCTGTTTCCTCCTGGAGCAGTTGGGCACACCGGTTTTACAGGAACCTCAATCTGGTTTGATCCCCTCAATCAATGGATTGCGATTGTACTGACGAACCGGGTTCATCTCTCGCGAGATGGGAATCTGGCAGCAATGCATCAGTTCCGTCCACGACTGCACAATTTGTTGCTCTCTATGGTCTGACCAAAAAAACGTGAGAAAAAAACATAAAAATATCTTTGCTTCCTGCAACCTTAATCTGCTAGTCTATTTCCTGAACATTGTCTTGCTGAATCCTCGCAGGAAAGCTTATGCACAAAGCAGGTCGGCCCTTGCTAACCAGTAGTCAACTAGCGGAACAGGTTTCTAACTCCCAATCACTGGAAGCAAACCTTGAGGGTGCGATCCTCGAATACGCCATCAATACCTTTCCCTTCGCTGACTCCTTCGATTACTTCCCCGGACTAGAAAATGCAGACTTCCGCGAAACCCTTACAGAAATGATCACCAATGGTGGTCTCAAAGTGGGCTTTTACTATGAAGAGATGCAGGAGAGCTTAACACTTTTCTACTTCCTGAAGGTACGGAACCAGGCTCACATCGTACTCGGCCTGGATCCAGAAAATGTTCAGGTTGCTATAAATGACGACATTGACGGTGTCTTTCGCATTGATGAGGAGCAGTACATTGAGCTTCTACAAATCCCACTAAGTTGAATTCACTCACCATCTATCAAACCCCTCTTTCAAACTTTGAAAAGCATGTTGCGAAATCCGCTGGGACGTTTTCGCCTGATTGCTCAGGTTGAGGGTGCTTCCTACATCTTGCTTGTTTTCATTGCAATGCCCTTGAAATATGGAATTGGCTGGGATTTGGCTGTTCGATATCTTGGCATGGCTCATGGCGTATTGTTCATCGCATACTGCTTGGCTCTTGTAATCACACGCAATGTGGTTCCATGGAGTTTTCCAAGAGTGATCGTTCTCTTCGTCGTTTCACTAGTCCCCTTTGGTACCATTTGGGCAGATCGTCGCCTTAAAGAAGAGGAAACCGAGTTATTCGGCAATCCAACCTCGTCAGCAGCAAATCCTGCGGCCTCCGAGGCTTAGATCCACAATTGACCTTACTGCCATCCATATCGCCTTTTTCTCCAAGACCAATAGCTTGGCCTGTTGAAATTCCACCAAAGAAAATCTCTCGGTTCCCAAACAGTTTGGCTGATGGACGCTAAGCGAGCAATACGCTCCGAGGTGGCTGGATGACTTCGGAGCAGAGTAGTTCCTGATGGATGAACTGGTGCAGAACTACCTGGATTAATTTTAGTCAAGGCCTGTATCAGAGCTTGAGGGTCACCTGTCAAGCGCGCTGCTCCCAAATCTGCTTGAAACTCCCTAGTTCGTGAAAGCCCCGCTTGGAGGAGTAAACTTAGCCATGGAGCCACTATCACCAACAACAACCATGACCACGGAACTGGCTGTCCATACAACCAGGACAGAGGCAGACTGAATAAAATCAAAGCAATTCCAAACCAAGCCAACCAGTGAATCAGCCGTCCAACAATACTTGATAGCATCATGACGGAAACGTCATGATGCTGAAGATGTGTCATTTCGTGGGCTAGGACAGCCCGAATCTCTTGATAACTCAGAGTTCGTAACAATCCGTCAGTCACTGCTATGGCACCATCCTGACGATTTCCAACCGCAAAAGCATTGAGCGCAGAACTTGGAACATAATAGAGCGCTGGGGATCGAACTAAACCAGCCCTTTTGGCCAAGTCCTTTTGTATTTGATATAGCTGAGGCAGTTCCTCTGTTCTTAACAAACGTCCTTGATGCCAACGCATCAAAACAGCTGGAGACAGCCGGGGTAGGAACCATAGGGTTAGCAGAACAGTACCAGTGGCGAAAGCAATCCCGAGTGTTCCTGCCAATAGCCAGCCCAGCAGGCTGAGCAGGCCTGTTAAGGTTCCCAGTTGTAGTATTGATTGTGCAGTGTTCCACCATTGATGGCTCTCTACTGCTTTTTTCCTCAAAATTGTTTTCATGTCTTAATTATTAGCACTTGTTTTTAGTGAGTGCTAATAATTTAACAGATATATTACGCAAAGCAAATAGAAATTAGGGTGAGTGATTATCTCACCCCAGCCAAAAATCAGGCTTCTACCGTCTCCTTATTTTTCGCTTTTGTATCTTCCTCTTCTTCGTCATCAAGGTCTACAAAGTAAACGGGTTGACTCATTGGAGAACGAGACAAGGGAGAGAGTTCTTCTTCGTTATCTGCAGTGTCTTCTTCCATCGAGAGAATGTTTTGCGGGGCCTCATACTCTTCGTCATCGGGCTCAGCATCCAGGTCCACAAACATAGAAGATTGGTTCATGCTTGACTGAGACAGTGGAGACAACTCCTCCTCATTCGCTGGCTCAATCTCTTCAATAACAGAAACAATCTTATCCGTGTCCTCGTAGTCAATTTCATCAGGTTCGGCATCCAAGTCTACGAACATTATAGATTGACTTATGGTTGCTTGAGACAGTGGAGACAACTCCTCCTCATTCGTTGGCTCTGTCTCTTCTATAACGGAAACGATCTTGTCCGTATCCTCGTAGTCAATTTCATCAGGTTCGGCATCTAAGTCTACAAACATGGAAGATTGGTTGATCGAAGGCTGCGATAACGGAGACAGCAACTCTTCATTGCCACTTGCATCCCCTCCAACAATTCCTAAGGGGGATCCTGTGGAGATCGTTGCCAGAGACCCTGGATGCACTAGGGATGATTTTTTGTCAGTTTTGGCCGTATTTAACGGATTTGAGGGCTCATCGTCATCGGGCGAAATGTTCGTTACAGCCTGACTCACAGTAGAGCGTGACAGAGGAGACATTTCCAAATTCTTTTCTTCACTGAGATTTCTTTGATTCCCCACCAAAGGTGAATCAAAGTCTTCTGTCGAAACATCACCAAAGATAGTTTCTGACGGTTGAATCGGTGCCGCAGCCTTTGGAGGGAGAGGCTCGGTTCCATGAAACAACCAGTACCAAGCTCTTGAGAAGTCATGGAGAATCAGATAGTTGACAGGAATAATTATTAGCGTTGTGAACGTAGCGAATAAGACACCGTATCCCAGTGAAACAGCCATAGGAATCAGGAATTGAGCTTGAGTGCTCTTGTCAAAAATAATTGGTGTCAAGCCTGCAAAAGTAGTGAGAGACGTAAGCAAAACAGGGCGGAAGCGAGCGACTCCAGCCACCTTGATCGCTTCTTGTACGCTCATACCTTCTTCTCGTTGCTGACGATTAATGTAGTCCACCAGGACCAGACTGCTGTTCACTACGACTCCTGTTAAAGCCAACATCCCCATCAAACTCATGATTGTTAAATCGAGATCCATTATCCAGTGACCAATCACGGCTCCAATCGCTCCAAAGGGAATCGCCGTCATCACAATTAGTGGTTGCAGATAGGAGCGGAAAGGGATGGCCAGTAAGGCATAAATCGCGAACAAGACACCAGCTAGCCCAAAAATCAGAGTATTGAAGGAGTCTCTTTGTTCTCGTGCTTCTCCTTCAAGAGAATACTTGACGTTAGGATAGAAGCGGGTCGTTTCCTGGAGGAAAATCTCCAAGTCGCTCTTGATGGCCTCCAGGTTGGCCTGTTGCTTATTAGCATCTGCCGTAACGTTCATCGTTCTGTTCCGATCAATGCGTGTGATCGCTGCCGGGGTTCTGCCAGGTTCCAGGCTCGCAACTTCGGCAAAAGGAACGGCCACACCTCCTGGCGTTCGGATCGTCATATTTTGAAGGGAGGCGAGGGTCGCTCGTTCTTGCTCCGGATAGCGTAAGATGACATTCACTTCATCACGACCACGCTGAATTCGTTGAACGGTAATTCCAAAAAAGCCCTCTCGTACCTGACGTGCCAAGTTATCCAACCGAACTCCGAGAGTTTCAGCAGCTGGCATTAGGCGCAACTGTAGTTCTTCCTTGCCATTAGACATACTGTCTTCGATATCGAAGACGTTCGGATAGGTACCGAGCTTGGTCTTCAATTGATCAGCGACAGCCTGTAATTCCTCAAAATTACTGCCAGAGAGTTGGATGTCAATCGGGCTGGAAGTTCTTCCAAATTCCGCTCGAAAATTCAGGCTTTCTGCACCTGGTAACGGGCCGATCATTTTTCGCCACTCACGAACCAGATCGTTCGTAGTCACGTCAATTTTACGTTTTTCGGGTGCCTCAACCTCAAAAAAGACTCGACCACGGTTACTTTGACCTGACGAACTTCCTCCGGTAGTACCACTGTTAGAGAGAATATTGATCACCACACTTTGCCCAGTTTCCGGATCCCTATATTTATCCTGAAGCTGAAGCGCAGCATCGGTCATTCGATCAACGTAAGCTGAGGTTGTCACAAAAGGAGTCCCAGCTGGCATCACCAGGGTTGCACGTGCGACTTCACTTTGAATGCGTGGAAAAAAAATCCAGCGCATCCAACCACTCATGATCAGCGCTGTCAATAGTGCACCACCCACGCAAAAGATGGCTACCGTCAGGTAGCGTTCCGATAGAGAAAGATTGAGGACTGGGCGATAAATGCGGAAGATGAAAGTTTCTAGA
>JACLAC010019830.1_pt1 | contig 12488 bp, 13 predicted proteins | sample 8027881 | NCBI WGS metagenome assembly JACLAC01 (sample SAMN15725517, study PRJNA655200) | protist metagenome | isolation source: fluorescence activated cell sorting (FACS) single amplified genomes of... | place: Spain: Blaines Bay Microbial Observatory, Mediterranean Sea | collected 2016-01-19 | reverse complement strand
TCCCAATCCTGCCCAGAATAATAACAGACAGACCTCATGCGGTGGTGGTCCCCAGCAGATCCACATGAAACTGCCAGGGTGACTTTGCGAGAATGGGAGCCGGAGATCTCCACGCGAAGTGTGTTTCTTCTTACGAAGACGTTTCGGGCGATCTTCAGGAAGAGCTAACGGAAAACAGCGCCTCACTGGAGCCGAACGACTGAAAACCGTACTCAATCAGATCGGGCAGGGCTTTGCGGATGCCATCGAAGTCGCCAGGCTGTGCTCTGCCGATCACGTTTCTTCGCAGGAGAAAACTGTGAAAACTCAAACCTGCCTACTGACGCTCGCCCTCTGCTTTGCATCGCTGGCTGTGGCGGAAGACCTTCGAGCCGAGGGCGACTGGGAATTCACACCGACCAGTGAGCTGGCGCTGTCTCGTGGGCTGGACTGGCTGGCGAAGAATCAGGGGCCGCAGGGGAACTGGGATTCCAACGACCTGGGCCTGGTCAGTCTGGGAGCTCTCGCGTTTCTGGCGGACGGGCATCTGCCCGGGCGAGGCAAGTACGGAACCGTTGTTGACCGGGCTCTCGATTATGTCATGCGAAATGCAAAGCCGTCCGGGCTGCTCAACATCGCGGACCCGCAGCGAGACATGTACAACCATGGTCTGGCCACCTTCGTGCTCGGCCAGGCTCACGGAATGAAAAATGATCCGCGGATGAGCAAAGTGCTCGAACAGGCTTTGCGGCTGATTGCGAACACCCAGGCCCGCGACGGCGGCTGGGACTACCGAGCAAGGCGGCAGGGCTACGGGCACGACCTTTCGCTGGTCGTGATGCAAGCCAAAGCGCTTCGCAGCGCCGTGGACAGCGGCTTGGAAGTCCGGCGGGACGTCATCCAGCTGGCCATCCGCAGCGTCCGTGGCAAGTACCGGGCCGGCAACGGAGCCCGCAGCATCGACGACCCGAAAATCAAAATCGGCCCCGGACAGTTCACCTACGACGGCCACAACGGAACGACGGCGATGGCGGCCGCCGGAGTCGTGTGCCTCCAGGAATTTGGTCAGTACGATGACTGGCGAATCAAGAAAAACATGGACGTGCTCGCCGATGCCGTCAAAAAACTCAAGCCGCCTCGTCAGGGTGATGGCCGCGTCCCTTTCGATGCCTACTCTCTTTATTACGTCGGGCAGGCGATGTACCAGGTCGGGGGCGAGTACTGGACGGAGTCGTACCCGACGCTGCGGGACCACCTCGTCACAAGTCAGATTCGCAAGCCAAATTCGCCGAAAGACGATGGAGCCTGGCGGGATCCGAGGTATGTCACTGGCGGTCGGCCGAGTCATCTGTTCGGAACTTCGGTGGCCTGCTTCATTCTCGCGATTCCGAACCGCTACCTGCCGATCCTTCAGGAAGGAAAAATCGAGAGTCTCAAGAAGGGACTCTGAGTTGGGTGAGAGGCAAGGGATGAGAGGTGATGCCTCTCCGTGACGGACGGATCCGACGATGCTCTGGCTGAATCTCTTCTGGTGGCTGGTTATTGCGATCGGTAATGCGGAGATTCTCATTACGGCGGTGAATCGAGTTCACTCGCTGCCCATCCACGAAAAGTACCTGAAGGAACTGCGGCACCTTCACGATCTGCTGATCCCGCTATTTCCGTCGTGGGTTTTCGTCGTCATCGGATTTTTCTCTCCGGGAGTCTTCTTCAACCCGGTCCCGCCCGCTGCGATCTGGGAAGGCCTGCCGCTGGCCGTGCAGATTTATTTTTCTGTGTGCTTTGCGGGATTCCTTGGGTTTCTGTTTTCCACGTTGCGGAACCTGCTGCATCGCACTCCGACTCAACAGACGGCGTTCTCAGCAAGTGTCGTTGATGTCGAGGAAGCACTCGGCAAGCCCCCGGTCGGCGATGGGCCGTTTGAGTTCATGACGAAAGTGCCACTTAACGAGTGCTTTACCGTCGAGTTCAACGAGCGGGAATTCACGCTGAATCGCCTGCCACCGGAGTGGGATGGTCTCAGGATTCTTCACCTGACGGACCTGCACTTTATCGGGAACATCGATCTGCCGTTTTACGAATTCGTTTTTGATGAGATCACGAAGTTTGAGTTCGACATGGTCTGCTTCACCGGCGATCTGCTCGACGGAAACGAATTCGCTGAGTGGATTCCGTCGACGATCGGTCGCCTGAACGCACCACTCGGCAAATTCTTCATCCTCGGAAACCACGACTGGTACCTCAACACAACTTCGATCCGCGATGTCATGATCGCCCACGGATGGCGCGATATGGCCGGCAGCCTGCAGGTGCTCGACACGATGGGACCGCCGTTGGCCATTGGCGGCGACGAGCGGCCATGGATGGGGCGGCCTCCGAATTTCCATGCGGGACCGGGCGAGGCGTTTCGGCTTCTGCTGAGCCACACACCCGACAATTTCTCATGGGCACGCAGGGTCGGTGTCGATCTGATGCTCACGGGACACAACCACGGAGGTCAGGTGGTTCTGCCGGTGATTGGCCCGGTCTATTCCCCGAGTCTGCATGGAGTCCGGTTTGCCGGCGGCCTGTTTTATTCCTCGCCGACGCTGCTGTACGTCTCCCGCGGGCTCGGAGGCCGACATCCCCTGAGGATTAACGCTCGGCCGGAAATCAGCATTTTGACGCTGAAATCCGCGAAAAACTCCAGCCAAACGCCGTCGTGACGCATCGAGGTCGGTCTTCCGGGAATCTCCGGTTCCTGATAGAAGCCTAACGCATGACTCGCGACCAGCCTCGGCAGGTTCGCTGACACCCGTCCGTGTCCCCGGGGAAGAATGATGGCTCGTTGGTTTCTGGTGGTTTTTGCCACGGCGGCAGTTTCGATGAGCGGATGCCAACTGGGACGGGTTTCCCTGGCGATAAATAAGGAACACATCGTTCCGTATCCGACTCTCGATGTCCTGCCAACCCAGTGGGAACCGGAAATGACCGGCGAAGAGTGACTGCAGGTTCCTAGTGTGAGGGCTGAGACACGATGCGTCTGCTTTTGATTCTGTCCACTGTAATGACCGTTTCCGTAACCGGCTGCCAGACCGCCCGCTCACTCACAAAGAGCGATGACAGCCTGTCTGACCGGCTCAATTCGCCACTGAACGGCGACCTTCAATTCGCCGGAAACCAAGGCATGGCGGCTCCCGACCCGGTGGACGTTCCGTCCCCACAGGCAGAACAGCCCGAGGGACGCTGGGCCGGCTTCTGGTCGAAGCTAAAACCGTCCCGCCCGCTTGCTCTACCTCGAACGGACTTCTGGCCGGCTGACAGCAGCAGCAAGGTTGAAGACGACTCAACGCCGCTGGAAGCTGGTTTCTGACGAGTTTTTCGCCAAATAGTCGACAGCTCTCGATGAGAATTGAAACGGGTTTTGCACTGAGTTTACTTCTCTGTTTCAACCCGGTCCGAATAGCAGTCTTTGCCATCCTCGCTGTGTTGACGGAGCACACCAGTCTGCATACCGTCTGCAGTTCTGATGCCGGCAAACCCGGCGTCTCTCGTTTCCCGACTCCAGGCGAGCGTTTAGTTCCGGAGAAGCTTTGATGAATCTGTCTGAATTCGTCGTAACTGAGGCGATCATCCCCAACCTTGAAGCCACATCCAAAGACGCTGCCGTCCAAGCGATGGTCGCCAGTCTGAAGGATGCCGGAGCCATCCCCGCTGGCGACGAAGAAAGCATCGTCGCTGCAATTCTGAAGCGGGAAGAACTCGGCTCTACCGGCATCGGAAACGGAGTCGCCGTTCCACACACCAAACATCCTTCGGTCGACCGGCTCGTCGCCACTGTCGCGATTTCCACAGACGGAGTCGACTTTGCAAGTCTGGATGGCGAGGCTGTTTACATCCTTTTCCTGCTGGTCTCTCCACCAGATCGTCCTGGAGATCACCTGCGAGGACTCGAAAATATCTCACGACATCTTCGCGACCAGACGTTCTGCAACTTCCTGAAGCAGTCAAAAACGGTGGAAGACATTGTCGAACTGCTTGAGGAAGCAGATAATAAACAGTCCTGATTTGCAGCCAGCACTTCGGCATTCTGATTGCACACGCTCGACGACCGGCTGTGGAATATTCCGTTATGAGCGACTCCGTTTCCCGAGCTGTTTCGGTGAAAGGAGAGAACGGCCTACATCTGGTACCGTGCTCTCAGATCGCGCAATGCGCCGGTGAGTTTGAGTGTGAGATTCGAATTGTCAAAGGGGATCGCACGGTCGATGCCAGGAACATTTTTGACCTGATGTCGCTCAATGCAGGAGAAGGCAGCCGGTTGGAACTGACAGCATCGGGGTCCGATGCCGCTCAGGCGGTGGAGAACCTCGTAAATCTTTTCGAGACTGGCTTTCACGGGCACGTGAATCGAGCCGACTGAAGTCCCTCGACACGGCCTGAATCGACAGACCTGGACACGGTGGCCCAGTCAGCTCAAAGGTCAAACGCATGCAGACCCGGAGTGGAATCGCCGTCTCCCCCGGCATCGCGTTTGGCGAAGCGATGCTTTTCGGAGCCGATGCGTTTCAGATTCCGCAACGGTTTGTGAGCGTCGATGCCGTTGAGGCCGAAGTCAGCCGCTTTCACGCCAGCATTGATGCTGTCAGCGCGGGGCTCAAAGAAAACCAGAAGGTCGCCAGCGAACGGCTCGGCGATGATTACGCTGCCATTTTCGGGGCTCACCGCACGATGCTGCGAGACCCGAAACTGCTGCGTGAAATCGAAGGCCTCATCCGGTCCAAGTGCTTTTCCCCCGAGTTCGCGTCCAGCCGCGTGCTGAGAAACTACGCGAAGGTCTTCCAGAACCTGGGGAATCCGTACCTCGCCGAGCGGGCTGCCGACGTATTCGACCTGGAAAAACGTCTGCTGCGAGCGCTGCTCGGGGAGGCGCGGCCGGAACTATCGCACCTCACCAGCCAGGCAATCATCCTCGCCCATAACCTTACACCGAGCGAGACCGCGGGGCTCGACCCGAAATTCGTCCTCGGCTTTGCAACGGAGGTCGGTGGTCGTACCAGCCATACAGCGATTCTGGCAGGAGCTCTCGAACTTCCGGCTGTTGTCGGCGTCGGAAACTTTCTGGCGGATGTCTCGCCTGGCGACACGATCATCATCGACGGAAATCGCGGCGAAGTCATCATTGACCCGGACGAGAAAACCCTCGCTCGGTACCGCGCATCGCTGGCCTCGCAGAAAGAAGAAACCGCCCGTCTCGCCGAACTACACGAACTGCCGGCGACGACGCTGGACAACGTTCGCCTTCAAGTGATGGGCAATATCGAATTTCCCCAGGAAGTTGAGCACTGCACGCAGCGTGGGGCCGACGGAGTTGGACTGTACCGGACCGAATTCCTGTACCTCGGGACCAAATCAGAACCGACGGAAGAAGACCACTACAACGCCTACCGCCGTGTCCTCGAGTCGATGAACGATCGACCGATCGTGATCCGAACGCTTGATCTGGGAGCCGACAAAATCCCCGATGACTTCGCCTCGCTTTACGACGAGGTGGACAACCCGGCTCTCGGATTGCGCAGCATCCGACTCAGCCTTCGAAACACACCTCAATTCAAAACGCAGCTACGGGCAATTCTGAGAGCCGCTGTGCATGGCGACATTCGCATCATGTTCCCGCTCGTTTCCAGCCTGCTGGAGCTACGTAAGGCAAAAATGATCCTCGGGGACGTGATTGAGGACCTCGACGACGCCGGGATCGAGTTCAAACGCGACGTCCCGGTCGGCATGATGGTCGAGGTTCCTGCAGCGGCAATTCTCGCCGACGAATTCGCCCGGGAAGTCGATTTCTTCTCTGTCGGAACAAACGACCTGATTCAATATTCACTGGCCGTTGATCGGGGGGACCCTCATGTCTCCAGCTTGTTCCGTGCTGGCGATCCGTCTATCCTTCGACTGATCCAGATGGTTGTGGACGCCGCCAATCGCAACGGTATCACTGTAACTGTCTGTGGTCAGATGAGTTCGGAGCCGCGATTTATTCCACTTTTGATTGGAATGGGGCTTCGGACGCTCAGCGTGACTCCCATATCCATTCCTGAGGTTAAGGACCTCATTCGACACGTTTCGGTGGAGCAGACAGAGAAAATCGCTCGGCACGCCCTGACTCTTGATGTCGCCAAAGACATTGAGAATTACCTGCGGGGTGAGCTGGCCCGATTGCACCCCGACCACTCTCCGGTGGATTGAGGGTACTGAATCAAAACTGTTCGCCGTCGTCACGGCGAGTTCCCACACATAAATCCATCTACACAAATCAACACAGGGTATCCACCGCATCCGATCGACAATGTGCCGATCACCTGAGTCTTCTTCAAACAGACTGCAATCGAAACGGATTCCCCCGATGCCAGACGCGTCTGATGGCGGGTCTTTCCGGAGTTGCCAAATCCGTTCGCTGCCGCCTTGTTTTCAAACTGGCTTTCGGTCGAGTACACCGTCTGCCCAAACGGAGGAGACCTCTGCCACAGGGATGCCTCGCTGCAGATTCAACACTCCAGCCCAATGTGAGATCTCGCAATTGGTTTGCCGGAAGAAACTCGAACCGGACTCTTCGCCTGCCATCGAAAACAAATTGATGACACGCCTGACAGTCCACGCAGCGCCGCATTCAGAGATGCGTTGATGGATGCCCCCATTCAGGGGACATCATGAAAAAGGAAATGCTGATCAACGTTCGCCAGCCGGAAGAAAGCCGGATTGGCCTGGTCGAGGACGGGGTCCTTGAAGAGCTATACGTTGAGCGAAACAGCCTCGAAAACTGCGTCGGCAACATTTACAAAGGCCGCGTAGTCAACATCGAGCCGAGCATCCAAGCCGCCTTTGTCGACTTCGGAGTCGGCCGAAACGGCTTCCTTCACGTCAGCGATGTTGAGTATCAGTACTACAAACATCTGCAGAACGAAGAGCAGGAGAAAGCCCGCAACGGCCATCGCTTCAACGAACGAAGCATCCGCAACAAGCCGCCGATCCAGGACATCTTCCGCAAAGGCAGCGAGGTCCTTGTTCAGGTCATCAAGGAAGGCATCGGCACCAAAGGCCCAACGCTTTCCACCTACATCAGCATTCCAGGCCGCTACCTCGTGCTGATGCCAGGACTCCAGCGGGTGGGAGTCTCACGCAAAATCCCTGATGACCATGTAAGGCGAAAGCTGCGAAAGACGCTCACCTCACTTGGCCCTCCAGAGGGCCTCGGTTTTATCATCCGAACGGCTGGAGTGGATCGCTCGCAGGATGATTTGGAGCGGGATCTCAACTACCTGGTGCGACTCTGGAAGACGATCGTGCGGGACTTGGGCAAAGCCTCCGCTCCATGTGACATCTATCAGGACCGCGACATGATCATCCGCACGATCCGCGACATCTTCTCCAGCGAGATCGATGCCGTCTGGATCGACGAGCCCGAGGCCTACGAGCGGGCTCGCGACTTCATGAACGGCGTCCTGCCGAAACAGGTCAATCGAATCCACCTTTACGACTCTCAGGAATCAATCTTCCACAAGTACCAGATCGAGGAAGAGATTGCCCGAATTCAGCACAGGCACGTGCCGCTCAAAGGCGGCGGATCGATCGTCATCGACCAGACGGAAGCCCTCGTCGCCATCGACGTCAACAGTGGAAACTGTCGAGTCGACGACAATGCCGAGGTAACCGCCTATCAGGTCAACCTGCGTGCGGCCGAGGAAATCGCTCGGCAGATTCGCCTGCGTGACATGGGCGGAGTCATCGTCAACGACTTCATCGACATGAGGGAAGAAAAACACCGTCGGGGTGTCGAACGGGCCTTGCGGAAAGCCATGGCGCGCGACCGAGCCCGCTCAAAGATTCTGCGAATCAGCCCGTTCGGTCTGATCGAGATGACACGCCAGCGGATCCGCCCATCACTCCGCCGGAGCATTTACAAAGACTGTCCCTGCTGTGCCGGAACAGGTCTCGTAAAAACAGCTGAAAGCGTTGCCATCGAGGTGATGCGATCGCTCATCACGACAGCCTCAGCCGACAACATCGAGCAGATCACGGTCGAGGTCGACACCGACGTGGCTGACTACCTCAGCAACCGGAAGCGCCGCGAACTGAACGCGATCGAGGATACTTCCCAACTGTCGATCAATATCCGGGCCCGAACGGATGTCAATCCGAACCACATCGTGATCGAATATGTGGACTCAGCCCGGCACACAAAGCGGGTTCTGATTCCCGGGAATTAAGGCAATCCCGCATGAGATTGCGACTTTCGGCACACTCGCAATCGTGAAGAAAGATGGTTATTCTGCCACCCTTCATGGACGAAACTGGCGGAAAATGTACGTTTTTCGGCAGTCTTCTGCTGACGAGGGATTGAGTTTTCAGAAACAGGTTGAGTCATGTTTGCGATTATCGAAGACGGCAGCCGCCAGTACCGCGTATCGCCAGGCGATACTCTGACGGTCGACTACCGGGACAGTGTCAGCGATGGCGATGCTCTGAGTTTTGACCGAGTTCTCTTGGCTAACGGTGGTGGAGCGAGCGTGCTTGGAAAGCCAACCATCGACGGTGCCCAGGTGGCGGCCGAAGTTGTCACAGCTGAGCACAAAGGCCCGAAGCTTGAGATCCAGAAGGTTCGTCGCCGAAAGAATTCGCGACGACACACTGGACATCGGCAGAAGCACACGGTCGTCAAGATCACTGACGTCACCGTACCAGGCTTGGATGTGTCCGAAGCGGCACCCGCTGAGAAAGCAGCCGAATAGAATCCCGAGGCTGAAAATGCTCGATCAGCTCCAGCTGGTCGAGTTTTTTTGTGCGCAAATTTCCCGTGACATTCAGCGTCCCCTCAGAGGATGCTGCGGAAAGCATCCCGCACAACCGGCACAACCTGTATGCCAGTTTTAAATCAGATACGCGGACCTCAATCCGTCGCTACTGAGATTCCTTCGCTCGCCGATACGCAGAAAGAGCCAGTCGATGGCAGGCTCTCGACGCATATTCGCTGCGCGGAGGATTAGTGGCATGTCTCGCCAATGGACCGTGAGCTGTTTGACTTGGGCAGTTGTAGTGACTGTCATCGGCCTGGCCCTGACACACGCCCAGGCTCCTGCCGAGAAACCGCTCGCACAAGAACTGGCTCCGCGCAAGTGGATCACCGATTACGGAACTGCCCGTCGCGAAGCTCGGCGGCTTGGACTGCCACTGATCGTTCACTTTCACACAAGCTGGTGTGGCCCTTGCCGCAAGATGGAAAGAGAGTTCCTAGGCACATCTGCCATGCGAGAACTGCTGGGCGAGAAATTTATCGGCGTCAAGATCGACGGTGACAGAGAAGAGTGGCTGGTGAAAGCGTTCCGTATCGGAGGCTTTCCCGCTGACGTTGTCGTTGCTCCCGGCGGGAGAATCCTCAACTCAACGAGCGGACAGAAATCGAAGTCGCAGTACTTCCACCTGATGAACGAGGTTCTGAAGCAGAACGCGCCTCAACTTCAGAAGGCTCGGGCACTGGCTCTGACCAAGCTCCGCCAGAGATCGGCGATTGCCTCCTCGGAACGCAATCCACGTCCGCCGGCTGGTTCAGAGCGTCCCGTAACAACGCCCCCGAGTATTGCCAGCACGATCCCGGGCTCGACACCCGGCCCTGCATCCACTCCGCCACCGGAACCCCGCCCATCGATCATCGGTCTGAAGGGCTACAGTCCGGTCGCGATCACTGCTGACCGCAAGTGGATTCGCGGACGAAAAGAACTCGCGACCACTCACCAGGGAATCGTCTACTATCTCGCCAGTGAAGAAGAGCATCGCCGATTCCAACAGAGCCCACAGCGATTTGTCCCGCGGATGCTTGGCTGCGACCCCGTCGAACTCTGGCGGTCAGACCGGGCGGTTCAGGGCAGTGTTCAATTTGGAGCGTTCTTCGATAAACAGCTTTATCTGTTTACGAATTCGGAGACACGAAACGAATTCAAGCGGGACCCGCTCCAGTACATCCGCATGCGACACGCTCTGAAGGCCACTGAAATCTTCTGACTCAACTGCTCTCTGCCGCAACCCTCTCGTCAGACACCTGTCTCAAGTGCTCCTTGAGTCCCTGCCGATCTGCTGTCGCATTGCGGACGACTGGTAGAATGCAGAGCGCCGCCGGGATGAACGCGAGGGCCGCTGCCGCCAGCGCGGGCGAGAGATTTCCGGTGTACCACGCCACGGCCATTTCCGAAACCAACAGAACACCGAGAGCCCGACCAGCTAGGCGCGCGAGGGTCAGGACGGAGAACATCAGGCTGCGATGCTCTGGCGGGTTAATTTCGTTGACGGCGTTACAGAGCAACGGCGGCAAAGCAGCCGTCACAAAGGCTCCTGCAACCAGCAGAACAAGAAACGCGAGAAACGCCGGCGATAACAGCGAGGCCTCGTCCCACGGGATGCTCAATCCGATGAAGTAGCTCACGCCCATAGCGGCCGTCATAGCAGCAAGCAGAATCAGTCCACCGTTCTCACCACGATTCCGCATTCGATCGGACAATCCTGCCAGGAGAACGGCGCCAGGAATCTGACTGGCAAAAAGGCCGATCGTCAGCCAGGTCGCATCGACGGCTTTGAAACTGTGCTCGGCGCGAAGCATCTGGATAAACCAGAACGCCAGGCCGCCATCCGCAACACTGCACAGAAAAGTCGACATCGCCAGCCACAGGTTTGTTCTCATAGCGAAGAGGCGTTTCAGGCCACGCCACGAAACGCTGTAGTCGTATGTGCTGCCAGACTCGAACAGCTCCTGAAGTTCTTCTTCCATTGCTCCGTGCTGTGGTTCTTGCCGCAACCAGACCGAAAGCAGGATGGCTCCGGTAACTCCGAAACTGGCGAACACCAGAAACGGCAGTCTCCAGCCAAACGCCTCCACCAGGAGCCCGCCCGTCAGAAACGCACACCCCATGCTCAGCGTCTGCCCGGTCGCCAGCCAGCCGAACGCAGCACCTCGACGGGTTGGCGGCACCACATCGACAGCCATCGAATAGGTGAGCGGGATGATGGCCGCGTTGCCGATGGCCGCGACCCAGAAAACTGTTGTAAATCCGACTCGAGATTCGACGAAAGCCAGTGCAGCGCAGCAGAGCCCCCAAAGAAGCGAGGCAAGTATCAGAAGTCTTCGCCGGGAACAGCGAGCGGCCGCCAGTCCCCACAGCGGAGTCACCGCCGCATAGATGCAGAGGAAGCCCGTTTCAGTCAGGCCGACATACGATTCATCTGCTTTGAGCTCCCGCTGAATTTCCAGCGTCATTGGCGCGAGCAGCCCTTGAAGCCCTAGGGCTCCGGCATTGATCAGCACCAGCACCAGAAGCACTCCGCCTTCACCCCAAAGGCCTCCGGCGTCACTCTGCGACTCCGTCTGTTTTTCCCCGGGATGTCCGGCATCCGTTTCCGACATCAAGACTCAACTGGCTGAACGAATTGCGAGGTGAAAGAGACAGCAGCGGCGATGCCTCGTGTGGCCGCGCAGTGTAGCAGCCAAACCGGAATCCGTGAGCCGATTGCGATCAGACTTTCGCTTCATCCACGACAATTGACTGACCAACTTCGAGAACACCCCTGCCCTGCCTGAGCAACAAAGTATTCGTCGCGAGCCGGTAGAAATTGTCAAACTGACTCAAATCGGCCCAGTCAGGAAGCGAGACCTCGCGGTGATGAGAAAACTGTGAGGAGAATCCGACCATTGTTTCACCTGTCTCGGAATTTCGTGGCGGAACGCCGCAACGCTGGCACGGTTTCACACCAGCGCACATAACATCGCCACTCGTAAAACGATGCCCAACTCCAGGATGAGCGTAAAGGCGGTCCTCCCAGAATGGCTCAGTGCCTGCGACCTCGAGGTTGGTCCGGAATCGCTTCCGGCGTTCGTCGAGGTCCAACTCGAACCATCCCGAGACAGTTTGCAGAGTTGCCTCCGACACCACGGTCGGTCCCGTGGCGTCGGGATCATCGGGAAAACCACCGTCGGGATTCTCCACAAGCTGAATGTCCTCACCAAAGAAATCGGAAAACCACTCATCAATCTGGTAACAGTTTTCGGTGAGAGACAGCGACTCGCGTTTCGCACTTGAATTGTGCAGCCACAAGTCCACCGTCATCGCTTCGACGTTGAACTGTGCGGCAATGAGGTGGATCTCCGCCGTCCGCTTTGCATTGACCATTCGGCCGTCGCCATCACGAAGGGTGAACTTCCGGTCGTAGCGGAGGGCCCCCGAGGACAGAACCTGGGCACTCTGCACTGAAACTGACGGCAACGACTTGATTGGGAACAGGTCAATTCGGCTCAACTTCATGTCCGCGACCGACTCCAACTCAAAACGGGCAGCCGGCATCTGCCGACCGCCCGTCACAATCTCACTGAACTCGCCTGTCGTTACGGAAGCTCAACAGTCTTCAGGTGATGGAGAGTTTCACTCTCCGCGACCAGGATCACAGCATTCCCATCGTCCAGCTTGTCAAGCTGCACGACACCCTGCCAACTT
>JACLAC010022618.1_pt1 | contig 12509 bp, 12 predicted proteins | sample 8027881 | NCBI WGS metagenome assembly JACLAC01 (sample SAMN15725517, study PRJNA655200) | protist metagenome | isolation source: fluorescence activated cell sorting (FACS) single amplified genomes of... | place: Spain: Blaines Bay Microbial Observatory, Mediterranean Sea | collected 2016-01-19 | reverse complement strand
TAAGAATTTTTGATAAGATTTTGATAGACTTATTGAGTGAGGCAATCCTTGTAGTTGTTGAACTTGTTTAGCGACCACCAGCGATGGATTTTCTGCACAGCATCTTTTCTCAAGACTGCTTTTCCAAGAGCGATGGTCTTCCGAGTTGAGGGAATGTCCATATGAACGTGAGTTTTGTCTCCATTTGTTGAGAGGATTTCGGCAACTCCTGCTTCAATCAAATTGGTCGCAAGTTCTTCAAACTCGTCTATCAGAATACTCAAATATTCCTGCAAGACTGCCCTCTTTTCACTATTACGCTTACGAGCGACCCTGAAAAGAGTGTGGAGACGACGAGCATTGTTTCTGATGCGAGGATCAATAAGACCATTTCTCCAAACACATTCATCAGAGCGACACGAAGGACATTGATAGTGAATATTACGACAAGTGTGGTCATGACATATCCAGAGTTTATCAAGATTAAGATGACAATCCAAACATTGGCGAAAGTTACAACGACAATTATCGTTATTAGGAATCATTTGGCGATTCTTCTTCTTTTCCCAACAGATATTACACTTAGGCATTGTATGTAGGTTTGAGGATTGTGGTGGGTGAGTAGTATGGACGAATTATGCTTTCATTTTTTTAGGAATTTAGAATCCGGATTATATCTGATAAGATTTTTGATAATTTTTACCCCTAATCAACGACCAATTCATTCCTTCCCCACTTATGATTCCCTAAATCAAAGTATTCATCATTTATTACCATCCTTCTTCCAAACTCATATCCTATCCTCTTTTCCACATAGATTTTAACTCTTGTTTTCCTGCGGTGTGGATGGGTGACTAGAGAATAATGATCCATCGGATGAATGTTCTCGCTGAGTCCGTTTATTGTTTGACTTATTTCAATGAAACATCGTGTTCTGCGAGTAATAGTTACCTCACCCCACAAACTATAACGGAATACATCGCCCACCTTCAGTTTGAACGGCGGAAGAGGGGTCGGTTTAAAGTAATTTTGTTCCTTTATTAACAACTTTTCTAATGTATTATCATTTACACCAAAGTAGTCAAAATCAGTTATACCATCTTTCACTCGTAAATCAAACGCTCTACCTATACATCCAAGTATTTTTGCCTTTTCTTGTCTAATAATGCGAAGCGGAACTACTGCAACGTATTTCATTATCATCTCATTAATATGAGGTATCCATATCCCCTGGCAGAAATGTCGCCAGTTGTGGAGAACATCATTCTTGTCTATGAAATGTTCCTTGATAATTTGTGCCGTAGGTGATGGATTACGATTCACGAAAGTAAAAGTCATGATATATAATTGTGGTGGGTGAGTAGTATGGACGAATTATGCTTTCAATTTTTTAGGAATTTAGAATCCGGATTATATCTGAAAAGGATTTATCCACCAGAATCCAATTCTTAAAAAACTGAAGGACAACAACGCCCATACTTATATGTCACCACAATTTACAAAGCATATTATGTCTAATATCCACCAGAATCCAATTCTTAAAAAACTGAAGGACAACAACGCCCATACTTCTGTGTCACCACAATTTGCAAACCAAAACATGTCTAACGAAACGATTGAATCTCTTATTGCTAAGAACGCCAAACTCAAAGAAGAACTACGTCAGTCTAAAAATATTCACCGACTTGCTTTCAATATGTTCTGGGGAAAAAAAATAGTGGGAGATATCTCCTACATCATAGATATGTTGGAAAATTTGGAACGGAAAAGACGACCTCATCTGGATCTCAAAGCGGAAACTACTGAAGAATACGACGAAGAAACTGACGAGAAATCTGACGAGAAATCTGATGATGAAAACATCTTCAAAATGGACGAAGAAATGGACGAAGAAATGGACGAAAAATGTGATAGTTGTAAGGGTTTTGAACGCACCGATATCTCTATTCAACGACTTAAAGAACTTTCTCCACAATATAGGTCATTAATTCGTCAATTAGTTAATCATATAGCATCATGGAGATATTGCCCTAATTATTGTGAAAGTGTGAGAAAGAAAATAAATGATATTCTTAGCGATCACTACCACGAAGTCGCAAATTATGATAATCTTGAGAGCGAGAGTGAAGAAAATCCGGATAGAAGTGAGAAGTATATAAAGACTGGAGACATAGAGAAGGATACAGACGAAACAAACATGCCGAAAACAAGCAATGTACTTATACTTGGTGACTTTCGTCCAGAATTCAAGGATACAGACGAAACAATCATGCCGAAAACATATAAAACGATTAAATTTACGCCGAAGGAGGTAAAAATTTTTGACTCTCTGATTTTGAATCCTTATTCACTCTACAATACTCACGAACATCTCTACGGCACATCATTTGCTGAAGGCGTACGTGAAATGGACGAAGATTCTAACCTTGTATCTTCATCTGGTAAAACGTATAATCCTAAGCGTCTCCTTGCGTATCTTGCTGTAACTGAGTTTAAAGTTGCTGATATTGATGATGATGATGATGAAGAAAGTGATGATGATGAAGAAAGTGATGAAGTAAGATGGCGAAGAATCTGATAACGGAAACATTGAACTATGAAACAATTTATGTATGATATGAAACCTTTTGTATAACCTTTTTTTTTCCACGCCGAGTTCGCTCTGCTTGGTCGCCGACATTCTCTTTCTTATGCGGTTGATAATCGGTCTGAATATTCTGCGTGTTGTAGATTAAATCCTCCGTGATCAAAGTTTCTACACCAAATCGGTCTTCCGGCGTGATTTCAGGTCTTTTGATGACATGTGGAAGATTCAATTGGGTCATCGCACGAGATTCGTCGTCTGCCCAGAATTTCTCGTCGCCCACTTCAAAGGATTGAATTGCCTCAGGCGGAGGACATTTTATCTTGAAAATGTAGTCGGAAATCTTCTTAGCATTCACAGATTTTGCTAAGTCTATGACAGCAAATGTGTATGGTTCAGAGGTGATCTTTCTATACACCGCTAATCCTTGTTTCTTTGATTCAAAACTAAAATACTCTTCCACGATACATGCTCTGTCATTTTCACTTCTCAAGAATCCTGCACAAACAAACCGAGTATTCCCTCTGGTTAATTTGTTAAAAGAATACTTTTTTGATGCCGATTGCGACGCTCCAAAAAGACCTAATTTCAAGTGCCTACCCAGCGTTGAAATTACATCTAACACACCTGAGAACCTCAACTTACTATCTGTAATAATGTCATCAAAGACTAAAGCAATATTCGGCACTTTTTTTGGTTTTCTCTTGTGTTTTTTACGATGTTTGTTCTCCTCAATTAATGCCTTTTGTGAATCAATAATGGACTGCAACTTCTCCAACGCTAGATTGTCAAATTTTGCTTTCACTGGAATGAATTTGAAGGCAGAATCTTGGACATGAGCGGTCTTGGAAAAAAGATAAATTTCCTGATAGTTTTTCGCAATCTGCTTAAAAAAGTATGTCATGAGCGTGGTTTTTCCGGCATTTGAGGGGGCATACCATAAACAAGAATTTCCGACCACCGGCATCGTGTTTGGGTCAAAATCGTGAATCTCATCTGTGATTACATCTTCCATTCATTCAAATTGAATAGTATATAGTGTATTATGAGAAAAAAGAGTTACTTTTTTGGTTAGATTTTCAATACTTCCGTGTGATGTATAAAACACGAGGTTGTTTATGAAATTGTTGCTCCCCATTAGGTTTAATAAAAGAGTATATAGGTTTATAATAGAGGTATGCATGATAATAGATATTATTCACTTTGAAGGTGAAATGCGGTGTAGTTTCATTGGACGATATATGTTGTAATTTTGTGATGGTATAGATTGAACTTTTATGTTTTCGCTCATTCTCATTGTATAGTTCAGGGTTCTCTACTAAATACTGCGACAACGCTTCGGTATAACCTCTGCATTCGCTGAACTCTTTTGAAGTTTCATAATGTTTCTGTGAGAAGATTGGAATTATTTCTGGTGTATAACTGCTACTACTACTGCTTAATTTTTTTTTATTTTCTACTTCGTTGTTTTCGGTCTGTCCAATGGTAGTCCAAGCATTATTGTTGGTGACGGAGTCTGTGATGTAATCCATGAGTTGTATTTGTTTGTTGGTGATATACTTATTTCCTAAATCTTTAAATTGTCTCTCATGTTTTTAGAAAATTTCCAGACATTTTGCAAATTGTTTCCCAATTATGAAAAAATCCGGATTCTAAAAAAATGACGAGTGAATTCGTTTATTATCCACTTTTACACAAACCAGATTCTAAAAAACTGACGAGTGAATTCGTTTATTATCCACTTTTACACAAATCAGATAAATCTTAAATCTATATAAAGAATTGAGAAGTAACTATATCACAACACGAAATTATTATATTGATGGAGAATATGAAGAACATGAAGAATTTCAAAGTCACTGCTGAGACTTATCTCAACCATGAATACGTTACTATCCGAGAATCACCCCAAGTACAACCGAGACGAAAAGTGAAAATACGTTTTCAATTGAACGGACGGCGAGGGACTAAGATTATCAATTTTGGTGGTAAAGCACATCGTAGATACATCAAATCCCAAGTCCTCCCTATTGAAGATACACCATTCTACATTACGGAAAACTACACGCAGTTGCGAAAGGCATATTCGGTCTATAATAACTTAGACGAAAATAGTGTTCATTTCAGAACTGACGAAGTAAGGTATTCCATTGATGTAAAACGAGGTTCATTTCCAGTCGTTGGAGGCGTAGCATTCAATCTCTTTCAGCGTATTCTAAATGATGTAAGACATCGCCAGAATTTAACCGATGATGACAATGTTTGGATTCTCATTAAACGTAAGGCAAATGGGCATGCCTACGGAGTCACTCTTCCTGGAGGATTTGGGTCAAGAAATGCAGGGTATAAATACACAGATGCTTTACCTCTAGAGTCTTCTGAGGACGGAACAAGAAGTGGATACTTCCGTCTAAGCGATATCAATGCTCAAACAATTCACAATACTATTTGGAATGATTGGGCAAAAAAATACACCTCTGAATGGCAAACACCTAATGGTCGTCAATTGGATTACCGAGATTTGGAAATCATCATCAAAATCGTGAAAGCAGGAAGCGTTGGACATGGGGGTCGTCGTTTCACAATTACGAGGAATGCCGAAATCTATAATAAGAGGTCTATTATTCAGATAATCAACTCTAAGTTTGGCGACTGCGGTGTCCGTGCATTTCTCATTGCTAGAGCATACCATCGTTATGTCAATTGGAACACTACAGACTTGAAACTTCATCTTGAAAAATTCGGTACAAAGGAGTGGAAAAATTATACAAGGAGAATGCGTAGTGAAAGAGCGATATTTCAGCGAGAAGTTGATGAAATCTATGATTCCATTGGAATTGCGAGAGGGACACCCCTTCGTTTTCAGGATTTTGAAAAACTTGCTGAATTAGAAGGTAATTGTATCATTAAAATTTGGAAATCTTTTGATCGCAAAACAAGCGAGACAATTGATCCTCCTTACATCACTGGAGAGGTGCTTTCTGATGAAGAAAAAGAGAAAGGCGATGAACCAAAAGATGAGTCCCTGTTCAAAGTCTTTCATCTCTTCTACCATGTTCCAGACGGACAGCAGAAAGGGCATTACGATACCATCACGAATATTGGAGCATTCTTTGCTACTGAAAGTACGCATTGTTATGAGTGTGATAAATGTGGTCATTTCTACTCAGATGAACGCACAGGGCATAAGTGCATCATGAAATGCCTGTTCTGTAAATCGCAAGAATGCCCCTTTCACATCGGTCTGCGAGGCAAGGCAAAAGTTTCCTTCAAACAGATGAAGAAACTGCCGACTTGTACCTTATGTGTAGAGTGCGGATTTCATTATCCTAACCAAGAGTGTTTTAAACAACATCTGAATGGTTTCTGTCAGCGGAAGTGGAGGTGTCCGGATTGTCACTACGTATATGATAAGGCACATTACGGCGGAAAAGATGAGTTTAATCCTGCTCTACATCAATGCTACGATAAGTATTGTGACTGCTGTCGTCAGATTCAACCCAAAGGGCATATGTGCTACATTCAGCAGACTAAGGTCACATGTTTGGAGGAAGATGATGATGGGTTTGCAAAAATCATCTACTTTGACTTTGAAACAATGTCCTCTCGGAAAGCACCAATCCACATCGTCAATTTTGCGACCGCCATGTATGAATCATCTGATAGAGCATTCAACTTCACAACGCTTAACGATTTTGCGGAATGGTTGTTTAACTCAAAAGAGAAGTTCTGCTACAAATGTAAAGTGATTTATGACCTCTCGGAAAAGGAGTGCCGTAAGTGTCATCAATGTCACTCAGAATGCGATCTAAAGTGTAAGGAAGCAAAAACTCTTAAGATTCGGAAAAAACATGCCGGATATACTCTCATTGCTCACAACGGAAAAGGGTATGACTTTCAGTTCATCTACAAATGGTGCTTGGAGAAGGGCATGAAAGTTAATCCTATCTGTGTCGGAAACAAGATTATCTTGATGAACATAAACAAGGGCAAAAACACTATCCGATTCATTGATTCTATTGCGTTTATTCCGAGTTCATTGGAGAAATTTGTCACGACTTTTGGTCTGGAAGAGGAGGAGTTTGCAAAAGGATATTTTCCGCACAAATTCAACACACCGGCAAATCAAGGTTATTCTGGATCAATGCCGAAGTTGGAAGATTATGAATTTCACCGCAAATCTACGAAGGATAAAATGAAAGCAGAAACGTGGTACGAAAGGGAGTGTATATTGTATCAACCTCACACGGAGAACGCATGGGATTTACAAGATAAAATTCGTATCTATTGTGAGTCTGACGTGAAACTTCTACGAAGAGGTTGTCAGGTATTTCGTAATCGTTGGAAATTTGCGACGGATACAGACCCATTTGTTAATTGTACGATTGCCTCAGCATGTAATCAATATTTTAGAGGAGAGGTGATGGAAGAGAAATCTCTTGCCGTCTATCCTGATTCTCGGAGCGTAGATACTCAATCGGACTTGGCATTTGAATGGTTTTCGTACATTCAACAACATCTGAAAATTTCTCTAAAACACGCTAGGAAGGGTGGTGAAAAGAAGATATGGATTACTGATGAGAATGGTAAGCGTAAAAAAATCAAGGTAGATGGTTTCCAAAAATGCACGAATGGTGGGAAGGGAGTTGTCTTTGAATTTCACGGCGATTACATTCATGGAAACATAAAAAATCCAAAATTTAAACCTGCTGGTTTGAACAACAAAACAGCGTCCAAAAAGGTCAAGAAAACGAACCAACAACTCTATGATGAAACCAACCGGAAAATTGCTCAAATAAAGGCAGAAGGATACGAAGTGAATGAGATGTGGGAGTACGACTGGAACAAACTCAAGAAGAATAACCCTGCGGTACGTGAATGGTGTCGCCAGTGGTTGGATTCGCCGACAGAAGTAAAACCTCTTCACATTCGTGATTCCTTCTTTGGAGGACGGACGAATGCATCCTACTTATACTTTCGTCCGACTGCCTCTGAAGACATTCGGTACGTAGATATTTGCTCCCTGTATCCTTGTGTAAATCGCTACGACTACTATCCTGTCGGACACCCTGAAATCATCCATTGTGGAAACGATCCTGACAATCGTTTGAGTTTGGAATATCTCAACAAATTCAACTTCAAATTCAAGAAGAATCAACTCGTGGAAACGGCAAATAAGGAGTGGTCTGACATGTGGTTCTTTGGATTCGTCAAATGTAAGATGATTCCTCCGAAAAATCTATTTCATCCGGTCCTACCGCAACGTAATTCTGTCCGTAATCTAACAGAAAAGGGTCCTCGTACGAAGAAAACCATGTTCCATCTCAAAACAATTCTTGGGACATGGACGACCTGCGAGTTCAAACTAGCGTTGGCAATGGGTTACAAATGCGTCAAAATCTACGAAGTTTATCACTTCAAAGAGAAGTCTAATATGCTCTTCCGAAAATACATTGATACATTCCTGAAACTCAAACTGGAATCAAGCGAAATTAAACTAAAAAATGGAGAAACAAAAGATGAGTATAAACGCAAGTACATTGATGATTGTCGGCGACTCTATGGTTTTGAGTTAGACTATGACCGCATTAAACACAATCCTGGACTTTATAAGGTGGCAAAACTCGCTCTAAATGGATTCTGGGGAAAATTCGGACAAAGAAGTAATCAAATCCACACCAAACCGGTGTATGATCCTGACGAGTTTTTGAAAATTGTAAGCGACCCTAAGTTAGACATCTGTATCGTGAATTATCTCAATCCACAGCGTACAAAAGCAGAGGTAAAATATCGCAAAGTTATGAAGGAAAACAAGTATGATACATCGTACAACACTTCCACTACAATTGCTTCCTTTACTACCAGTCGTGCAAGAATGCGGTTGTATGAGAAACTTCATATTCTTGGTAAGCAAGTTCTATACTACGACACTGATTCCTGTATCTATGTTTATGACAAAAACAACGCCAAACATTGTGAAGTGGAGATCGGAAAATTTCTCGGCGAATGGACGAATGAGATTAAGTATTATTGGCGAATTAGAGAGTTCGTCTCAACTTCTCCAAAAGAATACGCCTACCGCTGTTTTAACATGAAGAATCCTGTTCAGATGAAGGACGTAGTGAAAGCAAAAGGACATTCTCTTAACCATGAAAATGCCAACCGACTCAATTTTGATGAGATGAAGAAATTACTACTTAACAAAGGCGAGATCAAATTGAAATATCTTAACTTCAAACTGAACTCCGACAAATCCATTCAAACGAAATCGGAAGAACAATCTGAAAAACTCTTCAACGCTAACAAATACGATAAGCGAGTCATTGGAGAAAATGCTTATGATGAGGTCGGCGAATTGAAGTCCATCATTACCTATCCTCATGGGTTCTAATCTGTGCCGTCTCACAGCACGGCGTTCCTCTTATAGTTGCATCATCAATCTCTAATATGATTTCGCCCAGTTTCTCGCAATCAGACGAGTGTCCAACTTCTTCCCCTTTTAACCACCCACCATTATTTCCAGCGTAATGCAATTTGAACCTATTTATACACTTTGATTGATTAGCACATTTGTAATATATACGATTATCATCAATAGCAAAAGCATGTACGATTGTATTCATTTCTATAGTTATAAAAAAACATAAAAAACGACGAGAAATCCCTATTGATTTCTCCTTTTTTTTCTATCAATATAAGGTATAAAACCAAAAGCAATAATGGCGAGTGCAACTAACCAAATTGCTCAAGGAAAACTCTTTCGGCATCGTGGAGCAAAAATCGTCTTTAATTCTAACAGAACGCAACCTCAGAAAACCATGAAGCATAATCAAGACATGACCATTGGTTTTGCACTGAAACCGGCATTCAAACTTGAACCTAGAAAGACATATCATAAAATCTCTTCATCGCAGAACTATACTGCTGTCACGCACAAGATCATGAAAGACCATGAGTATCTCGCAAAATACGGAATCGCAGGGTATGATCGGAAAGACTTTGAAATGGATAAACTACCTATCCAAGAGAATAATGACCCTCCATTACCCAAAGAACCGAAATGGAATGTCAAACCGGAAGGAGGTCATGGCGGACAGGCACGAGGTGTAAGATACAGAGGATTTGAATCAATGGACTTCTGGGGTAAGTGAATGTTGAAAATGTGACTTAAACATTAGAGTTGAGAAGTAAGTATCAGAGCATACAAATGAGTGTGAAAACGAAGCATCACGCAACGCCTGGAGGGTTTCTATATTGTTATACATTGAAAAATTCTGAGGATTGGAAAAGTGATAAAGATGAGCAAATTTATAAACACGGCAAAACGACAAAAAATATGAAGGAACATCTCCTGATTCTTCAGGACAACTACCCCACGAAAGAAATACATATTATATGGATGTATAAATTATCACAAGGACTAGACTCCGCCGAAAAAACTATTCTACATAAAATCCAAGAAGACGGATACATGTATGATAGTAAAAACATGGAGATGTCAGGATATTTCACGCACCCAGATATTTCTAAGTATGGACAAATGCTTTTTGATAACTTTGCTAATAAGTGTTGGACAGAATGCGACATAATCATATCCAAACCTTTTTACACTATTCAATGTGATATCTGTAAAAAGAAGTTTAAGGTACGACTTCCAACAGATGAGGACAGACTTGGTTTTTCAACTTATGCGGTAGCATCAAAGTTTTACTTTGAGAATGCTATATGTAATTGTAATAAATATGAAATGGCGTGGAGTTCTATAGAAGCAATTGAAAATATCATCGGTATCAATTGGAGAACTCATTGGGAAATTCGGTGATAGATGAGGAGTTTTTGAAGGGGAAATGAAAATGAAAATAAATTGGGTGGATTGGGATGTAATTTAGGGCATCAGCAGTATTTAGATTAACTAGGACAGAAGTGGGAAGAGAAATAAACTAAAAAATATGACTTAAACATTATAGTTGAGAAGTAAGTAACAAAGCATACAAATGACGCAAAATCAATTCCAGTTTGATCTCATAGATTTTGAAAAAGCAGATACGAACGGCGACACCGATTACTTTGACCGAGCAAAAGAAGATGGTAAATTTAACGACATGTATTGTCATTACACGATGACGAAGGAAGTCTTTGGCGAATACGAGACTTATCCAACTTGGTTGAAGAAGCAGAATTCTGGCGACCTTCCGGATTTAGAAGGCGTACGAAAATGGTCACGATCGCTGTTGAATAAAATATTACTAAAGAGGAAGTTCAATGCACTAAAAGAAAACTTATCTGAGTCTTAATTATACACAAATGATTGACTTGGTTGTAATGACTTTAACCATTGTTCTGGTCTTGAGTGAGACGCTCCCCTTTTTGAAGCAATGTCGCTGTAATGGGATTCTGGAAGCACTCCTTCATTCTGCTATAAAACGAAGAGATAATACTTAAAAAAATGAGCGTAGAGTATAGTAAGCAATACATACAATAACATAACATGCGTACTGCCGGTTCATCTAACAAAACCATTCACTGGATTATCTGTGATCTGAAGAGCAAAAATAAGACTGAATATGGTTTCACAAATGCTGTAAAAGCATCACAATTTCTCAATGTTTCACCCCAATTCATCTACGATTTTAATAACCCTAGAAAGAAATTCACATCTGATTATCAAACCTTCGTCAATAGTAAGGGATACCATGTTAAAAGACGAGGGAAATACTACGACTTACTTCATAGGTATAGTATCCGCAAAAAGGTCTAAGAACTCTACTCATTTACCTTTTTTTTTTTTTTTTTTTTTTTTTTTTTTTTTATGCTCGTTGAGTCCGTTCGTAGTCAAAGACCAAGTCAATGCTTTCAATTAGATTGCCTCCATCAGCAACAAAACCAGGATTGTTTGAACCTGAAGCATCATAGACGAGACAGGGGAAAGTTCGCGGTATTCTTGGGCAGTGAAATGTCCAATTACAGAACTCAATTGTCTGCAACTTTTCTGTGTCCGCAAAGAGCGTAAGACGACTATGGTTTTGAAGGTTTGACATGGAACAATGTTTCAACCAATCCAGTTCCACATAATAATGCGATTGAGCGGAGGTTTTATTTGTCGTCAGTTTGATTTGATACGAGCGTAAAATTACTTTTTGTGCCTTGATTTCCGAATAAATACTCATATCTAATTCACTTGCTTTGGTGATCTTCAAATGTAGGATCGGCATCGTTTCGTTATACTCTTTCAATAGATATTATTTTCCTTTAGGATACAGGTTCTTATTAGGTTTTTTCATCCAACCGCTCCTTTTAACCCTCAACGGAGTAATCCAAGTATCATCTGGGCGTATCTTTGTTACATAACTAATCATTTCCAATTTTGCACGGATTTTCTTACCCTTTCGTTGATACGTTCTCGCACGAGGTTTTGCTACTTCACTGAAGGTTTGAATCCCTGAATTGTATTTTGGTTTTTTATTGGGTGGATTTAATCCTTCATCGTCGGTAGTAGAGAGATCACTTGTATTCGTTGATGAATCCGGAAATGAATAGTCAGGTTTCTTCTTTTGAGGCGGTGGAGGTGGTTCCTCCTCTGAAGTATCCCAACTCAGTTCTACTTTCGCTTTTCCTTGAACATCTCCGTACAGATTAGACCTTACTTTCTCTAGAGGAAAGGGTTTCTTCAATGCTGAAAAATCATCTTGTTTTGTGATCAAGTGAAAGTCGTTCTCGGTGAAACGATATCCTGCTAAAACTTTGGGTAAGTTTTTGATTGACTCCTTTGTTAAATTCAATTCTTTTTTGATCGTTGATTTGTAACCTCTAAACTGATCATTATTAGGATCTTCAACTAACATTCTGATTAGAGGCATTAACACATTCACCCCAGTTAATCCTAATTTCAAAATCTCTCCAAATTCTACGCTGTTGTTATTCTCATTATCGTAAATTTCAAGTATGT
>JACLAC010005908.1_pt1 | contig 12511 bp, 12 predicted proteins | sample 8027881 | NCBI WGS metagenome assembly JACLAC01 (sample SAMN15725517, study PRJNA655200) | protist metagenome | isolation source: fluorescence activated cell sorting (FACS) single amplified genomes of... | place: Spain: Blaines Bay Microbial Observatory, Mediterranean Sea | collected 2016-01-19 | reverse complement strand
CTTGGAATGACAACAAAGGCAGCTAAGACGATCCCGAGCATCAGGTAATAGAGTGGATCTGCTTGATAAACGAGCCCATAAGAAATCAAAATAGGAGCGGCCAGTGAGAGAACCATCCAGCTTGACTGAAGGATGGTATCAAAAAGACGTGCAAGGTGAAGCTGAACACGTGAAATGGGGAGTGAGAGAAGCAGCTCAAGATCTTCAGAGAGGTAGAAACTGGAGAGAGCTGTGACGACATTCGAAAAACAGAGCAGTCCAAAGAGCGAGAGCATGAGCAGCTCCATCAGCTTACGAAGGACGATGGGTCCGACGATCTCAATGGCATAAAAGCTGCTAATGAAGTACCAAAAAAGAACAGAGAGTCCGATCCAAAAAAGAAGACCAAAAGAGGAAAATGCTGCAATGAGTAGCTTCTCTTGTGGAGTAGCTTTCGACCACTGGTTTTTCAGTCCTTGGCTCTTTGGCCAGAGTAGCTGAAATAGCATCATTGGTTGGTCTCCCAGCTGGATGCATCCTCTTTCTCGGCCTCTTCGACCGTTCTACGAATATAGGCTCGCAATAGCTTATTTCTCTGTGCTCCACCGACCAGAGAGCGAAGGTCCTCGTAGAGCGCTGGATCTCTCATCATTAATGCGACCGTACCATCCCCATTTTCTAGTGATTCTGCGGCTGATTTTAAGGCCTCAGCAGTGACCTGAAGATCCTCAAGAATTTGTTTTTTAGAGGGGTCATAGAGGAGAGAATTAACCAGAGATTCTTCAGACTTAATGTCCTGACTAAGCTCTGCAAATGCTTCAGCGACCACCCGCAGCTCTTTTGCCAGTGCGGTACCGTCTTGACCATAGATGAGCTCGTGGGCAAGGCCGTTGCCCTCGGTGACTTCCGTTACAGCAGAGGATATTCCTCGAGATGCAGAGCGCAGGTTGTCCGCAGTTTGATCGGTCTTCTTAAGTGTTTTTTCAAGCTGCTCTTTCAGTGAACGGTCATAGAGCAAAGCATTGATGAGCCCGTTGCCTTCTTTAATGGCAAGCGTGATCTCTTCTAGATTTTGAAAGCTGCGAGAGAGGCTAGCTTGACCAGCTTCTTCATCAGAGCCCAGAATACTGTCAATTTTTCCCCCAATACTGTTGAGCTTAGACATAATCTCAGTTGCCGTTTTTGTATAAGCAACGATATCCAAAGCCTCCTGTGTTTTGATCTCATCACCATCGACAAGAGGAGTACATCGTGTATCTCCCATGGTTAACGAGACGTACTTATCTCCGAGAACACCAACGGTATCGATTCGAGCTTCTGAGGAGACTGGAGGAAGCTCCTGAGGGCTTTGAGGCATGTGCTCTTCTGTACAGCGTCGGATTCTGTCTTGAAATTTCTTCTCTATCGATAGCTGAACCATAAGGCGTCGCTCGGCTTGTTCTGAAAAGTCTACAGAGATAACCTCTCCAACATCAACTCCAGCAAGCCGAACAACCGCTCCTTCCTTGATACCACCAACGTCTTTCCAGGTACCATGAAGGGTGTACCGCTCTTCGAGAAGCTTTGTGGAGCCACTAACTAGAAAAAGGGTGGCACCCAAAAGGAGCGAGAGAAAAATAACAAAGAGGCCGACCTTTAAATTTTCACTTTTAGCACGCTGCTCAGACATGTCTGCTCCTCAATGCTCAGCTTATCCTATTTTTTCTGTACCGCTACATTACTCTTTGTAGAGAAATAGTTCCTCCGTAAAGAGTAAAGGCTGTTGTTCCGCTTCCTCAATAAGTTCATGCCTACTTAGCGTACGCTGTTGGTTTGAAAACCTGTTAATCTAGCATGGTGAGAAATCTACCGACGCATAAGCTGCTGGCCATGGTTCTTGGCCCTGTTTTGGCCCTGATTCTTTGGAAGCTTCCAACACCTATAGGGTTGACTTCTGAAGGGCAAGCGGCTTTAGCAACGCTGTTTTTTTGTATGGTGTGGTGGCTTTTTACTCCAGTGGCTCTTCCTGTGACCAGCTTGGTTGGACTCGCTCTGCTTCCTGCTCTGGGAGCTTTGCCAACAGAGGTTGCTTTTTCTCTGTTTGGAAACCAAGCAGTTTTCTTTGTTATTGGTGTTTTCCTTATTGCCGCAGTGACCCTTCAGACAGGTTTGTCGGCGCGAATTTCATTGATGGCTCTTCGACGTTTTGCTCGCTCTGAGAATACTCTTTGTAATGGTGTGCTCATTCTTTCGTGGGGGCTATGCAGCATCATGGTTTCTCATGCTGTTGCTGCACTGATGCTTCCTATCTTATTGGGTCTCCTCAAAGAGTTTGAGCTGTCGCATCGCTCACCGTTTGCTCGTCGTCTTTTGCTGTCGATGGCATGGGGAACTGTTGCTGGCTCTAATTTGGGCCTGCTGTCTAGTGCGAGAGCTTCGTTGGCGCTTGAGCTATTTGACAGCTATCGACAAGAGTCTCAGCTTGAGCCGATTGGTTTTTTAGAGTACACTCTCGCAGCAGCACCTATTTCTCTGGGTTCACTTGTTCTTGCTGCTGTTATTCTTCGACGCTTTTATCCTGAAGAGGGTGTTGATTTAAGCTCAGCAATAGATCGGCTTGATCAGCAGCTCAAGGAGAAGGGCGCACTTTCTAAGGCAGAGCGAAGAACAATTGTAGTCATCATTATGATGATTGCTACGATGATGTGGGTTGGCCCTTCTTGGATGGGAATTGTTGCGCTCCTCTTCTGTGGTGTATTTTTTGGCCTACAGCTTTTGCGCTGGGAGGAAGCAGAAAGGTATGTGAATTGGGGAGTAGCTCTTTTATATGGAGGTGCCATTGCAGTAGGGGCAGCTGTTCATCAAACAGGAGCAGCAGCTTGGGTGATCGATCTTCTGCTCCCCGCTTCTTCGATTTCTCCGTGGTTGCTTTTTATTGTGGTTGGTGCCATTGCTGCTTTTTTTACAGAGCTGGTCTCAAATTCTGCCGTAATTGCCGTTTTATTGCCCGTGCTCCTTGCTTTGTGTGAGCCGACGGGACTGAATCCAAGAGCAGTGACCATTCTTGCCCCCATTGCTGCAGGTCTTGCTTTTGTTCTTCCAACATCAACTCCAGCGATGGCGATGGTCTTTGGTGTTGGCTATCTCAGAACACGAGACACCTTGGTTGGTGTCTTAATCACGATTGGTACGCTCTTCTTTCTTGCGCTGAACGCTTATTTTTGGTGGCCGATTATTGGCTGCTCTCCTTTGAGGCTCTTATGAAACGACGAATTCTACTTGCGCTTTCCACATCTCGCTACAGTAAAGTACTGGTCTCAAGAGCTCTTGAAGAAGCTCGAGAGTGGTGCTCTGGTGGAGATGATGTTGTGGTTGATATCCTCTATGTCATCGAGGTTGATGAGCTTCAACAGATCTCAGACCGTGTAGGAAATGAGGCTTTTTTAGGCAGCACCATTCAACAGGATGTGCTTGAAGCATTGGGCCAAGAGCATCATCGAATGGCAATGCAGCGAATAGAAGAGCTTCAAGTAGAAGCTGATTTACTGGGCTGTCAGGTAGAAATAACCGAGGAGAAGGGCGCTTTTTCTGCTCTTGTACTTGAGCACGCCGAGGGAAGAAATTGTGATGTGATCTATATGACGAGAGATGACCGTCCTTTTATCTCTCGTTTTTTATTCGGCTCTGAGGTCGATCGGGTTGCTCGACTTGCTCGAAAAGAAGGATTAGGGCGTGTGGTCATCGGAGAGCAGGAGAAATAAGGAAAGCTCGGATGAGCACAAAGTGGATTGATTTTTGAGAAGAAAGAGATATTGATGCTCCTTCGATTATTGACGGTCATCATGTGGAGCTATTATGGATTTGATTACCGATTCTGAAATTTTATCGGGCTACTTGACGGATGCTTCGAACACACACGGTCATGCAGACGCTCTTTTGAGGCCTAGAGATGCACAGGATGTGTCTGAAATCATGAAGCAGGCAACGAAGTATCGGATTCCGCTAACGGTAACAGCCCAGAGAACGTCAACAACGGGAGGGCCTGTTCCTTATGGTGGGTGGCTTCTCTCCATGGAGGGACTTTCCTCTATTGTTTCTCAAGCAGAGGTAGAGGGAGGCTGTTTACTAGGTGAATACCAGCGTTTTGTTGAGCAGAAAGGGTTGCTCTTTCCTCCTGATCCAACCTCTAGAAATGAGTGCTCTGTTGGAGGTGCAATCGCCTGTAATGCAAGCGGTGCACGTTCTTTTTGCTATGGACCAACGCGCTCTTGGGTAGAGGCATTAGAGATTGTGTTTCCAACGGGAGAGGTTGCAGTCGTTGATCGAACGACACCTCTTCCGGATGATTTTCCCAAGATGAGCTGGGGCTTGCCTGCTGTAAAAACAGCAGCAGGTTATCATCCTTCCGAGAACATGCTCGACCTGATGATAGGACAGGAAGGAACGCTCGGTGTGATTACGAAGGCGTGGTTAAAGCTTATTAAGGCTCCTCTAGAGGTTATGGGCTTTATTGTGTGGTTTCCGACGCTTGCGGATTCCTTGCGTTTTGTCGATATTGCGAGAAGAGGTGCCAAAAGACCAGGTCTCAGCGAAGCCTCTGATGCTCTCAACCCACGGGCGATTGAATTCTTTGATCATCAATGTCTTGATTTAATTAGAAAGCGTGTTCCGATACCTGAACATGCGCACTGTGGTTTATTTCTTGAGCTCGAGCATGATGGAGCTCCAGCGTTAGAGCTTTGGCTAGAGACGATGGAGAGCTGCAACGCCTTAGTAGATGAGGTTATTGCTGCTGAAACAGTAGAGGAAAGAGAGCGTTTATATGAGATCCGTCATGCGATTCCTGCAGGGGTAAACGAGCTCGTTATTGCCAACGGTATGCCCAAGATCGGTACTGACTTTTCGGTGCCAGATGAGGCTTTGTCAGAGATGATGAGACTTTATTCTGAGGTCAAATTTCAGAATGTGCTCTTTGGTCACATTGGTGACAACCATCTTCACCTCAATCTTTTTCCAAAGAACGATCAAGAGCTACAGGAAGCTAAAGAGCTCTATCGGATCTTGGCACTAAAAGCGGTCAAGCTTGGAGGAAGCGTTTCAGCAGAGCACGGCATAGGAAAGATAAAGAAAGGTTTGTTGTCAGAGATGATGGGTGCAGATGTGATTGCCTCATATCAGCAGATTAAGAAAAGGTTGGACCCTTCTTGGATTTTGGGCCGAGGGATTTTATTTGATGCTTGAGCTTCTTGTTGGTCATGTCATTGATCTTCATTTAAGCTTTAAGGGATGTCATAAAGTGTTGAACAAAGAGTGTAAGGTGCTGAAGAAAAAACGCATGGTCTGCAGTAGAGGCGATAGAGGCGGACATGATGTCTGATCTACCTCCCTTGGAGCAAGAACAGGATGTGGTGTTGAGGATGAAGGCTGGAGACAAGGCAGCAGCAGGTCAGCTCTACAGCTGGTTTGGTCATATTCTTTACAGGCAAATTATTTTGCCGCGTCTTCCAGTTGTTGAGCGTGCAGAAGATGTTCTTCGAGAAACCTTCCGTGTTTTATTTGAGCAAATTGAGCGATTTGAGTACCAGAATCGCAGTATTTTCTTTTGGCTTCGCCGTATAGCGATCAACTTGGTTATCGACAGCTATCGTAAGGAAAAGCGTCAAAGAGATCTAGCTGATAGGGTTTTAGCACAGAATGCTTTAGACGAGGTGGTTGGAGCAGACTTTATCTCTGCAGAAGAGCTTTTAGAGCGTCAAGATGCTCGTGCCTTAATAGAACGCTCCTTAGCAAAGATTAATACTCGATATGCGGAGGCTCTTCGGCTTCGTCTACTTGAGGATCGGACGAGAGAAGAGTGTGCTGCTCACTTTGAGATTGAAGTTGGCACCTTTGATGTTCTTTTTCACAGAGCGTGTAAGGCTTTTCGCAAGAATTATCCTCCTTAAGCTGAAGAAAAGAGCAGCTGAGATCATCAGATAAATGAAGATTTATTCAACAGGAAACAATGAGCGAGACAGAAGAGAGTAGAAAATTAGCCCTTTGGTTGGAAGGGGAGCTTAAGGCTCAGGAGGTTACTCCCGAGCTTCAGGAAACTATTTTTCTTTTTCGCCCCGACTTAGCTCCAGAGCCCAGAATTGATCTGGATGAGATTTTAAGCTCTCTCCGTGAAGGTCCTTTTTCAGCATCAAAGGATCTGTTTAACAAAAATAAGCAAGAAGAGGATCTTGAAGAAGAGGGCGAAGCTGAGCGGCTGGAGCTCAACTTTGCTCAAGCCGAGCTTCAGGTCTCTTTTGATGAGATCTTTTCTTCTTTAACTCGAGGTCCTTTGGTAGAAAAAGAAACGCAGAATTCTGTGGTACCACTCTTGTCCAAAGGAACACAGAGCTCATTAGAGCATCATATTGAAGAGGGGATTTCAGAGTCGTTTTCTAAAAAAGAGGCCTCTGGAACACAGTGGTATTTGTGGAGTGGTATTGTTGCTGCTGCCTGTGCTCTTCTTATTCTACTTCCAACAAACTATCAGGCTCCATCGGTTGATGTTGAGTCAGAGCTGTCTCTTCCTGTTGCTCCCAGTGTGCAGAGAGATTCTATGAATACTTTAGAGAGAAAAAAGCAGCTTGTCTCTGAAATAGAAGGAGAGATTCTAGAAATTCCTCTCTCTACAGAGGATGTTGCACGCAGCTCTAATATTAACAATGAGCCTCTCTCTAAGAAGAGTGTCTCTGTTGCTTCAAAGACTGTTACGAAGAAAAAGCCTCCTGTTCAGCTTGAAAAGAAGGAAGTCGTTGCTGAAAGTGTTGCCTCAGTACCTACTCCTAAAAATAGCGATTTTGCCTCAACGGAGATTGATTTTTCAGCAATTGATGTGTCAGCAGATGTAAGAGGAGCAAGCCTCTCTTCACAGTTCGATGCTGTGGAAGGGGTAGGGGGCATAGGTGAAGCATCCGGAAGAAGCAGAGCAGCATCAGCTCAAGTTTCTAATTCTGCGCTTCAGGCATCGCTTTCTGAGACCAAAGAAGAGGAAGCTAGTGTTTCATTAAAATCAAAGGAACGAGGATTAAAGAGAGAGGCTGTAAAGCAACCTAAAAAATCACGCAAATCAAGGGCTAGAAAAGATTTAGAATTGGAGCTCGTGGCTGAAGAAGAGTCAGAGATCTTCAGTGGTTTTACGCTGCTGATGAAAGGTGTTGGTGTAGAGGGAAGTGAATATCTATTGGCATGTGGAGGTCAAGAGCAGCGAGCGTTCTTAAGAGAATATGTTCTCCGTTTTGAACAGCTCCCTTCCCTTAATCAGAGCTGTACCTTAAGCTCGCCAATGGGAGCAGAGGCTGGATTTGTTTATCGTGGAGCGGCGATTTCCTGTCGAGAAACGACAGATCTATTTCGTTGTGAGCAAAGCAGTACAGACTAAAGCTCTTCGATTTAGAGAGATCAATCGGTTAGTCCAATGGGGAGATTCTCAGAGCTGTAGCGATGTCCTTTTCTGCGCAAATAATCAAAAGTTTTTCAAGAAAAATGCTCGCAGGTGCAGATTTTGAACGACTCAGTGGTCTGCACTTTCATGATGCAGGTCATGGCTATGATCCTTTTGGTCTTCACCCCGAGTTTATTCGTTTTGGACTTGGTCTAACCAAATGGCCCTATGAACACTATTTCAGGGTTCTCTCAGAGGGTTCAGAGCGAATCCCCTCAAGCGGTGCCTGTATTCTTGCAGCAAATCATTCAGGAAATCTTCCTATCGATGGAATGATGCTCTGGCATGATGTTTTGCGCGGTACCAGTCCTCCCCGTGTTGCTCGTGGAATTGCAGATCACTTTGTCCCTGCACTTCCTTTTATTGGTACGCTTTTTTCTCGAGGCGGAATGGTCGGAGGCTCTAGAGGAAATGTCCGTGCCTTGTTGCAGAATGGAGAGCTGCTGATGATCTTTCCTGAGGGAACGCCGGGTATTATAAAACCCTTCTCTAAGCGCTATCAGCTTCAACATTTTCGCGTCGGTCATGCGGAACTTGCTATTCGTAATAGAGCACCTATTTTACCGGTTGCAGTGGTTGGTGCTGAGGAGCAGCTGCCGAGCTTGTTTTCCAGTAGACGTCTTGGTAAATTATTTGGAATAGAGGCTGTTCCAATTCCTGTTTTGCCCGTTCCTCTTCCTGTTCGTTATCGAATTTACTATGGAGAGCTTCTTACAGAACATCTTGATCTGCCAGAGGCGCTTGCGGACGATCCGGAAATTGTGCAGGGTTTAGCGAAGAAGGTTCAGCAGGCTGTACAGGAGCTCATTCAAAAGGGTTTGAGAGAGCGAAAAGGAATATTTTCTTGATGTGGGATACAGCTATGCAACCACCGACTGTTCAAAGAAGGCGATTCGATGCAGCATAATGTTCTTGTTACGGGGGCTGCTTCACCAATGGGAGAGCACCTTATCGATCGACTTCTTCGAGATTCTCGCATTGGTCAGGTTATTGCGGTTCATGATCCCAAGCTAAGCATGACCCTTCCAGAGGGCGAGCGCATAAAGCATGTTGCTCTGGACTTACGACGTCAAAGAGCTCTACACGACCTGTTTTTTGGTGCAGCAAAAAGACTGAAGATTGATGTTGTGGTTCACACTTCTCAAGAGCTGAAGGCAACAAGAGGTGGTGCAAAGGTTCGAGCACTCAATGTTGAATCTCTACGCTCTATATTGGATTTTGCCGAGCGACATCAGACCATTAAACGTTTAATTATTCGCTCATGCGTTGAGGTTTATCAAGTTCAAAGAGACTTGCCGGCCCTCATCGCCGAGCATCACCCCCTCAACATGAGCTCCGGTGCTCCACAGTGGGTACGTGATAGAGTTGAAGCCGATGTGACCGCCTGTACCCGAATGGGAATTTCTCCGTTGGAGATTGTTGTGCTCAGAATGGCCGAGATCTTGGCACCTGGGACGGGAAGTCAGATGTTTGATTATCTGCAAGATCCCATTTGCTTTCGGCCGGTGGGATTTGATCCCATGCTTAACTTTTTAACGATAACCGATGCCGCAATAGCTTTTCACAAAGCTATTCATGTCAGCCGACAAGGGGTATTTAATATTCCAGGGGCAGATACATTGCCCCTATCAGCGGCCATTGAAAGCTGGGGTCGGCTGGGGATTCCAACACCAGAAAGAGGTATTGCGACCTATTATCGTTTAAGAAGAAGGCTGATGGGAGGTCAGTTTAGCTACGGTATGAACAGAAGAAGGTTTCACTTTTCTGGCGTGCTGGATGGTTCAAGAGCTACGGATGTGCTTAGATATGTTCCATCACATCCTATTCGATGGCCAACCGAATAGCTGTAAAAGGCATTCGAAAGCAGAATTGGGCTCTCTTTACGGAGTGTGATACAGTGGACAGAGGTTCAATTAATTGATGGAGTAAAGGTGTTATTTTTTCTACTTGCTTGTGACAAATACAAGATTGTAAAGGTCGATGAATTAGAAGACAGTGCTGTGAGTGAGGTTGATCCTGGAGCCTGCCCTGAGTCCGTTCCTGAAGAGTTTCGCTATGTTTGGGACTGTGCAAGTGACACATGCGCAGGCGCTATGGTTTATCGACATGCAACGGGTGAGAGCAATGCAGATGGAACCATTACCATCTCTGAGGAGTGGTTTGTATTTGATGGTGCAGAGCCGTGCATTGATCATTTTGAGATTACGGGTGCGATTACGGACATTAATCCTGAGGCGTTCAATTGTGCGACATGTGAAGAGGTCTTTGAGGTTCAATGGGACTTGACAGATGCCACTTGTGGCTGGAATTGGAAGAGTACATTTGCAGATCAGGAAGAGCCGCCATACAACGGTTTTATTCTTTTTGATACCCACAATTCTTTTGGACAGAGAAATCCAGATGATGCAATGCGGGTCATTGGTGTCCCTGTGAATAACTCCGGAGGCGCACAGCTGCTCTCTGAGTATGGACGAGGGACTGCTACTCCAACAACAGAGCAAGACAGTTATCCGGAGGTTTATGCTTGGTCTAACTCCGGAGACTGTTACGAGTAGATTTTCTGCTCCTGTCCAAGTTGATCGTCCGTGAATGTTTTATAGCCTTGTTTTCCGCTAGGCATATCGAATAAACGCACACCAAAAGTCCAATTATGTCTCAGACCCCTCTCGAACCAAGAAGTGGAAAAGAAGCATTGTTTATGGCGATGCCAGTGCTTCTTGCCATTTGTTTATTGACCTCATTTGGTCTCCTTGTCTTCTTAGTCTGGATAGGGGGAAATGCCTCTGGAGAGCGTGTTCAGCTCGCTTTTTCTGGAAAATGCTTACCAGAGGCCAGACCTTTTTTGGAGAAGAGGGTGGTAGGACTTGGCTTAGGAGAGCCTCAGTTTGAGCTTAAGTCAGAGCAACTCTTTCTAACAGCAACACTTCCTGATTTAGAAGGAGCTGTTCAAGAAGTGCCGGCACTGCTCTCTAGCCAAGGCTTGTTAACGGTTCTAGATGCAGAAAAGAATGTCTTGGCAGATCATCAAGCATTAAAATCGCTATCACTTTCCTTAAATGAGGGAGGTATGCCATATGTCTCAGCAATATTTGATAGAGAGAGCTTGATGCAGATGAAGAGATATGTAGAGCTCAATCCGGAAAAGCATATTGCTTTCCTTGTCGATGGGGAGGTAAAGGTAATTCGTCCGAACTCAGTACAAATAAATGTAGAGGGAGAGGTTCGGATTATTCCGGAAGAGGGAGATGCGAGACAGAGAATGAAAGATGCTGCAGATATGGGAATTATGCTTTCTCATGGTCCTTACCCATGTACACTCAATGTTGTGGCAGTTGGATCAAAGCCTTAGCGGAGCAGATTTAAATAAGGCAACGGGTATTCTGAACGATGATTGATGAGAGAGTGGGTTCTCATCTTAATGAAAGAGACATCAGTATAAGGAGCAGTAATGAAATATAAGGTAACGCTGTTAAAAGGAGATGGTATTGGACCTGAGGTTATCTCCTCCGTTTGTCAGGTTTTTGAGGCATCGAGAGTGCCTATCGAGTGGGAAGAGATGCCTGCTGGAGCGAGTGCTGTAGAGCTGTGTGGATCTCCGATGCCAGCGAAGACCTTGGAATCGATTCGTCGCAATAGGCTGGGGTTAAAAGGCCCTTTAATGACACCAAAGGGCAGAGGGTTTAGCTCTGCAAATGTTGCTTTAAGGAAGGCTTTAAAGCTCTACGTTGGTCTAAGACCAGTCAAATCTTTACCAGGTGTTAGTACGCCTTATAAGAATGTTGATCTCGTTTTGTTGAGAGAAAATACTGAAGATCTCTACTCTGGAATTGAGCATGAGGTCATACCGGGAACGGTGATTACGATTAAGACATCAACCCAAGCGGCAGGTGAAAGAATAGCAAGCTGGGGGTTTGAGTATATGAGATATGAAGGAAGACGACGCATTCACTGTTGTCACAAGGCTCCAATTGTTCCAATGGCAGACGGTGCTTTCGTTGATGCCTTTCAGTCGGTTGCCGCAGAGTATCCTTATATCGAAAGTAACGATATTTATGTCGATAATTTAGCTATGGCCTTGGCGATGGATCCAACTCAATTTGATGTCCTTTTGCTTCAAAATCTATATGGAGACATCATTAGTGATCTGGCTGGAGGACTCGTTGGAGGTTTAGGAGTGGTTCCTGGGGCCAATGTCGGAGATCGAATAGCAGTATTTGAGGCTGTTCATGGAACAGCTCCTGACATTGCAGGAGAGGGAAAGGCAAATCCTCTGGCTCTGTTAAACAGTGCGATTCTGTTGCTTCGATATGTTGGAGAGCGAAAGCAAGCAGAAAAAATAGAGAGAGCGATTTTTGATGTTTTAGAAGAGGGTCTTTATCTAACAGCAGACCTGTGTGAAGATAAAAGCAAAGGCGTGTCTACTCAAACCTTTACAGAGGCGATCATAGACAAGCTGTAAGTAGGTTTGTGATCTTTGAGCTCGATTGAAAAAGAAATAAGAATGGGAGAAAGTAGATGCATAGAGTCACATTAATTGAGGGAGACTGGATTGGTCCAGAAGTCTGCTCGGTCATGAGAGAAATTCTTTCCGCGGCGGAAGTTGATATTACATGGGACCTTGAGGCTATGGAAGAAGGTCGTATTACGACAAAACTTCTTGATTCATGCCGAGAGAATGGTGTCATACTGAAGGGAAGAACCGAAACATTAAGGCAAGAAGGAGCTCTTCCTTCTACGGTGGCTCTCAAGAAAGAGCTGGGGCTGTGGTCTACGATTCGTCCCGTACGTTCACTAAAGGGTGTTGATGCTCGCTTTAAGGATCTTGATCTGATCGTTATCAGAGAGACGAGTGAGGACATCTATGCTGGGTTTGAGCATCAGGTCACAGAAGGTGTTTTTGAGGCAGTAAAGATAACGACGCGGGAAGGGTGTGAGCGTATTGCTCGTCGAGGATTTGAGTATGCTCAAGCGAATGGACGTAAGAAGGTAACGATTGTTCATAAGGCCAACATTATGAAAAAGTCGGACGGTCTGTTTTTATCCGTAGCACGGGAGGTTTCCGGTGATTTTCCGGAGCTC
>JACLAC010014528.1_pt1 | contig 12518 bp, 6 predicted proteins | sample 8027881 | NCBI WGS metagenome assembly JACLAC01 (sample SAMN15725517, study PRJNA655200) | protist metagenome | isolation source: fluorescence activated cell sorting (FACS) single amplified genomes of... | place: Spain: Blaines Bay Microbial Observatory, Mediterranean Sea | collected 2016-01-19 | reverse complement strand
AAGAATGATCATGATGATGATCTTTAATAACACATTTTTTATTATTATTAATTATTATTTTTTACATTTATAGCTATTATTGTTACGTAGATAATTGGAACAACTAAATAATCGTTACTAGTTCGTTCTTCACAATACATTCACTGCACATTTTTAAAATGTAGAAGAAATGAATCGAAACCCATCAACAAGAACAACAACATCAATGATAAACTGTGAAAGAATTTTCTTTTCTTCCTGATTATTGTATATAAAACATACTATAAAGGAGAGAACGGAATCGTTTCCAGTGCGAGCCTGGCGTCCGTCGCAAGTTGACGTGTACATATATAAACTTGTTTGTAAGGGGTATTTAAGTTTTGTTTCCCTTTTCCAACGCGAGCACAGACCATGTCTTCCACCATTCCCCTGCCCCTTGCCAAATGGCTGCAGAAGGAAAAAGTCCTCCCCCGGCGCGCGCCGGAAGTCTACCCCGCGCCAGGGTATGAGAAGAAACTTTTGACCGTGAAAGGAAGCACTTGGGTAAAGTTCCAAAACGGGTACGCGGTCGCGCTCCTCCTGCGTGGGTTGGAGGCAAACCCCAAGTACGGGATGGTAGGCCGGCAGTCCGCTGCCGTCGTGAACACGCTGCGAAAGGCGTCGACGGCTACGTCCATGTTGTACAATTGGAACGTGCTGGGCCCGATTCTTGAAACGCACGGTGTACCCATGTTGGACACGACGAAGGCCAGAATCGTCGCCGGAGACCCGAAAGCCCTCGTCTCAGTGCTCAGGAACATTAAGAACCAAGTCCACAACTTTCAACACGGGGGGAAGAAGGAGACCTTGCTCCCTACCGGCCGCAGCGACGGGAGCGAAGCATCGGGAGGCCCTGCCTCCCCCGTCGCACCGGCCAGGAAAACAGCAAACGGCACGGAGGAGGAGCGGAGCATTCAATCGACCCTCAGCGGTGCCCAGCGCGCCCAGCGGTTAGCGAAAGTATTGCCCCTGCTCCCGCCGAACTCCTCGCACGAAAGAGAGGCCAGTTCCATCGCATCGTCCGATGCCCCTTCTGTAGAAAGCACTGGTGGGTCGAAAACAATAGTAGAATTCCTCGTTACGTCGCTGTGCAAGGCGTTTAAAGTCAACCCCAGAGGGGCCGCCCTCATGCTTACCGTGCATGCCCCGCGACTGGTGGGGCTGTGCACGGACGGGCCGTACAAAGCCATCAAGCGGTGGTTGCACGGTCTTACCATGCCAATATCCATCGAGCGGATAGTCGCCCTTGTCACCAAACGCCCGGACGACATGTATGTGTTCATGAATGTGTTGCGCCCATGCTTTTTGACGTCAAACCCGAGTGTGGTACGCCGAGCTACGAAACTGGTCACCCTTCTCTTGACCGATATTCGGACGAAGATTGGTGATCGCAAGAAGACGGGGATGGTGCCGTCCTCCAAAAGCTTTAACCCTCGAAAGGGAAAGAGCGAGATCTTAAGCAAGCAGAGAGCAAAGCAGAATTCGAGCAAGAAGGGCGGAAAGAAACCTACGGCAAGGCAGCGGCAAGAGGCAGCTCGGGAGAATGCCCGGACCCCCTTGGAGCGAGTGCTGCATATAGCATGGACGTGGTTCAGCAGCCAAACGCATAGCGGGTTGATCTGTGCGCTGCAGGCAGTGCACGATCACCAAACCTTGAACAAAGAAATAACGGAAATGATCCGACTGTTTTCTGCAGAACACTTTCAGGAGCTGCTGCAAGTGCATTTTCGCAAAATCCAAGATCAGGATGTGCCGGCCGTGTCGCAGCTAGCATTCTTGCACCAATTTCTCAAGGTGGTGGCCAAGGATAGTGACGGCAAGCGCTGCCTGGTGCAGAACGGCTTGCTGAAGAAAATGTCGACGTTTGCCCTGGACCTGTCGTACTCCAATCAAGCCCTCGACGTCCAGATTGCTGCGGTGCAGTTTCTGCTTGAAATTTGGCTTCTATTTCCGGAAACTATCACGAACGAGGAGGAACAGCCGTCAAGGGTACTGGCACTTCTTCGCAAATTGTGCCGAGCCCCCGACGCCAGCACAGTGATGACGGCGTTGGGTGGGCTCTTCGACTTGACGGAACGGTGCTTGAAGTTACCCTCTCCGAAAATGCAAGAGTACGCCTCAAAAGCGTACAAGATGCTCATCTTCTCGCTGATAGAAAGCATCAGCATCTTGGGGGTGAAAAAAGGCAGTACCAAGACGAACGCGGAGAAAAGGGTCATGCGTTCGCGAAAGAAAAGGCAGGTGCAGGACGACCCTAACGCGGAAGTTACCCTTCTTCGATCGTTTATCGCGGTGAATATGACGCGGCTTTTGGAAATGAAAACAGGCGCGTGTCTGCCTACCGATGTGCTTTTGGAACCGTTGGTCCGACAAGTCTCCCTACACGGGTATAATGTTGAGGATTTGGCATTACTGAACGCTTTGTCAAAGCACCCGCGGGCGTCCCTAAGGTCGACTGTGCTGCTCATGGACTTTCTGGCAAATGTAACTTTGAGCGACCCAGTGTACTCGCAGTGCACGGCTGGATCGTTTGTGAATGCGGCAGAGATGTATTTGGATGAGTCCCCGATGCAAACGTACATCATTCGAATTGCACGGGTGGCCGCGGGCATGTACGTGCAGGCCGACGAGCATGTCATGGTTGCCAAGAGGGGCAAGAACAAATACGAAAGAAAAGGTCCGGCTGACGAACATAACGACCATAGAGGTAAAAAGCGAAAAGGGGAATCGAAGCACGCAGATGAGCGGGAACTGTCAAACGACGAGTGCATGCAGATAATAATTTGCGGTTTACTAGAAAAAATTATCTGCCTAAACAATGGCCACATAAGACACAGCGTATGCTCTATATTGCACACCGCGTCCGAACTAATAACCAACGTCCATGCAAAAGAGGCGCAGCGGTTGGAAGAGATGAAAGGAAGGAGCGAGAAAAGGAAAGAAAGAAAAGCAAAGTTGTCCTCGAAAGATGCTGGAAAGAGAGCAAAAAGAGACAGCATACGAAATATTCCAAACGGGGTAAAACAAATCCGAAACTTGCTCCAGATGTTGAAGGCCCACGGCGTTGAAATTCAGGACAAGACTCCGCTGTTAGAAGGGCCGTCCAAACTGGAACAACTCCCCTCATTGGGTACCGGCCAGGGCAAAGGGTTCAATCTAGAATCGTCGTCCTTTGAAGGATTGAAAGAAGCATTGATGACCTCCTTCGTCGGCAAAGGTAAAAATGCCCCTGCGGAAAAAGTAGGCAACAAAGTGATATCGGAGCCGGTAGGAAGCTTTGAAGAAGAACAGGGCCAGTCCAGCCCTGAAAGGACAAGTTCTCGAGAAAATGGAAGTCCTGTAAAGCTGTCTCCACTGCAAGCTGGTCCGAGAGAGGCTACTTTGCTACGAACCCCTAGCCCTTCTTACAATATCCGCAATCCTCGAAAAAAAGATAATTACTTGAAAGAGGCCAAGAAGCGTCAGCACAAAAGTTTCCTTGCCGAAAAGGCAAAGAAGAAAATTGACGAAATATCTATGAATCGCCAGGTAAAACTCCAAGAAAACTTGCTTGCAGAAAAGAACAGGATGGCGAAAGAAGAGGAACTTAAGCGAAAAATCCGTAAGCACTACGTCCAAGGCAGAGAAAAGTGGCTGCAAGAAAAAGAGTTCAAAGAAACGCAAGACGAAGAATTAGAACAGACGCTGAAAAAGTTTAACTTAAACGTCGACGGGATCGATCCGAAGGCCCTGCTTGAGAAGGTGCAGCTAAAGGACGCGGACGTGCTGCACGCAAAAGCGAAAGTCAAGCAGTTTAAGCTGGCAGAAAATTTTGTTCTCAGCGAATTGATCAAAGAAGATTCGAAAGCGAGGGCAAAAATAATGGGCGAGAGAGGTGTTTGTGAAGTTGCACGACGGACCGTTCCGGAGTTCAAAGAAATGAACAATCGGTTGAAAAGGGCCATGCGCCATTGCTTTAAGATTTTCACCACCATCGGCGGTGCCGATGCACAGCGAACGCCAACATTTGAAGAGGTTCGACGGTCAAATCTGACAATTGATATGGGCGAGTGGTTGCAAATGCTGGGAAAACTCTCGTTGTCACCTCCCATTGAAAGGACAAGAGCAACTTCAATATTCCACAAGTCTTTGAACCATTTGCGTGATCTAGGAATGGAAATAGAAGAGCAGGAACTGGGCTATCCTGGGTTCTTGACCGCAATTAGAATGCTCAGTGAGACTGCGTCTGGCCTGGTGGTAGAAGATATAATGGCCAAAGAAGACTCAGAGATGTGCAGCCGAATGTCCACGTACTCTGCTAGTAAGTTGGAGCAGTCTCAGAGTCTTCCGTATGATAACTGGGAGCGCTTCTGGGAGTGGTTTAAACTGTGCGCAGAAGAAAAACTGTCCAATTTCGGGGTTCGCGCGGCTGATTTGGATGACGAAACCGTTCTTGGCCAATTTGAGGAGCAGAAGAAATTCATCGAGGAGGTACAGAAGCGTAAGAGCCTGAAACTTACTGGGTCGCCAATGGTGGTGCCTAAACCAGTGAAAGAGATCCCAAAGGTCCAAGGGTTTGGATCAACCCTTAAACTGGACGAAACCGAAGAGGAAAATCGGAAGAAGCAGGCAGAGAAAGCTAGAAAAAATGCAGCCACCAATAAGAAGTACGACCAACGGTATGGAAGATATGGGCGGCACTGCTTAGAAAGGCTGCCTACGAAGTCTAAACGAGCAGGAGAGTTCTTGCTTGGGGTCGTGGAAGCAATGGTGGAAGTTGCGGTGGCAAAGTCTGAAAAACTAGACCTTCGGCTGTTGCTATTGGCAAAATCGGCAACCTCGCAGCGCGCAAAAGAAGCCCTGCTTGCAATGCACAACATCCGCAAAGAAGGGTACCAAAGTGGTAAGTATGTAGAAAAATGTACCAAGCGCAGAAAAGAGATTGCCGAACGTCAAAATGTGTTAAGAGCGGAAAAAGAGAAAGAGCTTGTGCTTGAACAGAAATTAAAGGCTGCCGAAAAGACCCTGAAAGAGCAACGAGAGAAGAGGAGGCTGAACGGTTTGAAAAAAAGGAAAAAAATCGCCGACGAGCATCGGGGAATCGAAAAGCTAGAGCGCCAGGCGACGAAAACTGAAGCAGAGATTAAAAAAATCAAAGCTCGAGAAATTTTGGATAAAAAGCTGCAAAAAATCGAAACAAGAAATAAGAGAAGGGAGGCGAAACGGCAAGAGCGACTGAGCAAGAAGAAGTTGGAAGAGGAAAGAATTAAAAAGCAGCAAGAAGAAAACATTGACAAGATTTTAAAACCAACCCGTGAAGAAATGAAAGAGCTTGAAGAGATTAGGGCCGAGGAAAGAAAAATTGTGAGAGCAGAGCAAATGATGGAGAGTAAGCGCAGGGGCGAGGCCCGGAGAAAAGCGGTTCTTGATAAAAAGTTGAAAAAGTTGAAAGACGAAGAGGAGGCAAAGATGGCAGCAAAAAGACGGATCAAAAAAATGGAACGAAACAATCGTGCAAAGCGAGTAGTAACCCGGGCAAGCGAGCTGCACCAGAAGCGGGAAAAGCGTTTGAATGAGTACGTTCGGCACGTAGGTGGGCGTGGAAATGTCGCGTCCGTGCATATCCAAGCCTTGTACAGGGGTCACTACGCACGAAATCACCTAGATGAGTCAAAAGCAAAAGTAGTCGAAGCAAGAAAGAAAAAAAGAGAAGAGACGCAAAATGAAGCAGCAACAAAAATTCAGAAGATTGCCAGGGGAAGACAGGGGAAATCGAAAGTTGCCATGGTTCGAAAACGAAAAGAAAATGAGGCCAAAGAAAAAGAGCGTTTGCAACAGATGGAAGAAGCCATGGAGAAAAAACGGGAAGAAGATGAAGCGATGGTGAAAGAGAAAATGGCAAAAGAAGTGGAAGAACACGAACTGCGCGACCGGGCCAAAGCCAGACGAAGAAAGCCTCCCGTAACGAACGAGGACGCAGAGCTTCGCGCCAGGGAGTACCTGAAAGATATTTGGCGAAAGTACGACAAAGACATGGACAACTGCCTTAATGCAGTGGAGTTCAAGTCCATGGTGGATGAATTTTGCGTCAAAAGTAAGATTTTACTCCCAGAATGTGAACGGTTCCTAGCATTTGTAGATCAGAATGGGGACAACTTGCTTGAAATTGAAGAACTCGTCAGTTTCATAGTCAAGGGCCTCAAAATCAATGAGAACCAGAGGGCAGCATGGAAAAGCAAGAGTCCCCTGCACTCGAAACTGCTGGAATTCATCGATGGCATTAAACAACACCTGTAAGAATATGGGGCGACTGTACTTTTTCGCCACAATCAACGTCTTTGTAATCCTTCGAAAGACCTAAAAACTTTCGCGCTGATTTGCGAAATAATTTGTTCCAAATTAATTCAACCCAGATCATTATTACGTAAAACGCATTAAAAATTAAATTGTTAAAACAAAATAATGGCTAATTATTTTTTTAAGTTATTAAAACCATCTCGCAACAGAACCCACAAACGCGAATTACGCACACCGACCCAAACGACCCTCTTCCGACACCCCAACTCACAAATGACAATTCCTTGACTGGTTTACAAGACAGACAACGAGCACCCTTAAAACATTCACACCGCTGCTTGGAAAATCACACAAGGACTGAGATTCATTTACGAGTGAGACATCGAATGAGAAAGTTGACTACGGGTCTTTTGACATCGACGCAAATCCACATACCGATTCGGATCATGCATGAAGTAAACATGAGAGTGATAGTCAAGACTAAGTGACAAGATGGTATATTATTTAACTTTAAACTCGAGTGCGAAGAGTAGAGTTACATCACGCTTACAATTTTTCCATCGCACACTATACACCTTTTGCCCCCGATGATCTTTACTTCAAAATTGAGGGGCTCCGCGACATATGTTTTGTGCCATATAAAAAATGCCCGTCTGATCATAACCAATCGAATACGATTGCATTTATTGATTAAGTACTTTGCCAATTGAATTTTCCTTTCTCTTTCTATGCGTTCGTAGCTTTCTTGAATGCAACAAAGTTTTAGTCTACGAAAACAGTTCCTTAAAACACTGGTGCGGTATATTTCCATTTCCGCCTTTTCGCGGTCAGCTTTCATTGCATCCGCCAATTGCGGGTTGACTTGACTCATTTTCTGGTAGTATTGAACAAGATCTATGTCCGCTCGGGGGTTGTATTCCTGAGAGCCTTTGTCACCTTTAGCAATTAATCCCAAAATTGTCTCTGTGCGGCTCTCAAAAAGAAGATGAGAGACATCGTCTGCTATGAAAGAGATCTCTTTTTCGGGGTTCGTGTGGGTGTCCTCAGCCGCATCAGCTCTTACTATTGCTGCATCAAAAGATGTCGATGCCCTTTTGTTTCGTTTCCTCGGTGACAGTATAGTCTGGTTCAATACTAATTTCTTGTGAGGATCTCCTTCGTTCCTTGCCCAGTCATGACGTTTGTCCGTTCCTTTGAAAACATCAAACCTAGCTCGGTGTGCATGGTCGGGAAGAGAACGAAGAAAACTCAGCTCTGGGGCAAGTGTTGACTTTACCGCAGCTCTCAAAACGCTCGATGAACTCCAACTCTCTATTCCGTCATCCTCGTTGTAGTTGTTTTTAATCATATTGCACCGGTCTTCCAATCGTAGCATGAAATCGGCATCATGCAATAGTTTTCTATTGCGATGTGTAGGGCTAGGACGTTGCAGGGTCGTTGGCTCGGAAGGTTTGACCGGTTGCGTCTGATACATTTTTCTGCGGCTTGGTCACCGTCGTGGTTAAAATGAATGATTTAGAATGAAATGTGTTGAAACCATTGATGGATTTTCGACAACGAAATTGCACTCGATTTAGTGAACGGTTATTCTTCCCACTTTTTTAAAAACAACAACTAACGATGACTTTTTCTTTTTTTTTGATGATTATTGTATTTTATTATAATATATTTTATTACATAAAAAAATACATTGTAATTATTAGAACGAATAGTGTGCGGGCAGTTTCATTTACAATGCTTTGTAACCTATTGTTTATTTGTTTTGATATGAGTGAATTTCTAAAAATATTCAGCATTGTTGTAATTTTATCAAGCAAAGCTATAGAAAGAAATAGGTAGTAAAATATTAAATACAATGTCACAGCAGGGGGATAGCGTGGTAATTATTGAGAGTTTTACTTTACACTGTAATTCGTAAAATATTTCTCACAATATTATAATTCTTAAGCTTGCCATCTTCGTCGCCGTGATCTGAATTACGCGTCCACGCACTTATTATCTTAACTGTTCGTCTGAAGCAAAAAGGAGGAAGGAAGAGTTCTAAATTAAAGTAAAAAATAGCTAATAGTTTTATGACATCGTAACAGAGACTATTTGCAAGCTTAGTAGTCTAAAATAAAAAAATAGGATAACTCTATTCTAAAAAAATAACTAACTACAGTTTAAATTATTATTATTATTATATTTTTTATTTTAAGCTGTGTGATGATGACGACCAGAATTAATATTCGTCAGGAGGAGGATGACCTATTTTGGATTTTGGGGGGGGGGAAGAAAAATAGGTTCAAGGCCGCGTCATTAAAAAATATTCCCATAAGATATTAATACCGTACCACCGGCAATATTTTTAATTTAAATTAGAAGAATTTACCTAATTAGTGTTAGGAATAGGTTTAAAGAAGAAAAGTTCGTTAATATTTGTCATACTTATACTCCGTATGTTTATCACCAAACTTATGTGTTATTATGATAAAGGAGAATATTCTTCCATATAATAAAAACCAAAAATTGGCTTTTATAATAAGTAGGAATTAGTCTAAGTAATTAAAATTTATCTTCCTCATGTACCTCTTGTTTGGAATATTTAGCGTTTTCCAAGTGAGGTTCTTCTTTTACTGTCCGTTTGTTCAAGAGAGGTTCAACGGATTGCCCATTCCACTCTTGTGCTTGTGCTTTATGCGGCTGCTTCTGCTATTACACTGAGGACATGGAAAGCGCCAGGGCCCACTAAAAAAATCAAAGCTATTCCCGCAAACAGAATTTTGTTGCAAGTCTATGCTTGCGTGGCGCTAATATTTATTGCATTTATTTTCCGCAAAATGACGGATTTGGAGGCTTTAGTAAGCACCAGAAACGGGGGCAAGGAGGGGCAACAAATATTTGCAGTTTGGGCTTTCTCGCTTATTGTTATTTATGGATCAATTACTGGTATTGAGTTTCAAGTGACCGCGTACCTAAAAAAAGTCGGGGTGGTCATTCCAGAGCTTGAGGGTTTACACAAGGAAAAACAAACAAAACAAATACACAAGAAAAATCAGGCGGGCATTATGCGGATTGCCAAGTGCAAACCGTTAAAACCGCTGAATTCTCTGGGAATCCTGTCCATTTTGAACTGTCCATGACCGGGGTGACATGGGATGGAGACCCGTGGAACTTTGTGTATGCTCATTTGAATAAATTAGAAAAGCTATCCTTTCGAAACGGTAGCTTAAACAGCATTTCACACGGGTTTCATGCCATGAAAAAATTAAAGTACTTTGACGTTCGCTACAATGATATTCAATACATTACACCGGGCATCTGCGAGTTGAACGATTTAACTGAATTTCTGGTGACGGGCAACCCAGTAGAAACCAACCTTTCATGGGGGCGAGACCATCATGACGGCTCATTCCCAACTACCGAAAGAATTTTCCCATTCCTTTTGAAATTTTTGCCCGCTTTGGAACACTTGCAGCTGGCGGGGAATTCTGCGTTGAACAATGAGGGGTTCGAAACACTGAAAGGGTTGAAACGGCTAGGTAAGTTACAACGGGTTCGTTCCTATTCATTTATTACTAATAACGACTAACACTACCAAACCTTATGATCTCACGCGTGAACAGTTTCACTGAACGTGTCCGAATGCAAACTATATAAAACAGGGAAGATGGATTCGCCGTCTTTGTGGCCGATGATGAAAGTGTTGGACCTGAGCTATACCAAGATTGTTGTTATCGAACTAAATGATATGGTAGCCTTGCACAGTCGATTTGGGCGGAATTGCCGGGTTCGCGGTCTTAAAGGTTTTATTTTTCGCTTGGAAAAAATTGAGAAGGAGATTGTGCGGTTCCCATGGTCAATTATAGACCAACTGTGTTCTTCTGGACTTGTTGTGTTTTATATCCGTTTATGTACGTTGAATGACTGTTTACAAGATTTTATTAGGCGTTTGAAAGGCTGCAGGAATTTACAGACTTTTTCATTGTTAGGAAACACATTTAGCACGGATCGGGAAAATTACATTCCCAATGAGATTGGCGAGTTCCCCTCTTTAGTGGAACTTTGTATTAGCACACCTAATGTTGTTGTACACGGGCCTATCCCTGCGTCTATTGGCAACTTAACAACCACCCTGGAATTTTTAACTATTGGGGGCTTACCTGGGGGTTTTGAACGCCACATCCCTGAGACCATTGTCAAATTAACACGACTAATAATTTTGAATTTGTATGAAATGAATCTCCAAGGAGATGTGCCTCTAGGGATATCCAGACTGACTCGGCTTACCCATCTAGACTTGTCAAATAACCCAAAGTTAAAGCAGCCCAATCTCGACGCAATACTCCCTTCGTTTATCAATTTAGCTGAAATCTATACTAATAATAATTACTGGGAACTAACTATGAGCAGCTTCACCGTGCTGAATGCGACATTGAAGGTTTTAGTCATCGGTAATGATAAGCCTGGGATCAATCACATCATTGTATCACCATTATCATCGTTGTCACGCGTGAGTAAACTTAGCTTAAACCACCTCTCAGCCACAGGTCCATTTGGCAACTGGGTTTGTGATCTTACAACAGCGGTAGTTGACCTGAGCGCCGTAGGGATGGGTTTAGAGGGACACATCCCCCGTTGTATCACTCGTTTAACGAGGCTAACCCATCTTGATATAGATGAAAACGAGCTAAGTGGCTCGTTGGCGCCATTACAAAAGCTGACCACGTTAATTAAGTTGTACGCAGGAGGAAATAATCTAAACGGCACATTGGCCCCTTTGCGAGATATGAAAAAACTTGAAACGTTGTCCGTTCACAATAACGTATTGAAAGGCTCGTTGGAATCTGTGAAAACGATGAATAAATTAGAACGTCTTTCGATTGAGTATAACCAATTCAACAGCACCATACCAAATTGGATTTCTAGACTATCGAAACTAGACCTCTTTAATGCAAACCACAACCGTTTCTTTGGGCCAATTCCCACATCGTTGTATCAGCTGCAGTTTCTCCGAGCCTTACGACTGCAGTCTAATCTGCTCACTGGCACGATTTCACCAGCTGTATCACGAATGCAAATGATCACCGAACTAAATATCGGAAGAAATTTATTTGAAGGAAACTTGCCGCTGTCCATAACACGTCTAGACCAGCTTCAACACTTCGCTGCTGACAATGCAAACTTGACAGTCGCTCCGAACCTGTCGTTGTTGCTTCAGATACGTTTGAAGAGACTTGTGCAGTTCGACATAAGCGGAAACAGAATGAGCACTGGACCGATAAAAACCAGCTTCCCTCCCCATGTTGTTCGGGTAAAGACCAACCTTTCGGGTATCAATGCATCAAAATGCGCGAACGAAGGTGAAATGTGCCATTGCTTCGGGGCTGTCTACTATGGCAGACGGTACATTGCGGACACAGAAGAGGGTAAACAGGAAAGATCATTTCAGGAAACCGTCGATTTCAATCACTACGTTGCCAACACAAGCACCATGTTGGCCTGTGCGCAGGAATCGTTCAATGGTGACCCTGTTTATGGACACCAAAAACATTGTTACTGTGTTGAGAAAGCGCCGCCAATTAAATATCCCTTGGTCGAATCATTTGACGACAGGGGCATTGATTGTCGCCTTGTTCACCCGCTTGGGGGGCATCGAGCCCACAGCGTTCACAGTTGCGCGGGACAATGCCTTGTGAAATCATGCGCAACGTGTGTTTCCTTTTACTGCCTGAGTGGGGGGGCAAATGGGGCATGCGTCGACACATCTGACTATACTCACCCCATTTACAAAAATCATACCAAAGGGTACTATTCCTGGAAAGATTTCTGTAAAAAATTGTTCAGCAACAATGGGGTGTTTTACGGTGGAAAGGGGGACTGCAACAACAGGTGCCAGACTTGCACGGAAGAAGACGAAGCATTGGGGGTCGACCAGTGCGTCGGGTTTCTTTATGATGTAAGGGACAAAAGTTGTTATCTTTATGGAGGGTATAGGTGCCTGGTGAATCCAAGGAATAAGGAATATGAATATTGGTGGCTAGACTATTCGGACTGGCGCGTTAGAATATACCTAAAACGACAATATCGCCTGTCCACAAATAAGACGACGTTCATTGGAAGCTCGTTGACGGGGAGCTGTTTTAATGCTGCGCCCGGTTCAAACTGTAATGGCTGGGGGTAACAGAATTAATAAAATACATAGACTATATTTTTCGCACAAAGAATAGCATAGATCCCTATAG
>JACLAC010003647.1_pt1 | contig 12520 bp, 10 predicted proteins | sample 8027881 | NCBI WGS metagenome assembly JACLAC01 (sample SAMN15725517, study PRJNA655200) | protist metagenome | isolation source: fluorescence activated cell sorting (FACS) single amplified genomes of... | place: Spain: Blaines Bay Microbial Observatory, Mediterranean Sea | collected 2016-01-19 | reverse complement strand
TTCTTTAACATTTTTTCAACTTCTTTTTCTTCTCTTACAGCACTATTAACTGGTTTATAATTCATTGGTGCTAACGCTTTTCCTCTTAAAATTGATCCAAGAGTAAGCATTGTAAGTTTAATTTGCTGAAGGGGTTTCATTGCAACAACTCGTTTATACAGGTAACTATCAAACGTAAGTCTTTGAACGTCCATGTCATCACACATTTCTACAAAGGCTTCTCTAGCAGAGTCATTTCTATAAAAAATATTTTGAAGAATTTCTAGTACTTTGTAAGTTGTTCCATATTTTTTGTCCCATTTTTTTAAATAATTTTTTAAATCTTTTTCTGATGGAATTTCTTGCCCATTTTTTGATGCCTCAACGATTTCTTCAGCACACATTCTCCCACTTTTCGCAGCAAAATAAATACCTTCTCCAGAGCTCTTTGTGACATATCCAGCTGCATCTCCTACCAGAGCCATTCTTCCTACAACTCTTCGAGGTCTTGGATGTTCAGGAATAGGATGTGCTTCAACTTTTATAACTTCACTATTAACAAGCCTTTTTTTAGCTCTATTTCTTACTCCTTCTTGAAGGCCTTTTATTAAGGATTGGTTTTTTTGCATTGTGCCTGTCCCTACTGCGACATGATCATATTTAGGAAATACCCAACCATAAAAATCGGGAGAAACATCAGTCCCTACATACATCTCAGCGAGGTCTTCGTAGTAACTCATCTCTTCTTTAGGCAATTTAATTCTTTCTTGGAATGCAATTGCCACTTTGTAATCTCCAGCGTCCATAGCTTTGGCAACTCTGCTGTTGGCACCATCAGCTCCAATTAAGAGGTCTACGGTTAACTCTTTTAGTTCTCCTTTCTTGTCTCCAGAAGAAAAATCTGAATAAGAAAGTTTGTATGGACCTTGATTATCATTTCCAGTATCAATTGAAGTAACTAATCCATTAATTAATGTTGCCCCAAGTTCAGAAGCTCTGTTTCTCATAAATGCATCCATTACCTCTCTTCTGCACATTCCTATATATTCATTATCACTTTTGCCATATACATTATCTAAACTAATATCAACCTCTCTATTAGAGGGAGATATCATTTTCATATGTCTTACTTTTCTATCTATAATAGTTTCTGGCAAGTCAAATTCCTCAACCATACAGAGAGGAATGGCTCCTCCGCATGGTTTTGCATTATCTAATTTTCTTTCAAAAAGCCAAGTTTTTATACCAGATTTAGCAAGTATTTCAGCAGCACATGAACCACTTGGCCCTCCACCGATAACAGCAACTCTCAACATATCAAAAAATTTGTATCCTATTAAAAAACTACATCAATTTTCTTATAAAAGTGCATTTCGTAAATTAATAGTTAATATCGAAATATCTTTGGGATAAATAATTTTATATTGAAAAAAAGGAATCCCATAAATGAAGATATTGAGATGCAAGTTGCTGAAAGAATAATCTTAAATGAAAATAATTTTAAATTCAAGAAATATTTATTTATAGCTTTTTTTCTAATACTTTTATTACCTTTTATTGGGTCGAAAATTATTAGTAATTTTAAATTAAATCTCTATGGAGTTAACAATGCTAAAAAATTTGTAAATAATGATCTTAGTATTTTGGGCCATTTACCCTACAAGGAAATTTCAAAAGAAAAATTGGTTTCTATTGAACCTAATATTCAAGTTCATATCGACATGAGTGAATCCCTTCTTAAAATGAGGGAGGATGCTATAAAAGATGGGATATATTTGGTATTCCTTAGTGGTTATAGATCAATAAATTTGCAAAAAGAAATTTTTTATTCATTAAAATCTATGAGAAATCAGATTGCTGCTGAGAGGGCTAAGGTCTCAGCACCTCCTGGATATTCTGAGCACAGTACTGGCTTTGCTATTGATATTGGAGATGCTGATAAAAGAGAAACAGACTTTGTAGTTCAATTTGAGAAAACGGATGCTTTTAGATGGCTTAAAAAAAATGCGGCTAAGTACCACTTCAAATTATCTTTCACAGAACATAATAAAAATGTTGACTATGAACCTTGGCACTGGAGATATGAGGGCTCGATTGAAGCACTTAAAGTTTTTGAAGCATCAAATAGGAATTTGAAAAAGCTACAAAATTGAAACACTAATAAAAAAATTTTATTTGATTTTCAAAGTCTTATGGGTAAATCTTTCAGAATTAGCATTCTTTGAGTTAGCCTTAATATATTAATTATTGGTTTGCAATTTTTTAGATGTCAGCTTCAATTAAAGAAATAAGAAATGTAGCAATTATAGCCCATGTAGATCATGGAAAAACAACACTAGTCGATGCATTATTATCTCAATCTGGAATATTTAGAGATAACGAAGTAGTTCCAACTTGTGTAATGGATTCAAATGATCTCGAGAGAGAAAGAGGTATAACAATACTTTCAAAAAATACTGCTGTTAATTATAAAAATACGAGAATCAATATTATCGATACACCTGGACATGCTGACTTTGGAGGAGAGGTTGAGAGGGTTTTGGGCATGGTTGATGGTTGTTTATTAATTGTTGATGCTAATGAGGGTCCAATGCCACAAACAAGGTTTGTGTTAAAAAAAGCTTTAGAAAAAGGTCTTAGGCCTATTGTTTTTGTAAATAAAATTGATAGGCCTAGAGTAGTCCCAGAAATTGCGGTGGATAAAGTTCTTGATTTATTCCTTGAATTAGGTGCAGATGATGATCAATGCGATTTTCCTTATTTATTCGGTAGTGGATTATCTGGTTTCGCAAAAGAAGAAATGGAATCTAATAATGATAATATGATGCCCCTTTTTGAAGCTATTCTTAGGCATGTTCCACCACCTGTAGGCGATCTAAATAAGCCTCTTCAGCTTCAAATTACAACTTTAGATTATTCTGATTTCTTAGGAAGAATTGTGATTGGAAAGATTCATAATGGAACTATAAAAAATGGCCAACAAGCAAGCCTAATAAAAGAAAGTGGGAAAACTATCAAGGGTAAAGTAAGTAAACTTTTAGGATTCGAAGGATTACAAAGAATTGATATTAATGAGGCCTTTGCAGGAGATATTGTTGCAGTTTCAGGTTTTGATGATGTAAATATTGGAGAAACGATTGCTTGTCCTGATTCTCCTCATCCACTTCCTTTAATTAAAGTTGACGAACCTACACTAAACATGACCTTTGTTGTGAATGATTCTCCATTTGCGGGTAAAGAAGGGAAATTCGTAACGAGTAGACAATTAAAAAACAGATTAGAGAGGGAATTATTAACTAACGTAGCTTTAAGAGTTGAAGAAACCGATTCTCCAGATAGATTTTCTGTCTCTGGAAGAGGTGAGCTTCATTTAGGGATTTTAATTGAAACAATGAGAAGAGAAGGTTTTGAATTTCAAATCTCGCAACCGCAAGTTATTTTTAGAGAAATTGATGATGTTCAATGCGAACCCATAGAAACATTAGTCTTAGATGTTCCAGAAGTTGCGGTTGGTTCTTGTATTGAAAAACTGGGATCAAGAAAAGCTGAGATGAAAAACATGCAGACAAGTTCAGATGGAAGAACCCAGTTAGAATTTCTTGTACCATCAAGAGGACTTATAGGCTTTCGTGGTGAATTTGTTCGAATAACTAGAGGTGAAGGAATTATGAGTCACTCTTTTTATGAATATAAACCTAAAGCTGGAGATTTTGAAACGAGAAGAAATGGTGTACTTATTTCTTTTGAAGAGGGTGTCGCTACTTTCTATGCTTTAAAAAATGCAGAAGATAGAGGTGTTTATTTTATCAAACCAGGAGTGAAAGTTTATAAAGGTATGATTATTGGCGAGAATAATAGGTCACAAGATTTAGAGTTAAATATCTGTAAAACAAAGCAATTGACTAATATGAGATCTGCTGGAGCAGAAGAGTTAGATACTTTACAATCTCCAGTTGATATTACACTCGAGCGAGCTCTTGAATATATAGGTTCTGATGAAATGTTAGAGGTGACGCCTAATTCTATAAGAATGAGGAAATTAAATAAGAAGAAGGCAATGAAAAAATAAAATATTATGAGAGAAGAAGAAATTAAAAGTTTTGAGGATGCTTTTTTTGATGCTTTAAATCTCTTTAATAATCAAAAATGGTATGAAGCTCATGATGCCTTTGAGGACATATGGAATACTCTTGAAGGAGATGAGAGACAAATAATACAAGGAATACTTCAAGTATCTGTCTCTCAATTTCATTTAAGTAAAGGTAATCTAAATGGAGCGACTATATTATTGGGAGAAGGCTTAGGTAGGATAAAAAACAGAACTAATATCGATTTAGGAATAGATCTCGTATCTTTTTGCAAATGTCTTGATGAATTATTAAGAAAACTTCAATATAAAGAGGAATTAACTAGAAATGATAAACCTTATCTACTGATAAAATAGCAAAATGAATTTTGAAATAAAAAACGTATTTCTGACTATTCAAGGAAAATCTATAGTTAATGATGTGTCAATAAAGGTTTGTCCAGGAGAAATTGTAGGTTTAATGGGACCAAATGGTGCTGGTAAAACATCTACTTTTAATCTTGCGGTGGGCAATTTAAAACCTGATAAAGGAGATATATTAATGAATAGCAAATCTATAAAAAATTTACCTTTGCCTAGTAGAGCAAAACTTGGTCTAGGATATTTAACCCAAGAAGCAAGTATCTTTAGAGATCTAACCGTTAAAGAAAATATTGACTTAGCATTACACAATTCATTTACTAGTAACGCAATAGTAAGAAATAAGAGAGAAAAAATAATTAATGAATTTAATTTGAATAAAGTTGTTGATAATTATGGTTATCAACTATCAGGAGGGGAGAGAAGAAGGTGTGAAATAGCAAGAGCTCTATCAGTTGGTAGACAAGGACCTAAATATTTACTTTTGGATGAACCTTTTGCAGGGATCGACCCCTTAGCGGTTAATGATTTAAAGAAACTTATTATTAAACTTAGTGAGAATGGAATGGGAATTCTCATAACAGACCATAATGTAAGAGAGACTCTATTAATTACAAATAAATCATATGTTTTAAGTGGAGGAAAGATATTTGCGCATGGATCATCTGATGAGCTTGCAAATAATCAAATAGTGAAAAAGTTTTATTTGGGGGATGATTTTCAGCTTTAATTATTTAATTAAGAAATATATTTAAATTAAAATTATTGATAAATACATGAATTTTTTATTTTATTTATTATTTTATAGTTAAGTAAACTAATACAACTTTATATTTTACTGATGTTTTTTGATGGTTTTATCAAAAATTTAATTTACGATCCAGTATCTTCAATAGGCATATTAATTTTTTATTTTTTATTAATTAATTTGCCTATTTCCCTAGTAGCGTTATTTAATAAAAAATCCTCTTCATATGTAAGATTAATTACTATTTTAATTAATCTTTTCATAGCTTTACAGCTTATCTCAAGATGGATTGTATCTGGACATTTTCCAATAAGTAATTTATATGAATCTCTTTATTTCTTGGTTTGGGGTATATCTTTAGGTCAATTATTAGTTGAGAAAGAATACCCTACTCCGATAATCCCAGCAATAGCAATACCTATTGAACTTTTGACTATAGCTTTTGCGTGTTTTGTTTTGCCTGAAGATTTAAAGCTATCTTCTAATCTTGTCCCAGCATTAAGATCTAGTTGGTTAGTTATGCATGTAAGCGTAGTCATGCTTAGTTATGCGGCCCTTATCATTGGCTCTTTACTATCAGCTTCTGTACTCTTTATCAATAATAGTCAACCTCTTCAACTTAGAAGTAGTTCTATGGGTGTAGGCGGTTTCAAAATATCTAATTCTTACTCGACCAATAATGTCATTGAGCCTATAAATTTTTCTCATTCTGAGGAATTAGATACTCTTAGTTATCGATCTATATTAGTAGGATTTGTTCTTCTCACTCTTGGCTTAATTACTGGAGCTGTCTGGGCTAATGAAGCTTGGGGAACTTGGTGGAGTTGGGATCCTAAGGAGACTTGGGCTTTCATTTCTTGGTTATTTTATGCGGCCTATTTGCATATGAGAATAAGTAGGGGTTGGCAAGGTAGAAGACCAGCATTACTTGCTACTTCTGGTTTTTTTGTCGTACTAATATGTTATATCGGAGTAAATTTCTTAGGTATAGGTTTGCACAGTTATGGATGGATATTTGGAATATTTAATTTGTTTTAAATTCCAGTTATTAAGGCTCTGAAATTACCTTTCCATTTTGCGCATCTAGAGCAACTGATCTTAATTCATCACAACCCTCTTTTAATGTTGGATAAGCAAACATCCCACTTCCTGCAATAAAACAATTAGCACCAGCTTCTGCACATTGCGAAATGGTCCAATTTGCTTTGATTCCTCCATCAACTTCAATATCTACATTTAAATTCTTTTCAATTACGAAATGTCTAATTTTTCTTATTTTATTTAGCATTGTTGGTATGTAAGCTTGTCCACCAAATCCTGGATTAACGGTCATTACTAAGACATGATCAACCATATCCATAATGTTTTCAATCATTTCAAATGGCGTATGAGGATTTAATGCAACCGATGGTGATCCTCCAAGATCTCTTATCTTTCCAAGAACTCTATGAAGGTGAACATTAGCTTCAGCATGAGCTATGACAACTCCAGGCTCTCCATTAGGACCCTTGGTAGCTTTTACATATGACTCAAGCATCGTCTCACAATTATATTGGCTTACCATTAATTGAGTCTCAAAAGGAACTTCGCAATATTTTCTACATGCAGCAATCATTTCAGGACCAAATGTAAGATTTGGTACAAAATTTCCATCCATAACATCAAATTGAATACGGTCTACACCTGCTTCCTCAAGATCTTTAACGCATGCCCCCATATTTGCCCAATCTGCTGGAAGTACGGAAGGAATTATTTGAATTGGTCGATTTACACCTACTGAATTTTTAGAGTTAGTTTCGGACATTTTATTTTTAAATATTTAATAAAGATACTATATTTGGTTGCTTATTCCTAATTTCAAGTCACGGCCTGATAAAGTAACACCTGCAAAGAGTTAAAAAAAACTAATAAGCAAATTAATTCTTATAAAAAAGGCATTTTTTATGAGAATATGTTTTAAACCTCTTAGAAAATCTTTTAAAATTTTATTGTGAATCAAACTTTAATTCAAGAAATTCTCGAAGTAGTCGAGCAAGCCGCAATCGCATCAGCGAAACTTACAGGTTTAGGTCAGAAAGACGAAGCTGATGCAGCTGCTGTTGAAGCAATGAGGTTGCGTATGGGCAAAATTGAGATGAAAGGAAAAATTGTAATAGGTGAAGGTGAACGTGACGAAGCACCAATGTTATATATAGGGGAAGAGGTAGGTAGTGGAAACGGTCCAGGGGTTGACTTTGCTGTAGACCCTTGTGAAGGAACTAATCTATGTGCTAACAACCAACGAGGATCCATGGCAGTATTAGCTGCATCCGATACTGGGGGGCTTTTCAATGCACCTGATTTTTATATGAATAAATTGGCAGCACCTCCAGCGGCAAAAGGAAAGGTAGATATTAGGAAGTCAGCTACTGAGAATTTAAAAATTTTAAGTAATTGTTTAGATCTAGCGATTGATGAACTTACTGTAGTAGTTATGGATAGAGCAAGACATAAAGGTTTGATTAAGGAGATTCGAGAATGTGGAGCAAAAATTCAACCAATTTCTGATGGAGACGTTCAAGCTGCAATTGCTTGCGGATTTGCGGGTACAGGAACTCATTGCTTAATGGGTATTGGAGCAGCTCCAGAAGGTGTTATATCTGCCGCTGCAATGAGAGCTCTTGGTGGACATTTTCAAGGACAGTTAGTTTATGACCCTGCAATTGCGCAAACCTCTGAATGGGCTGACTATACAAAAGAAGGAAATATAAAACGTTTAAATGAAATGGGAATTACTGATATTGACAAAATCTATGAGGCTAATGAACTTGCATCAGGAGAAAATGTGATCTTTGCGGGAAGTGGAATTACTGATGGATTATTATTTGACGGAGTCAAATTTGAAAAAGACTGTACTAGAACCAGTAGCCTTGTAATAAGTACATTGGATAGTACTTGTCGATTTACAAATACAATACACATGAAAGATGGTGCTAAAAGCATTAGCCTTTAACATTTCAATATAATTTTATGCATATTGTTGTCGTCGGACTAAGTCATCGCACGGCACCTGTCGAAGTGCGTGAGAAGTTAAGTATTCCTGAACAATCGATCTCAGAATCATTAAAAACTCTGAGTATCAATTCTGATATTTTAGAAGTTTCTATTTTAAGTACTTGTAATAGGTTAGAAATATACGCTCTTGTTAAAGAGATAAATATTGGTATTTCAACTATTAAAGAATTTTTAACAGATTACTCGAGCGTAAATTTTGAAGACCTAAATCCTCATCTTTTTGATTTTAGACAAGAGGAAGCTGTTTTACATTTAATGAAAGTCTCAGCTGGATTAGATAGCCTCGTTTTGGGCGAAGGGCAAATACTCTCGCAAGTTAAAAAAATGATGAGATTAGGTCAGGAGAATCAATCTACTGGGCCAATTCTTAATAGGTTATTAAGTCAATCAGTTAGTGCCGGGAAGAAAGTTAGATCTGAAACAAATTTAGGAACTGGTGCTGTTTCAATTAGTTCAGCCGCTGTAGAACTGGCTCAATTAAAAATTGGACAGGATCAGGGAGTTGATGGGCTCGTTAGTTTGAAATCAGAAAAAGTTCTAGTCGTTGGAGCTGGAAGGATGAGTAGACTTTTAATAACTCATTTGAAATCCAAAGGATGCCATAAGCTTACTCTTTTAAATAGAAATATTGATAGAGCAGTTAATCTTGCAGGAGATTTCCCAGATCTTGAAATAAATTGCAAGAGTTTAAATGAATTGGATGAAAATATATCTTTATCCTCTCTTGTCTTTACAAGTACTGCCTCTGAAAAACCTTTTATTGATTTAGCAAGAGTTGAAAATATTAATTTAAATAACAAACTTAAATTTATTGATATAGGTGTTCCAAGAAATATATCAAATGATGTTAAACATCATGCTTCTATAGAGTCTTTTGATGTTGATGACTTGGAGGAAGTTGTTTCTAGAAATCAAGAATTTAGACAAAAAATAGCAAAAGAGGCTGAATCTTTAGTTAAAGATGAAAGAATCGTTTTTTTAGAGTGGTGGGCTAGTTTGGAAGCAGTTCCAGTTATAAATAAATTAAGATCTGATTTGGAATTAATAAGAAAAGAAGAGTTACAAAAGGCTCTAAGTAGAATGGGACCTGATTTTTCTGCTCGAGAAAGGAAAGTTTTAGAGGCTTTAACTAAAGGGATTATTAATAAGATTCTTCACACACCAGTCACTAAATTGAGAAGTCCTCAGTCAAGAGATGAAAGACAAGCATCATTAAAAATCGTTGAAAAATTGTTTTCTTTGGTAGATGATGAACAAAATTTTTAAAAATAACTGACTTTATATTAAGTTTTTCATTAGATTTTTCTAAATACCTTTGTAAAGTGGCCATTCCCATTTTTAAATTTGCACATAATCAGTTAATTTTAATAGTTGAGTATACCTCCATTAAATTGAATGAAGCGTGTGTTGGCAATCATCCTCGGAGGAGGAAAAGGTTCTAGGCTTTATCCCTTAACAAAAATGAGGGCTAAACCTGCGGTTCCTTTAGCAGGTAAATATCGTTTGATTGATATCCCAATTAGTAATTGTATTAATTCTGGGATTAATAAAATGTACGTTCTAACTCAGTTTAATAGTGCTTCTCTTAATAGACATATTGGGAGAACCTATAATTTAAGCGCTCCTTTTGGGCAAGGTTTTGTGGAAGTACTAGCTGCTCAGCAGACTCCTGATAGTCCAAAGTGGTTTGAAGGTACTGCTGATGCAGTAAGAAAGTATCAATGGTTATTCCAAGAGTGGGATGTGGATGAATATTTAATATTATCTGGTGATCAGCTTTATAGGATGGACTATAGTTTATTTGTTCAACACCATAGAGATAATAAAGCTGATTTAACAGTGGCTGCTTTACCTGTTGATGAATCTCAGGCTGAAGGTTTTGGCCTTATGAGAACAGATGATTTGGGTAATATTAAAGAATTTAGTGAAAAGCCAACCGGTGAGAAATTAAAATCAATGGCAGTTGATACCTCTAAGTTCGGATTAACCAAGGAATCGGCATCAGAGAAACCGTATCTTGCCTCGATGGGCATTTATGTTTTCAGTAGAAAGACACTTTTCGATCTCTTAAATAAGTTCCCTAGTTATACAGATTTTGGTAAAGATATAATTCCTGAGGCATTAAGTAGAGGGGATACTTTAAAGAGTTATGTTTTTGATGATTACTGGGAAGATATAGGAACTATAGGAGCATTTTTTGAATCAAACTTGGCATTAACACAACAACCAAAACCTCCGTTTAGTTTTTATGATGAAAAATTTCCTATATATACTAGGCCTAGATATCTTCCTCCATCAAAACTTGTAGATGCTCAAATTACTGATTCAATAGTTTGTGAAGGAACTATTTTGAAATCTTGTAGCATCTTGCATTGTGTCTTAGGGGTGAGAAGTAGAATTGAAAGTGATTCTGTTATTGAAGATACTCTTGTAATGGGATCTGATTTTTTTGAATCGCTAGAAGAGAGGATTGAATTAAGAAAAGGTGGTGGTACGCCTCTTGGAGTAGGAGAAGGTTCAACGATAAAAAGGGCAATTCTTGATAAGAATGCAAGAATTGGAGATAATGTGGTGATAGTAAATAAGGATAGAGTAGAAGAAGCAGATAAACCAGATCTAGGATTTTATATAAGAAATGGAATTGTTGTTGTAGTTAAAAATGCAACTATTGCTAGCGGAACAATTATTTAATTTAGTTTTTCGATCATTTTTCGCTGACATAAGTAATGTTTTTTAAGCAATTTCTCTAAGTTACATGCAATATATATTTATTGCGTTTTTTAATTTTTATGCCCAAGGCACATTTTGGTTTAATCGGTCTTGGAGTTATGGGGGAGAATTTAGTTCTTAATGCAGAAAGGAACGGATTTTCTAGTGTAGTTTTTAATAGAACCTATTCAAAAACTCAAGAATTCTTAGAAGGTAGAGGTTTAGGAAAGAATGTAGAAGGAGCTAAAACACTTCAAGAATTTGTGAATAAGCTTGAGAGACCAAGAAGAATTTTAATGATGGTTAAAGCCGGGGCAGCTACAGATGCTGTTATTGATAATATTTCTGAATATCTTGAAGAAGGTGATTTATTAATTGATGGAGGGAATTCTCAGTTTAAAGATACTGAAAGACGAGTTGCGACTCTTGAAAGTAAAAGCTTTGGATATATAGGAATGGGTGTCTCTGGAGGGGCTAAAGGAGCCTTGGAGGGGCCAAGCATGATGCCTGGCGGAACTAAAGCCTCTTATGACGCTATAGAAAGTTTATTGACTAAAATGGCTGCGAAAGTAGAAGATGGTCCTTGTGTAGCTTATGTTGGACCCGGTGGTTCAGGCCACTTCGTTAAAACTGTTCATAATGGTATTGAATATGGCATTGAGCAAATTCTTGCAGAAGCTTATGACCTTATGAAAAGAGTCAAAAATATGAATGGATCACAAATGGCTGAGGTTTTTGGTCTTTGGAATAATACTGATGAATTGGCATCTTATCTTGTAGAAATAACGCAGATATGTTTAAACACCAAAGATGAACTAACAGGGGAAGATGTTGTGGAAAAAATATTGGATAAAGCTGGCCAAAAAGGTACTGGATTGTGGACTGTTGTTAGTGCCTTAGAACTTGGTATATCAGTTCCCACTATTTATGCTTCATTAAATGCAAGGGTTATGAGTTCCCTTAAGGTTCAACGTAGTGAAATCGAGAAAACAATTCCGATGGAAGCTATTGAAGATTTTGATTTAGGAGAAATTTCTAATGGTATGAAACCTTTGTTTGATGCAGTCGTTCTTGCTACTATTGCTAGTTACGCTCAAGGGATGGATATATTAAGTGAAGCTTCATCAGTTTATAATTATGAGCTAAATATGCCATCTATTGCTCAAATATGGAAAGGTGGTTGCATTATTAGATCAAAATTATTAAAAAAGATTCAAGATGCATATCAAAAAGATCCAAATTTGAAGAATCTAATTTTTGATGATTGGTTCAACAGCGAAATTTCTACAAGAATTGATAATTTAGCAAGTGTCGTTTCTTCTTCAACTAAGGCTGGTATTCCAGTGCCTTGTTTATCAAGCACTTTAGATTATTTAAATAGTTACAGAACAAACAGACTCCCTCAGAATTTAGTTCAAGCCATGAGAGATTGTTTTGGCTCACATACTTACGAAAGAGTTGATAAGGAAGGAAGTTTTCATACTGAATGGATGAAATGATTGAACAATCTTATGGTGGATACAAACTTTACATATATAAAGATAAACTTGAACTCTCATCTAATGTCTCTAATTTTTTAGAAA